>OFMX01002235.1_pt1 | contig 11956 bp, 8 predicted proteins | sample 1541901 | NCBI WGS metagenome assembly OFMX01 (sample SAMN04209222, study PRJEB22552) | human gut metagenome | biome: gut; material: feces | host: Homo sapiens | place: USA: Oklahoma | reverse complement strand
AGGCTGTGCGAACGGACAAGAACTGAGTCCGGTTTTTCGTACAGCTCTTTTTGTAAAATAGGTTAGATAAATACACAGGGAGGATTTTGATATGGCACGAGCCGCATCGTCACCGAAGAAGGAGATTTCTATGGAGGAAGCTCTGTGGAAGTCCGCAGATAAACTCCGTGGTTCTGTCGAGCCAGCAGAATATAAACACGTCGTTCTCAGTCTCTTCTTCTTGAAGTTTGCCAGCGATAAGTTTGAGGCACAAAGGAAAGCTATTTCTGAAAAATACGGTGAGAAGTTTGTTGACAATGTTGCCTTCTATACGAAGGATAATGTATTCTTCCTGCCTGAGATCAGCCGTTGGTCTTTCATCATGGAGAATGCGAAACAGGATGACATTGCGCTGAAAATCGACACCGCCCTCTATACGATTGAGAAAGCGAATCCCGCACTGAAAGGCGCACTGCCGGACAACTACTACTCACGTCTTCACATCGACACAGCAAAGCTGGCATCGCTGCTGGACGAGATTGATAAGATCAACACCGGCGATAAAGAGAATGACATTATCGGGCGGGTCTACGAATACTTCCTGAGCAAGTTTGCTCTTGCGGAAGGCAAAGGCAAGGGCGAGTTCTATACGCCGAAGTGCATTGTCAATTTGATTGCAGAAATGATTGAACCGTATGATGGCATTCTCTACGACCCATGCTGCGGTTCTGGCGGTATGTTCGTGCAGTCAATGAAGTTCGTGGAGGCACATCACGGCAACAAGAAGAAGGTCTCTATCTATGGTCAGGAATATACAAACACGACGTACAAGCTGTGCAAAATGAATCTGGCTATTCGCGGCATCTCTGCAAACCTCGGAGAAATGGCAGCGAACACATTCACCAATGACCAGCACAAGGACCTCAAGGCAGATTACATTATGGCAAACCCGCCTTTTAATCAGAAAGAATGGCGTGGTGATAATGAGCTGATTGATGATCCGCGCTGGGACGGCTATGAAGTTCCGCCCACGAGTAATGCAAACTATGGCTGGATTCTGAATATTGTTTCAAAGCTCTCTCAGAACGGTGTTGCCGGTTTCCTGCTTGCAAACGGCGCACTATCTGACGATGGTACAGAGTTAAAAATCCGCCGTCAGCTCATCGAGAATAATCTCGTCGAAGCAATCATCATCCTTCCCCGCAACCTCTTCTACACCACGGACATCAGCGTTACGCTTTGGATTCTAAACAAGAATAAAAAGGCTCGTGTGGTTGAAGAAAACGGTGAGGTAAAACGCTTCCGCAATCGTGAGCGTGAGATCCTTTTCATGGACTTGCGGCAAATGGGAAGCCCCTATGAAAAGAAGTACATTGAACTGACAGAAGAAGACCGTGCGAAAGTCACGAGCGTCTACCACGCATGGCAGCAGGAAGGCTATGAAGAAACTTATCAGAATGTGCCTGAATTTTGTTACAGCGCATCCTTCGATGAGGTTGCAGAAAAGGGCTTTACCCTTGTTCCGAGCCGTTACATCGAGTTTGTAAACCGTGATGAGAACATCGACTTTGATACGAAAATGAAGACGCTGCAAAGTGAGCTTCGTGATCTGCTTGTTGCAGAAGAGAAGTCGAAGGCTGACCTGTTGACTGTGTTTAAGGAGCTGGGCTATGAAATCGAATTATGAACCTCTTGGTAAACACATTCGGCTTGTTGATTATCGAAACTCCGAGGAAGTCACCAGCACTGTTCTTGGCATAAGCATCGACAAAGAGTTTATGCCTTCCGTCGCAAATGTAATTGGCACAGATTTGAGTCGGTATAAACTGATCAGCAAGGGGCTATTTGCCTGTAACCCAATGCACGTTGGACGCGATGAACGTCTTCCGATTGCGCTCTATGAGAAAGACAACGCCGCAATAGTTTCTCCGGCGTATTTCATGTTTGAGATTATTGACCGCGATGTCTTAAATGAAGAGTATTTGATGATGTGGTTTCGTAGACCGGAGTTTGACCGTGAATGCTGGTTCATGACGGATGGCAGTGTTCGTGGCGGCATCTCATGGGATGATCTTTGCCGCATTCAGCTCCCGGTTCCTCCCTACGAGCGGCAGCTTGATGTAGTAGAATCCTATCGAGCAATCACAAGGCGAATTGCTATGAAGAAGGAGATAAATGATAATTTAGCGGCTTAGCCAGCCAATCGAGAAAGCAGCAAATCAGATAGCTCTTGAAGCCGAATAATCTCACGGCTGTTTGTGAAAATGGTTTCAAAAATTGATGTAGCTTTTCGATTAAAGAGTTCTATCTGTTCAGTGACCGGCTTTGGAACTTCTATATTATTTAAGATTTCCTGCGTGAGCAACTGCTGACCAGTTCCAACGTGGTGATTGAAAAGATTCAGTCTCTTCAAAAGGAAATAATCGAAAAACTCATCCTTTGTGATTTTTGACTTTGCGAAAATTGCATTGTCGCTTACCCAGCATATTCCTTGTTCAAGGTAAACGCTTCCGCAATATGCACCAACACGACCGATTAGGACTGCGTTTTCAATGTTGTGATGGTCTGTGTAGGAAAGAACGCCATTTCCTCCGTAAACAGGGATAGGTCCATCTGTTTTCGGGCGCGATTTTCCGTTACCGAAAGTCATTAGCTCACCCAATTTGGAGTGTTCTGATGTGTCTTTTGAAAAAAACATCTTAGAATGCGACGCCGCCAGTACCGCTTCTAAATTATCATTTACAGTCCACAACTCTCACCAGTGGCGAGAGTTTTACCACAAGGAACTGCCACTGATTGTCGTTCTCTGAGTTAAAACAAAGGAGAAACGACAATGAAAGAACATCTAATTCAAGAAGTGCAGCGGCAGATGCTTCCGTATCTGAACAATGCACAGCTCAAGCAGCTTAAAGCTGTACTTGAGAAGGCACTGACCGGCGTAACAGTCCATCGAGACAAAGCTGCTGATGTAAGTGAAAGCGTAGACACGGTTTCCTTGTTTATCACAGCCAAGCGAATTGAGGGCTGCTCGGAAAAAACGCTGAACTACTATCGCCAGACCATCTTTGCAATGCTGTCCGGCATTGGAAAATTGGCGCAGGAAATCACCACAGAAGACTTGCGCAGGTATCTCACGGACTACCAAACGCAAAGAAAATCCAGCAAGGTCACGATTGATAACATTCGCAGGATTCTATCCAGCTACTTCTCGTGGATGGAGGATGAAGATCATATCGTGAAAAGTCCGGTTCGCCGCATACATAAGGTCAAAACGGCGAAGGTAATCAAAGAGACTTATTCAGACGAGACTTTGGAGATCATGCGAGATAACTGCTCTTCTATCCGTGATCTCGCCATGATTGATCTGTTGGCATCCTCTGGAATGCGTGTCGGAGAAATGAGCGCACTCAACAGAGATGACATCAATTTCAACGAGCGCGAATGCGTAGTGTTCGGAAAAGGCAGCAAGGAAAGAATCGTTTACTTCGATGCCAGGACGAAGATTCACCTTCAAAACTATTTGGAGAGCCGTAGTGACAGCAATCCCGCTTTGTTTGTTTCTCTGGCATCCCCACATGGGCGGTTACAGATCGGCGGTATTGAAAGACGATTGCGGGAGTTGGGACGACGACTGGATTTGCCTCGTGTCCACCCACATAAGTTCCGAAGAACATTGGCAACATCAGCCATAGATAAAGGAATGCCCATAGAGCAAGTCCAGCAGCTCTTAGGGCATCAGAAAATCGACACCACCATGCACTATGCGATGGTGAAGCAACAGAACGTGAAGCTGGCACATAGAAAATACATCGGATAGGATGGTGAATCACTTGGGAAATTGGAAAAACGGTGAACTTGGCGATTTTGTAACACTCAAGAGAGGCTTTGACCTTCCGCAGCAGAAGCGTGAAGATGGACAGGTGCCTATTTTCTCATCATCAGGTATCACAGGAACTCATTCAACAGCAATGGTTAAGGCTCCCGGTGTTATCACAGGACGATATGGAACAATCGGTGAAGTGTTTTATGCGGCAAAAGATTTCTGGCCGCTAAACACAACTTTGTTCGTCGAGGATTTTCATGGTAATGACGCGAAATTCATCTATTATTTTCTGAAAACACTTGAGTGGTCAAAATTTACTTCGGCAAGTGCTGTGCCGGGAATAAACCGGAATACCGTTCACAAGGAAATTGTGTCTCTACCTGATATTGAAACGCAAAGGAGAATTGCGAGTACATTGTCTATGTTCGATGAAAAAATCAAGATTAACACCGAGATAAACGATAATTTACAGCAGCAAGCAGCCGCCTTGTTTGAGTCGTGGTTTGTTAATTATGATCCGTGGGATGGAGTGCAGCCCTCCGAGTGGGAAAATGCTCCTTTAGGATCATTTGTTGAGATCAAACGCGGAGGATCGCCTCGTCCAATTCAGGACTTTTTATCGGATTCAGGGCTTCGATGGCTCAAAATCTCAGATGTAACTTCCCTGAGCAGTCCCTTTGTACTTGAGATCAAGGAGCATATCAAGGAAGAGGGGTTAAGGAAGACTGTTTTCCTCCATGCTGGTGAGCTGGTTTTGTCTAACAGCGCAACTCCGGGTATTCCCAAAATTCTGGATGTCGATACTTGCATTCACGACGGTTGGCTGTACTTCCCAAAGTCAGAGCTGTCAAAGTATTATCTCTACCTGTTCTTCAAGCATATTAGAAAAGAGTTGGTAGCTTTAGGAAACGGCAGCGTGTTTACCAATCTCAAGACCGATATTTTGAAGGCGTTTCCGGCAACTAAAGCGGATGAATCAACACTAAAAGAGTTTGATGCCTTGGTCACGCCTTTGTTTGATGCTATGCTCAATGCAGATAGAGAGAACTTCAAACTTGCTGCAATGAGAGATGCACTTCTTCCAAAACTCATGTCGAGTGAGATTGATGTCAGTGAGGTTGAGCTTTAAGCCGCTAAATTATCGTTTACCTGATATGGAGGATATACCATGTTTGATAAAGTTCAGGAGAGCTTGAAAAGAAGCAAAGACGAGCGCCAGAAAAAGCGGCTTGAAAAGGAACGGCTTCGTCTTGAGAAAGCCGCAGCAGAAGCAGCTCGTGAGGAAGAGCGGCTTCAACAGGAGGCGGAAAAGATACAGGCTGAAAAAGACCGTCTTCTCTCCCTCGATGATAAGGGGCTGAAGGTAGAATTGATTCTGGCAGTGCGCGGCTTATACTCACAGATAGAGTACATTCAAAGTCAGCAGGCTTCTTTATCCGAGCGGGTTGACGATATTGAGTCGGACATCTCTTCCATCCGCAGCGATATTTCAGATTTGGAAAGCAGACTGGGCTCGTCCGATCAGTAAAACTCAATGAAGGAGGCGCAGACGTGATTATTTCACCACAATCTCTTGATACAAACCTAAGTCAGCTTTTAGCGGAAGTTAAGTCCGGCTCAATGCAGTTGCCGGAGTTTCAGCGTGACTGGACATGGGATGATAACCGGATTAGAGGCATCATCGCCAGCTTATCACAGGGTTATCCTATGGGTGCAATCATGCGGCTGCAATACGGCAATCCGGACATCCAATTCAAATACCGTACAATTACGGGTGTGAAGGGTGTTTCAGTAAAGCCGGAGCATTTGATTCTCGATGGTCAGCAGCGGCTTACTTCCATCTATCAGGCAACATCCTCAAAAGAGCCGGTCTCTACCAAAACGGAAAAAGGCAAGGCGATTAAGCGGTACTACTACCTCTCTATGGAGAAGTGCCTTGACGATGATGAGGATCGCTTTGATGCAGTCCTGTCCATCCCCGAAGACCGCAAGATTAAAGAGAACTTTGACCGTGATGTGAAGCTCGACCTCTCAACCAGAGAGTATGAATACGAGAACAAGTTGTTTCCGGTCAATATTGTGTTCGATAGCAATGCCGTAATGGACTGGTTCATGGGCTACATGACGCACTATGGAATGAAGCCGGAAGCAATGGACGAGTTCAAGCGTTTTCAGGCGGATGTGCTGAATACAATTTCCGGGTATAAGCTGCCTGTGATTACACTGGACAAGTCCACGCCGCGAGAGGCAGTGTGCAAGGTGTTTGAGAACGTCAATACTGGCGGTGTTCCTCTCACGGTGTTTGAGCTTGTTACCGCAACTTATGCCACAAGAGACTTTGACCTGAGAAAAGACTGGGTGCAGTGTCGAAATACAATTTGCGGTTTCGGTGACACGCTGAGAACAGACTTGTTCGATGGGATTGATGAGACTACCTTCCTGACAACGGTTTGTCTCTATACAAGCTATTTGAACAAGCAGTCTGGAAAGACAAACACAATCTCCTGCAAAAAGAAAGATGTTCTGGGACTTCCTTATGAATCGTACATAGCGAACCGGGATGCAGTGCTGTCTGGGTTCAAAATCGCAAAGGAGTTTCTTCTTCGTGATCAGTGCGTTTTCCGTCAAAGAGATTTGCCCTATACAACGCAGTTGATTCCACTTGCGGCAATCTGCGCTGTTCTCGGAAAATCCAAATGCAATGAGCCAAACACAATCAAAACTCTTTCTCGGTGGTATTGGTGCGGGATTTTGGGTGAGATGTATGGCGGTGCGAACGAAACCCGCTATGCCTATGACATTGAGGACATGGTTGAAGAGGTCAATGGACGTCCGAATACAATGCACACGATTAACAGCGCAGTCTTTTCTTCTACGCGGCTGCTAACCCTTCAAACTCGCTTGAGCGCGGCATATAAAGGTATAATGGCTCTTCTTTACAAGGAGAAGTGTCGTGACTTTATGAACAACACGACGATTGACATTGTAAACAGTATGCTTGAGTCTCCGGATATTCACCATATATTCCCCGAAGCATATTGCGAGAAAATGGGCATCAAGCGCGAACGGTATAATTCCATCATTAACAAGACCCCGATTCTTCCAGCCACCAACCGCTCGATTGGCGGAAATGCGCCGAGTGAGTATCTGGGGGCAATTCTAAAGAAGGTTGATGGACTGACCGAGAATGAGTTGCAAGCACGGGTGGAATCGCACTTTATCAACTATGCAGAATTGAAGGCAGATGACTTCAATGGCTATTTCATCGACAGAGCAAAAAGCCTTCTAAACCTAATTGAAAAAGCGATGAATAAGCCCGTCACTGACAGAGATGCAGAAAACACGCTGGATCAGTTCGGGGCGAGTCTGGCGTAAAAGGGAGTGACAAACTATGGCAGGATATTTTACAGAATCAAATTACGAGAACGCTGTCTTGCAGCTTCTCAATGAAGAACTGGGCTATAACTATATCTATGGACCGGACGTGGAGCGCGATTATCACTCGCCGCTTTATGAGGATGTTCTGCTACCTTCCTTGCAGCGGATCAACAAGAGCCTGCCTATGGATGCTCTGACGGAGGCGATCTACAAGCTCAAAAACCTTGAAACCGGAACGCTCTTGCAGAAGAACATGGTCTTTATGGACTACCTCCAAAACGGAGTCCCGGTAAAATACTATGACAAGGGTGAAGAACGCTCTACCCTTGTTTACCTTGTAGACTTCAAAAATCCTGCCAGTAACGAGTTCACAGTTGCGAATCAATGGACTTTCATTGAGAACTCCGAAAAAAGACCAGATGTGATTCTCTTTGTCAATGGTCTCCCACTCGTCATTGTGGAGTTGAAGTCTCCGTCCCGCGAAGAAACCGATGCTTCCGCAGCATACCGCCAGCTCCGGAACTATATGTATGAGATCCCCTCTATGTTCATTTATAATGCGGTATGTGTCATGAGCGACTTGACCACTTCAAAGGCTGGTACAATCACGTCCGGCGAAGACCGCTTTATGGAGTGGAAAACAACAGACGGCAGCTATGAGAATACGCAACACGCATCATTTGACACATTCTTTGTAGGACTGTTTGAGAAGACCCGCTTCATTGACATCGTGAAAAACTTCATCTGCTTTAATGTGGATGGACAGAATACTTTCAAGATACTCGCCGGGTATCATCAGTATTTCGCAGTCAAAAAGGCGATTGAGTCTACAAAACACGCAACCGTGACGGACGGTAAGGGTGGCGTCTTCTGGCATACACAGGGCAGCGGAAAATCGTTGTCTATGGTCTTCTATGCTCATTATCTGCAAGAAGCGTTAGAAAGCCCCACTATCGTTGTCATTACCGACCGTAACGATCTGGACGACCAGCTTTACGGACAATTCGCCCGCTGCAAGGACTTCCTCCGGCAAACGCCGCAGCACGCTGAGAGCCGCAAGAATCTGAAAGAACTGCTTGCAAACAGACAGGCAAACGGCATAATCTTCACGACCATGCAGAAGTTTGAAGAAAGCAACGAAGCTCTTTCGGAACGCCGGAACATTATCGTGATGGCTGATGAAGCGCATCGCGGGCAATATGGTCTCAATGAGAAGGTTGTGGTCAAGCAGAAGGACAACGGCGAAGTCGAGGCGAAAACCGTTATCGGCACTGCCCGCATTATAAGAGACACGCTTCCTAATGCGACCTACATTGGATTCACCGGAACACCGATCTCCACAAAAGACCGCAGTACACGAGAGGTCTTCGGTGATTACATCGACATCTATGATATGACACAGGCAGTTGAAGACGGAGCTACAAGACCCGTCTATTACGAAAGCCGCGTTATTCACCTGAAACTCGACGAGAACACCCTCCATCTGATCGATAATGAGTATGACATTATGGCTGACAACGCCGATCCGTATGTCATTGAAAAGAGCAAAAAGGAACTTGGTCAGATGGAAGCAATCCTCGGTGCCGACCAGACGATCAACTCCTTGGTAAATGACATTCTTGATCATTACGAGAATTACCGCGAGAATATCCTGACCGGCAAGGCGATGATCGTTGCTTATTCGCGTCCCATAGCAATGAAGATTTATAAGCGCATTCTTGAGCTACGCCCGGCGTGGACGGAAAAGATTGCAGTGGTCATGACGCAAGGCAATAATGATCCAGAAGAATGGCGTGAGATTATCGGCAATAAAGCGCATAAGGACGATATGGCGCGGAAATTCAAAGACAATAACTCTCCGCTGAAAATCGCTATCGTCGTGGATATGTGGCTGACCGGCTTTGATGTTCCCTCCCTTGCTACGATGTATGTCTATAAGCCAATGGCTGGACACAACCTGATGCAAGCTATCGCCCGCGTCAATCGTGTCTTCAAAGATAAAGAAGGCGGTTTGGTTGTTGATTACGTCGGTATTGCGGCTGCACTGAAACAGGCAATGAACGACTATACTGCCAGAGACAAGAAGAACTATGGTGATACAGATGTAAGCAAGGCTGCATATCCGAAGTTCCTTGAAAAGCTCTCTATTTGCAGAGATTTGTTCCACGGATTCAGTTATGAGAAATTCATGACCGGAAGCGACCTCGACAGGGCAAAGCTCATCAGCGGAGGTGTGAACTTCATACTTGGCAAAAGTGTTGCAGAGTACGAGCTTCCCGACAATGAGAAGACACAGAATGTGTTCATCAAAGAAGCCCTGCTTCTCAAGCAGGCACTTTCGCTGTGCAGCAGCTTGGTAGACGAGCAAACTCGCATGGAGGCGGCTTTCTTCGAGTCCGTAAGAACAATGACCGTGCGCTTGGTTTCAGGCGGTACCGGAAAGAAGTTTACGCTTCCAGAAGTAAATGAGCGCATTAACGAGCTTTTGAAGCACAGCATCAAGAGCGAAGGCGTTATCAACCTCTTTTCTGATGTCCAGACTGAGTTTTCGCTGTTCGATCCGAAGTTTCTTGAAGAAGTGGCAAACATGAAGGAGAAGAATCTTGCAGTCGAACTCCTGAAAAAACTGATTTCCGAACAGGTCTCTGTTTACCGTCGAACAAATATCGTCAAGTCTGAAAAGTTCTCCGAAATCATTCAGAGCGCGATGAACCGCTATTTGAACGGAATGCTCACCAACGAGGAAGTCATTCAAGAATTACTCAAGCTGGCGAAAGACATTGCCGCTGCTGCCGCCGAGGGTGAAAAACTCGGATTGACAGCGGACGAGCTTGCTTTCTATGATGCTCTGACGAAGCCGCAAGCAATCAAGGACTTTTACGAGCATGATGAGCTTATTGCTATCACGAAAGAACTGACAGATTTGCTTCGCAAAAACCAGACAATAGACTGGCAAAAGAAAGAGAGCGCAAGAGCTGGAATGCGCCGCTTGGTCAAAAGGCTGCTGAAAAAACACAAATATCCGCCTGAGGGTATGGATGATGCAGTCCAGACTGTCATGAGCCAGTGTGAGATGTGGACGGACAATGTAATGACCGCTTAACTCCCCTACGAGAAAGGAGTAGATCATGGGCAATTCAGTCATGTTGAATGGCGTCGAATATGCCGGAGAACAGATTGCCTATAAAGACAGCACCTATGAGCTTGTGTCAAAGGTAGCATATCTGATCGGCGTCCCGCTCCGTATTTTTCAAAATGAACACGAGCCACCGAAGATAGAGATATACGACCGGCTTGAACAGGATAAAAATGCCCGTATCATTCGTAATCTATGTATCATCCGCACCGCCATTGAGCGCAACTACCGGAAAATAAATGACATCATGCGGATGGAGTATCGAGGGCTGCTTTCAATGCCAGAGATCATCCCAGCTTCCAGTATGCAGCAGCTTTCAAACGACGGAATCAGCTTTATCAAAAAGTCGAGTACAAAGCTCTGCCACCACATTATCGAGATTAACCGGCTGATTTCAGACCGCATTAACAACTGCAAAAGCCTCTTTCCAATCTGGATTAACTGGACGTACATAAAAGAGCTGTTCATTATGCCAAACGGCTTGACAGAGGACGGAACGAAAGATGCTGCGGACATCTATTACGCAAGTCTCTCCTACTACCCCTATCAAATGTACATCAACTGGGTACCGATGGACGAGGGCAATGTCCTCTATAATGATAAGAAGTTTGCTACCCTGCTTTATCAATGGCATTGCGACGCCTTCACGGAATACAGTAAAGTCTCCGATGCAGGGGCTTTTGTAAAAAACAATATCTACGACTTCATAGATGACAGTGAGAAGACCGTATTGGTAGTGGACTGCGAAAACTCTGACCCGTACAAGCTGTGCGCCACGCTCAAAAACCTTGATTATGAGGTCATGCAGAAAATTACGGCGATCATTCTCTTTGATGACGTACACACCGCTACGGCATGGCGGATTCTTGAAAACTACACCCGCATCCCCGTTGAACATATCATGATTGAGCGGATCAAGCAGAACAAATCACTGGTAGACATCAAGCTCACCGCAAGAGCCTGTCAGGAACACTACCAAAAGCAAGTGGATTCCTTCGTCATCGTCTCAAGCGATTCCGACTACTGGGGGCTGATTTCTTCCTTACCGGACGCCAGATTCCTTGTCATGATTGAGCGGGAAAAATGCGGACCGGATATGAAGGCAGCACTTGCAGAATCAGGGATATTCTACTGCTATCTGGATGACTTCTACTCCGGCAACAGCGAGGACATCAAGAAAAACGCACTGTTCAAGGAGATGTACCGCTGGATTGACAACTCCGTTCACCTGAATGTCAACGATATGTTTGATGCAGCTCTGCGAAACACGAGGATCGAAATGTCTCCCGCAGAGCGGCGGCAGTTCTATGAGAAGCACATCAGGCACATGACGCTGACTATCGACGAGAACGGAAACGTCAGCATTGAACTGAAACGCGGATAGCCTTGGCTTCTATTCCGGGAGGAATGTGGATGGACAACAGATTCTATTTTGGATTCAATACATCGGAGGAACGGAAAAAGCGCAGAAAAGCAGAGCTGTACTCCATGAGTGAGCAAGTCAGCACCTTCTTTTGGGATGAAGCCCCGCAGCATGGTTTGGAAATGCGTGAAGGACAGCAGGATATGTCCTTTGAGATTGTGGACGCCCTCATAAACGATCAGCATTTTGCGATTGAAGCTGGCGTGGGCATTGGAAA
>OFMX01002225.1_pt1 | contig 11995 bp, 8 predicted proteins | sample 1541901 | NCBI WGS metagenome assembly OFMX01 (sample SAMN04209222, study PRJEB22552) | human gut metagenome | biome: gut; material: feces | host: Homo sapiens | place: USA: Oklahoma | reverse complement strand
CCGAATACATGGAGAAGCACACGGTGTCCCGGCTGGTGGGCTCGCCTCCCGGCTATGTGGGTCACGAGGAGGGCGGTCAGCTCACCGAAAAGGTGCGCCGTCACCCCTACTCCGTGGTGCTGTTCGATGAGATCGAGAAGGCCCACCCCGATGTGTGGAACATTCTGCTGCAGATCCTGGAGGACGGTATCGTCACCGACTCTCAGGGCCGCCGGGTAGACTTCAAGAACACCATCATCGTCATGACCTCCAACGTGGGCGCCAAGAACATCACCGCCGCCGAGAAGCCGCTGGGCTTTGACGGCAGCGATCCCGACGCCCAGAAGGACGAGGCCCAGAGCTTCGCCCGTATCCGGGAGGCCGTTATGACGGAGCTGCGCCAGACCTTCCGGCCGGAGTTCCTGAACCGTATCGACGAGATCATCGTGTTCCGCCAGCTGACGGAGGAGAACATCCGCAGCATCGCCCGCCGGATGCTGGACATCATCGGCGGCCGCATGGCCCAGCAGGGCATCACCCTGCAGGCCGACGACGACGCCGTGGCCGCACTGGCCAAGGACGGCTTTGACGCCCGCTACGGCGCCCGTCCCCTGCGCCGCACCCTCCAGACGGAGGTGGAGGATGCAGTGGCCGAGCAGATGCTGGAGGGGAAACTCCAGTCCGGCGACACCGCTCATGTGTGCCTGAAGGACGGCAAGGTGGTCATCGAGAAGTAAAAACCGCAAGGCCCGGAGGTCTTGCAGTCAGGCCAAGGGGCCGCAGGCAAATGCCTGCGGCCCTTTTTTTCATACAGGCACCGGCACTTACCGGCTATGGCGGCGGAGGCAGGTGAGATGCAAAGAGGGGAGCAAGCCTTCGCTTGCTCCCCTCTTGATTTTTCTCTCTTACTGGGGCATGGTCTGCACCACGCCACGGGCGCAATCCACCGACACCCGGACGCCGTCCTCCAGACGGCGGGTGGCATCGCCCGCCCCCACCAGCACGGGCTTGCTCAGCAGCAGGCCTACCGTGGCGGCGTGGCACTCGGCGCTGCCCTCCTCGCAGATGATGGCGGCGGCATCCCGCAGATACGGCAGCAGTTCATTGGTGGTATATGGCACCACCAGCACGTCGCCGGCGTGGAACTTCTCCGCCACCTCCTCCACGCTGCGGCACACGCACAGCGGGCCGGAGGCCGTCCGGCCGCCTACGCCCACTGCATTCAGCAGCGACCCGCCCACCTGCTGGATACGGATCATGTTGGTGGTGCCGGAGATGCCCACCGGCACGCCGGCGGTGATGACCACCAGATCGCCGTGGCGGATAAGGCCCGCCTTCTCCGCCGACTGCACCGCCAGCTCCACCAGCTCGTCGGTGTTCTCGGCACGGGGCATGGTGATGGGCTCCACGCCCCAATACAGGGCCATCTGGCGCTGCACCTGCTCCTCCAGCAGCAGGGCCACCACCGTGGTCTCCGGGCGGAAGGAGCTGACCATCTGGGCGGTGATGCCCGCCTGACTTACCGTCAGGATGGCATCGGCGCCAATGTCCTTGGCGGTGGTGCAGGCGGCGTGGGCCGTGGCGGCGGTGATGTTCATGCGGTTGCGGCACCGCAGCCCCAGCAGCTTGGCATCGTCGATGTGGGATTCGGTTTTCCGGGCGATGGCATCCATGGTCCGCACCGCCTCCACCGGGTACCGGCCCGCCGCCGTCTCGCCGGAGAGCATGATGGCGCTGGTGCCGTCGTAGATGGCGTTGGCCACATCGGTGATCTCGGCACGGGTGGGCCGGGGGTTCTCGATCATGGAGTCCAGCATCTGGGTGGCGGTAATCACCGGCTTCCCGGCGGCCACGCACTGGGCGATCATATTCTTCTGGATGGCGGGGATCTCCGTGAAGTCGATCTCCACGCCCATGTCGCCCCGTGCCACCATGATGCCGTCCGCCGCCGCCAGGATCTCCGTCAGGTTATTGATGCCCTCCTGATTCTCGATCTTAGCAATGATGCGGATGCGGGACTTGCGGCTCTCCAGCAGCTTGCGGAGCTCCCGCACGTCGGCGGCAGAGCGGACAAAGCTGGCAGCGATGAAGTCAAAGCCCTCCTCCATGCCGAAGAGGATATCCTCACGATCCTGCTGGCTCATATAGGGCATGGACAGGGACACGCCGGGGACGTTGACCCCCTTGTGATCCTTCATAACGCCGCCGTTTTCCACCCGGCAGCGGATGGCGGAGGCGGTGGTGGAGAGCACCGTCAGCTGCACCAGACCGTCGTCTAACAGGATGGTGTCCCCGGCCTTGACGTCCTGCGGCAGCTCGGCGTAGGTGACAGCGCAGCGGGTGGCGTCACCCTCCACGTCCTCCACCGTCAGGGTGAACTCCTGCCCCTCCTGCAAGGTCACGGAGCCGCCGGCAAAGTTCTTCAGCCGCACCTCCGGACCTTTGGTATCCAGCATGGCCGCCACCGGCAGATTCAGCTCCTGCCGCAGAGCCTTCACCTGCTCCAGCCGGGCCTTGTGCTCCGGGTGGGTGCCGTGGGAGAAGTTGAAGCGGGCCACGTTCATGCCCGCCAGCATCATCTCTCGCAGCACGCCCTCGCCGTCGGTGGCGGGGCCCAGTGTGCAGACGATTTTTGTCTTTCTCATGATATATCCTCCTCTCCGGGGCCGTGGCTCCGGTTTCTCTTCGGGCCTATTCTACCAAACTTTTCCGCCGGGAACAAGGCTGCCGGGTTGGGGCAGCGCATACTTTAAGGAAACTTTTCGGCATTTTTAGCTCTCTTGACGATATCTACATGAAAATTTATTCCGCATTTTGTGAATAAAAGCATTGACATATGGTCGCCTGCTGTGCTAAAGTACAGACAAGATTTTTGAAAGGAGCAAAATCGGGTATGAAGTTCGCCGCATCTGCAAATCTGTATTTTGGATATTCCTACTTTTACTTTTATTTTGCAAAAGTAAAAGCGATTTGTGATGCCCAGCAGCGAAAAAGTGCTTGATACCGATTTTCTACTTTTGAAAACAAACCGTATCGAGAGACGCCGTTCGGATCACATATCCGGGCGGCGATTTTATTTTCCGTCCGGGCCGGAGGAATCTCCCACATCCAGATTCAGGAGGAATTTGTCATGAAAAAGAAACGTTCTCTTTGCGCCGCCCTGCTGGCGGGACTGATGGTGACGGCGGTATGCCTCACCGGCTGCGGTAAAAAAGCCGACGACAACGCCGGCGGAGGCAGCAGCGACCCCGACAAGGTCTATCAGGTGGGCGTGTGCCAGCTGACCCAGCACGATGCGCTGGACGCCGCTACGCAGGGCTTCGTGGATGCCCTGAATACCATTCTCGGAAGTGAGCACGTCAACATCGACGTGCAGGTGGCCTCCGGTGACAGCACCACCTGCACCCCCATCGTCAACTCCTTCGTCAACAAGAAGGTAGACCTCATCATGGCCAACGCCACCCCGGCCCTGCAGGCAGCCTATAACGCCACCACCTCCATTCCCATTCTCGGCACCTCCGTTACGGAGTACGGCGTGGCGCTGGGACTCTCCGACTTCAGCGGCACCGTGGGCGGCAACATCAGCGGCACTTCCGATCTGGCGCCCCTGACGGAGCAGGCGGACATGATCCTGGAGCTGGTGCCGCAGGCCAAGACTGTGGGACTGCTGTACTGCTCCGCCGAGCCCAACTCCGAATATCAGGTGAAGGTGGTGGAGGACTACCTCTCCGGCAAGGGCATCACCTGCACCCGCTACTCCTTCAGCGACAGCAATGACGTGGCCGCCGTCACCACCAAGGCCGCCGCCGACAGCGACGTCATCTACATCCCCACCGACAACACCGCCGCCTCCTGCACCGAGACCATCGGCAGCATCGTCCGCTCCGCCAAGACCCCCGTTGTGGCCGGCGAGCAGGGTATCTGCGTCGGCTGCGGCATTGCCACCCTCTCCATCAGCTACTACGATCTGGGCTACAAGACCGGCGAAATGGCCGCTCAGATCCTCAAGGGCGAGGCGGATATCTCCCAGATGCCCATTGAATACGCCAATGCCTCCAAGCTCTACAACGCCGATATGTGCCAGGAGCTGGGCATCACCGTACCGGAGGGCTACACCGCTCTGGAGGGCTGAAGCACTCCCTGAGAAAACAGGAATTGGAAAAGGAAGGAAACAAAAATATGATCGATCTGCTGAGTTCCCTGCCGGGCGCCGTAGCCCAAGGCCTCATCTGGGGCATAATGGCGGTGGGCGTTTACATCACCTATAAGCTGCTGGACATCGCCGATCTGACGGTGGACGGCTCCATCTGTACCGGTGCGGCGGTCTGCACCATGATGCTGCTGAGTGGCCGGAGCCTGTGGCTGGCGATGCTGTGCGCCGTGGCGGCGGGCCTGCTGGCCGGGGTCGTGACGGGCCTGCTGCATATCTGGCTGGGCATCCCCCCCATTCTGGCAGGCATCCTGACCCAGATGACCCTGTGGTCCGTGAACCTGAAGATCATGGGCAAGGCCAATCAGGGCCTGTCCGTCCGGGACAACCACGTCCTTCTCAGCCAGATGGACGTCCCCGGTGCGCTGGTGGTGCTGGCCATTGCCGCCGTGCTGGTGGTGGCGGTGCTGTACCTGTTCTTCGGCACGGAGCTGGGCTGCGGCATCCGGGCCACCGGCTGCAACCCCGTCATGAGCCGGGCGCAGGGCATCAACACCGATCTCAGCAAGGTCATCGGGCTGTCCCTCTCCAACGGGCTGGTGGCCCTGTCCGGGGCGCTGCTGTGCCAGTATCAGGGCTATGCCGACATCAACATGGGCCGGGGCGCCGTGGTCATCGGTCTGGCGGCGGTGGTCATCGGGGAGGCGGTGGTCAAGCACATTTCCCCCAACTTCGCCGTCCGGCTCACCGGTGTGCTGGTGGGCGCTGTCATCTACTATCTGGTGTATCAGGTCATCATCTTCGTGGGCTTCGACACCGATCTGCTGAAAATGTTCTCGGCGCTGGTGGTGGCCGCCTTTTTGGGCGTGCCGTATCTGAAGAAGCAGTTGGCCCGGAAACACCATGTCAAAGGAGGATCCCGCCATGCTTGAAATGCGCCATGTGACCAAGATCTTCAATCCCGGTACCGTGGATGAAAAGATCGCCCTCAACGATCTGTCCTTCACCCTCAACGACGGGGACTTCGTCACCGTCATCGGCGGCAACGGCGCCGGAAAGAGCACCATGCAGAACGCCATCTGCGGCACGTGGCTGCCGGATGCGGGGGAGATCCTTCTGGATGGGATCGACCTCTCCTCCCTGTCGGAGCACCAGCGGGCCAAGTATCTGGGCCGGGTGTATCAGGATCCCATGACCGGCACCGCCGCCGGGATGCAGATCGAGGAAAATCTGGCACTGGCGGCCCGCCGCGGCCTGCGGCGCACCCTGCGGCCCGGCATCCGCAAAGCGGAACGGGAGGAGTACCGGCAGCGGCTCCAGGAGCTGGGGCTGGGGCTGGACACCCGTCTTTCGGCCAAGGTAGGCACCCTCTCCGGCGGCCAGCGGCAGGCACTGACGCTGCTGATGGCCACCCTCCGTAAGCCGAAGCTGCTGCTGCTGGACGAGCATACGGCGGCGTTGGACCCCAAAACCGCCGCCAAGGTCATGGAACTGACGGAGCGGATGGTGACGGAGGAGAAGCTCTCCGCCCTGATGATCACCCACAATATGCGGGACGCCATCCGCTACGGAAACCGCCTTATCATGCTCCACGCCGGACGCATCATTCTGGATATCTCCGGTCAGGAGAAGAAGGATCTCACCGTGCCGGAGCTGCTGGAGATGTTCGCCCGTGCCAGCGGCGACGAGTTCTCCGGCGACCGGGCCATTCTGGCGTAAAGCCGCTTTCCTTACCCTCTACTTCTTCCGGCACTGCCGGGAGACTTCCTTCCTTTATTACCCAGCAAGGCCCCGCCGAAACCGGCGGGGCCTTGCTGGGTATTCTCGTATATGTATATGGAATGTATGTGTAGAATATAGAAAGGGTGAGGGCGTGGTCAGGCCACATCCTCGCCCGGCGTGCTTGCTCTCAGGTGCGTTTTTGCAGCTTTGCCAGCATCCGTTCAAACTCCTCCGGCCGGGGGCAGGTGAGCTCCACGGGCCGGCCGGTACGGGGATGAAGAAAGCGCAGGCCCGTGGCGTGGAGGCACTGGCCCGTCAGACCCGGCACGGGCTTCTTATTGCCGTACACGGTGTCCCCCAGAATGGGATGGCCGATATAAGCCAGATGGACCCGGATCTGGTGGGTACGGCCCGTCTCCAGTCGGCAGCGCAGGTGGGTGACGCCGGGATACCGGGCCAGCACCTCCCAATGGGTGATGGCGGGACGTCCTTCGGCCACCACCGCCATTTTCTTGCGGTCGCTGCGGCTGCGGCCGATAGGTGCGTTTACGGTGCCGCTGTCCTGCCGGAAGTTCCCCACCGCCAGACACTCATAGGTGCGGGCCAGCGTATGATCCGCCAGCTGAGCCGCCAGTGCCAGATGGGCGGCGTCGTTTTTGGCGGCGATGATCAGGCCGCTGGTGTCCCGGTCGATGCGGTGGACGATGCCGGGACGCTTCTCGCCGCCGATGCCGGAGAGGGAGTCCCCGCAATGGTGCAGCAGGGCGTTGACCAGCGTGCCGTCCGGGTGGCCCGGCGCCGGATGCACCACCATGCCCACGGGCTTATTCACCACGATGACGTCCTCGTCCTCGTAGACCACGTCCAGCGGGATATCCTGCGGGACGGCCTCCGGCTCCTCTGCCTCCGGCAGCGTCACGCACAGCTCCTCCCCGCCGGCGATGCGGTAGCTTTTACCGGGGACGGCGCCATCACAGGTGACGCAGCCCTCCGCCAGCAGCCTTGCGGCGGCGGAGCGGGTCAGCCCCTCCACCCGCCGGGACAGGAAGCTGTCCAGCCGGGTGCCGGTATCCTCCTCAAGAGGGGTCAGACGGATCGTGTGCATGGTCAGACTCCTTCTTTTTCTTGTCGTACTTGTCGTAGAGGAACAGGTAGTACACCCCGCCCAGAATGGCTCCCACCACCACGCAGCAGTCCGCCAGATTGAACACCGGGTAGCTGAACAGCTGCAAGTCGAACATATCCACCACGTAGCCGTGGACGATGCGATCGATGATGTTGCCGATGCCCCCTGACAGGATCAGGGTGCAGGCGGTGATGCCCGTCCAGTGACGCACCACCTTTTTGAGGAGCAGCAGCGCCACCACCGCCAGCAGCACCGCCGTGAACACTACCAGCAGCACCGTCCGGCCGGAAAGGCTGGACCATGCCGCCCCGTAGTTATGCAGCCGGGTCAGCTGCAGGAAGCCCGGCAGGAACGGCGCCGACTCCCCCACTGCCAAGTGGGTCACCACCCAATATTTCAGTATCTGGTCGCCGGCCAGCAGCACGGCGCCAAGGATCGCATACCACATAATGTACTCCTTCTGCACATGGATTTTGGCTATGGGTTTATTGTACCCTATCGGCGGCGGGTTTGCAACCGCCGACTTGTAAACACTATGCAGGAGATGCCACTGATTTTTAACCGCACTGTCACCGGTTTGTAAATGTTTTTCATCATTTCGTGATGAATCTGTCCAGAAAATTCGGTATGATAAAGTCGTAAAGCAAACCAATGTGCATCCGGAAGAAAGGAGCTGCCATGAAAAGGCTTTGTGCGATCCTGCTGGGACTGATGATGCTGGCGGGCCTGTGTGCCTGCGGACGGAGAACCTCTCCCGCACCTGCTCCCAAAACGCCGGAGCCTGTCACGGTCATCACTCCGGCGCAGCCCACCCCTTCGGAGGCGGAGGTGGTTCCCGTTTCCTCCCCCGATGGCACCACGCCGCTGACGGCGGCGGAGCTGGACTGGTTCGGCCGGTGCTTCTTCAACGTGGTCCCCGGCTGGGGCCCCAACCGCTTTCTGGCCTGTGCCTATGACCGGCCGGAGGACATGGATCTGGCGGCGGTGCTGGCCTGTGGGCCGGAGGGCGGCTGGAACGTCACCCCGCAGGAGCGTGGCATGATCGACGCCGGGGAGACGGACAGCGTGGTCCGCATCCCGCTGGAGCAGGCGCAGGATCTGATGCTGCGCTACACGGGGCTGGCCCTGTCCGACACACAGGGCGTGGGACTGGACAGCCTGCGCTACCTCTCGGAATACAATGCCTACTACCGGGTGGGCGGCGAGGCGGAGGCTGCCTACTGCCGCATCCTCTCCGGATGGCACACGGCGGACGGGCTGACGGTATTGCAGTATGACGGCGGCACCGTGACCCTGCGGCAGCTGGATGGCCGGTGGGTGTTCGTATCCAACGTGCCGGGCCGCAGCGCATAAAAAGGTCTTACTCTTTCCTCTCATTCTCTCAATAGGCGGAAGCAGCCGGACGGGAGCCCGTCCGGCTGCTTCCGTTATTTTTGCTATTCCCCGGCTCCGTTTATTTTCTCTGCTCCCCGGCCTCGCAGTAAAACAGGATCTCCGCCCTCTGCAAGGAGCGGCAGTTTTTTGGATTTTTTCGTCGGGATTTCTTGTGCCGGGGAGAGAAATATGGTATACTAACGTGATAAATATGGAAGATAGTGCCCCGGCATCCCACCGGGGCGGGGAGGTACCCATTGGATAGAAAAACAGTTCTTCTGGACGAAGCGCAGCTGGAGCGGCAGCGGGAGTATACCCGCCAGCTGGCGGCCCTCCATCAGCAGCGGGGCAAGCCCGTCTATGCGCTGGTGGACACCTTCGGCTGCCAGCAGAATGTGGCCGACAGCCAGCACATTCTGGGTATGCTGCGGGACATGGGCTGCCAGTTCACCGACGACGCCGCTCATGCGGATATCGTGGTGCTGAACACCTGTGCCATCCGGGATCACGCCGAAAAGCGGGTCTACGGCAATCTGGGGGCGTTGACCCACACGAAAAAGCAGAACCCGGAGCAGGTCATCTGCCTGTGCGGATGCATGGCCCAGCGGCCGGAGGTGGCGGAGAAGGTGCGCCAGAGCTATCGCCACGTGGATCTGGTGTTCGGGCCGCAGGCGCTGTGGAAGTTCCCGGAGCTTCTGTACCGGGTCTATACCCAGCGGGGGCGTGTGTTCTCCGTGGAGGATGAACACGGCACCATCGCCGAGGGGATGCCCGTGGTGCGGGAGGGCAACGTCCGGGCTTGGGTGTCCATCATGTACGGGTGCAACAACTTCTGCTCATACTGCATCGTCCCCTACGTCCGGGGCCGGGAGCGCAGCCGGGAGCCTCAGTGCATCATCGATGACGTGCGGCAGCTGGCCGCCGAGGGGTATAAGGAGATCACCCTGCTGGGGCAGAACGTCAACTCCTACGGCAAGGATCTGGAGACGCCGTGGGACTTTGCCGATCTTCTGCAGGAGCTGGACAAGATCGAGGGAGACTATCTGATCCGGTTCATGTCCTCCCAGCCCAAGGACGCCACCCCCAAGTTGTTTGACACCATGGCCCGGAGCAGGCATGTGGCCCACCAGCTGCACCTGCCGGTGCAGTCCGGCTGCGACCGGGTGCTGCGGGCCATGAATCGGCCCTATGACCGGGCCAGATATCTGGAGCTCATCACCTATGCCCGGAAGGTCATGCCCGATCTGGTGCTGACCTCGGACGTCATCATCGGCTTCCCCGGCGAGACGGAGGCGGAGGCTATGGAGACGGTGGAGCTGGTGCGGCAGGTGGAATTCGACGCCCTGTTCACCTTCATCTTCTCTCCCCGGCCCGGTACACCGGCGGCCAAAATGGACGATCCCGTCCCCCGCAGCGAGAAGCAGAAGTGGTTCGACACCCTCTGCGCCGTGCAGAACGATATCTCTGCCCGGCTCCACGCCCGATATGTGGGCCAGACCCTGCGGGTGCTGGTGGACGGCCGCACCGACGACGCACGCTGGCCCCTATCCGCCCGGACGGCGGGAGGGCGGCTGGTACATCTGGTGGGCGACGAGGCCGCTCTGGGCCAGTACCGGCAGGTACGCATCACCGACAGCAACACCTGGGCGCTGTTCGGGGAAATGGTATGACCCTCCCTCAGTAAATGGGCTGGTGGAAGAGTTTTCCACCTGTCAGCCCGGAGTTTTGCACTTTTCAACAGGGTTTTCCACCAAATTCGATCGCTTTCACTTATTTCTGGCAGAAAGAGGTATGAGGGTATGGCAGAAATGACGCCCATGATGCGCCAATATATGGAAATCAAGGAGCAAAACAAGGACTCCATCCTGTTCTTTCGGCTGGGGGATTTTTACGAGATGTTCGGGGACGACGCCCGGAAGGCATCCCGTGAGCTGGATCTGACCCTTACCACACGGGATAAGGACAAGAACAAGTCCTTCGAGGAGAAGATCCCCATGTGCGGCATCCCGTACCACGCCTCCGACGCCTACATCGCCCGGCTCATCGCCAAGGGCTACAAGGTGGCTATCTGCGAGCAGACGGAGGATCCTGCCGCCGCCAAGGGGCTGGTGGAGCGGGACATCGTCCGCATCGTGACGCCGGGTACCGTCATCGACTCCGCCTGTCTGGAGGAGGGGCGCAGCAACTTCTGCGCCGGCATCTATCTGGACGGAGACTACGCCGGGTTCAGTGTGTGCGATATCTCCACGGGGCAGACCCATGTGACGGCCTTCTCCGGGCCGGATCGGGAGGCCCACCTGCAAAATGAGCTGGGGCGCTTCGCCCCGGCGGAGGCGGTGCTGAATCCCGGCGCCGCCGAGGATACGGCCCTGCGGGCGCTGCTGGAGGACAAGCTCCGGTGCCACGTGGAGCGCCTGCCCGCCGGGCGATTCCAGCTGCCCGCCGCCGAAAAGCGCATCCGCCAGCAGTTCGGGGACGATGCCGCCCGGCGGCTGCCCCGTGACAACCCGGCGGCCATGCTGGCGCTGGGGGCGCTGCTGGACTATCTGCACGATACCCAGAAAACGGACCTGAACCATGTAGACCGGCTGGACTACTACCGGCAGGGGCAGTTCATGGAGCTGGATCTGACGGCCCGGCGGAATCTGGAGCTGACGGAAACTCTGCGGGGCAAGGAGAAAAAGGGCAGCCTTCTGTGGGTGCTGGACAAGACCAAGACCGCCATGGGCGCACGGCTGCTGCGAAGCTGGCTGGAGCGGCCCCTGCTGTCCGTCTCCGCCATTGCACGGCGCAACGACGCCGTGACGGCGCTGGTGAAGCACACCGTGCAGCGGGAGGAGCTGATTCTGGCCCTCACCGGTATCGGGGACATGGAGCGGCTCATGGGCCGCATCGTCTACGGCAGCGCCGGAGGCCGGGACATGGTGTCCCTGAAAAACGCCATGGATCATCTGCCCGCCATTTGCCAGCAGCTGGCCGCCTTCGAGGGCGGACACCTGCGGGAGCTGGGCGCACGGCTGGACCCGCTGGAGGATCTGGCGGAGGTCATCGGCAAGACTTTGCAGGACGATCCCCCCTTCTCCGTGCGGGAGGGCGAGTTTATCCGGGACGGCTTTGACCCGGAGGTAGACCGGCTGCGGGGCATCCTCCACGGCGGCAAGGGCATCATCGCCTCCATGGAGGCCGCCGAGAAGGAAAAGACCGGCATCCGCACCCTGAAGATCGGCTATAACAAGGTATTCGGCTACTACATCGAGGTCTCCAACTCCTTCAAAGAGTTGGTGCCGGAGACATACATCCGCAAGCAGACGCTGGTCAACGGTGAGCGCTACATCACCCAAGAGCTGAAAGATCTGGAGCACGATATTCTCTCTGCCTCCGACCGGGATGCGGCGCTGGAATATGAGCTGTTCACCCGGCTGCGCCAGACCCTGTGCGACGCCGTGACCCGGGTACAGGGGGCCGCCGCCGTGGTGGCGGAGCTGGACTGCCTGTGCTCGCTGGCGGCGGTGGCGGTGAAGAACAACTACTGCTGCCCGGTGGTGGACGAGTCCGGGGTCATTGAAATTCACGACGGCCGCCACCCGGTGGTGGAGTGTATGCGCCCCGACGCCATGTTCGTCCCCAACGACACCTACATGGGG
>OFMX01002212.1_pt1 | contig 12079 bp, 12 predicted proteins | sample 1541901 | NCBI WGS metagenome assembly OFMX01 (sample SAMN04209222, study PRJEB22552) | human gut metagenome | biome: gut; material: feces | host: Homo sapiens | place: USA: Oklahoma | reverse complement strand
CCCCCTGGGGCAGATATGCAAAAACAGACGCATAGCGTCTGTTTTTAAGGCCGCGGGCCGGGCGGAATGCGCCAGAGGGGCGCGGCGGCCAGCGGATTCTGCTTTCCCATGAGGCAGAAGATCGCGGCGGCGGCCAGCAGCTCGAACGGTTCGAGCTTTCCCGAGAAGGAGACGGGCAGTTCAAAGGGCTCCACCGGGGTCCCGTCGAAGGCGGTGAGCTGGCGCTGGAGGGAGATTACCGCGCTGTCCACCGTGAAGGAGGAGAGGGTGAGGGTGTCGGAGGTGCCGAGCCCGCAGGTGACGGCGGGGAGCCTGCGCCCTGCCACGGCGGAAAGCACCGCGGGGTCGGCGCTGTCGATGATCGCGACGGCATTTTTGCAGGAGAACTCCCGCGGCAGCTCGCCCTTCCTGCGGACGATGAACGCGGCGTTTTCACACGCGATCTGGTAAAAGGCCCGCTGGGAGAGAAAGACGATATCGGGGCCGTCCCCTGAGAACACGGCCCTGTCGGTATCCGCGCAGAGCATCGAAAGCGCGCCGCCTGTGCGCAGCAGCTCCCGCAGACGCCTGCCGGGGTCGCCCGCAGTGACGACCACCATCGGCACCACCCGCCAATCCACAAAATTTTGTATTCTGCGGATAGTTTCCCCTCGGGGGAAAAGAAAATCCCCCGCCAAGCGGGGGATTTTAAAAAACTTTACGGGGTTACGCCTCTTCGATCATCCGGACGAGCGCCTGTTTGGACTGGAGGCCGACCATGCGGGCCGCCTCCTCGCCGTTTTTGAAGAGGATGACGGTGGGGATGGACATGACGCCGTAGCGGGCCGCGAGATCGGGCTCCTCGTCGATATCCACCTTGCCGATGACGGCCTTGCCATCCATCTCGTCGCCGAGCTGTTCGATAATGGGGCCGAGCATCTTGCAGGGACCACACCACGGCGCCCAAAAATCAACCAGCACGGGTCCGGCGGCGCCGAGCGCTTCGGTATCGAAGGTATCCTTTGAAAAATGAACCACAGACATCTATAAAGCCTCCCAGATTGTTTTCTTATCCCTATTATACACGGATCAAAATTCTCATCAAGTCTTTTGCGGACATTTTCCCCACGGGACGGTGTTTTTTGAAAATGTCCTTCCGTCGTATCTTTCCCAATCCGTTCCCCGCCATGCACCAACATTTTTCCAAAAATATCGGCAGAGGACTTGACTTTTTCGAGATGTGCGATATAATATAAGTCGTGACTTGTGCATATTGCCCGATTGTGTAAAGGTAGCACGACAGACTCTGACTCTGTTTGTCTGGGTTCGAATCCTAGTCGGGCAGCCATCGAGGTGTGGCTCAGTTTGGTAGAGCGCTGCGTTCGGGACGCAGAGGCCGCAGGTTCAAGTCCTGTCACCTCGACCATTGTAGAAGACCGTCGACTTTTGTCGGCGGTCTTTATCTATGCCTGTATTTATGCGGGGTTGAACAACTTGCATTTAGTGAAAATTTCATAATTACTATCGAATACAAATTTGAATGACGGAAGCTCGCTCACATGTTATAATAATTATAAATTTTGCCGTGGCGTAGATGGGAGGATTAGTAATGATACCTTTAAGCAAACGACTTCTTGAATACTTTAGTGCAGATACTTCCCAAAAAGAAATTGAACTTCAAAAAGAACTAAATAGTAGATTGAAACATATAGTTAAGCCTTGTTGGGAACTTAAATTTTGTCCATACGGCCCCCTTGTAGAAGAATTTCCATTACCGCCAGTTCTTCTTCAAGAGCATCGTGAACATAATCAATATTTAAGGGAATGTCTCAGAACTGGTTGTATGGGAGAAAGCCATGATATTCCTATTGATGATGAACGGAGGGCTTATTTTGAGGCGGCATTAACTAACGATGACGAAAGCTATTGCGTTGAAAGATTATCCATGTTTGAAACAGAAGCATCTTGCAGAGAGTTTGGGCATTTATGTCCTGCCTATTTTGTAAGTGAGTCATTTACAGAGACTACAACAGGTAGGAATAGAAGCAGGAATATTTCTAACTCTACAATAATACGGGTAGCTAGACGCGATAATAATACTTGTCAGATATGTGGTAAAATACTTTTTGATCGCGAAATTGAGATTGATCACATTATCCCCTATTCACGAGGTGGAACATCAGACGAAGCTAATTTACGAGTGACATGCCTTGAGTGCAATAGAAAAAAAGGCAAAAAAATTGAATTGTAGATATATACTGCTTGCTGACTGCCTTTAAACCTTTGATATATCTGGGTCCCTCCAAGTCCTATAATTACACTCCGACCATCAAAAGACCGCCGATTTTTGTCGGCGGTCTTTTTCTATTTATGCGGGATGCTGTGGACACTGTCCACAGATAAGAGACACAGGATGGAACAGTGGACCGCTCGCGCGCGTGGTCAGGACTCCTTTGCCATAGGGCCATCGACTCAAGTCTGAGGCCTTTTTTATTAAAAAGTAAGCGGCACGAAGCAGGTTTGCTTCCGGCCGCTTTTTTGTTTATCGCTGGTCCATAAGCCTAAATCCTGGAAATTGTCAAGACGAAATTTCGCACGCTAGACCGGATAATTGGACGGGCGAACTGATACAATGTAAGCATACAGAACGTATGTTCCCTAAAAAGGCAAACTTTTAAGAAGAGGCGGCTTAGGAGGGGGTGAAGAGAAAAAAGCAATTTCAGGGTGGGATGGCGGGTTTCTATAAACAATACAGCATAAAGGGAGGAAATTTCATGCCAAGCACAAACAAACTGCCAAATTCGGATTTAAACCAGTGGGTGGCAAGCGATCGGCCGGTGATGGAGGATTTCAACCGCGACAACGAGATCATCGACGGGCTTGTGGGACACCTCAAAAAGACGCCCTATGTCGGTGCGGACGGCTATTGGTATGTGTGGGACACCGATGTCGCCGAGTATGTCAAGAGTGAAACCAAGGCGCGCGGTGAAATCGGCCCGCAGGGCCCGAAGGGAGAACAGGGGCCGCGAGGCCCGAAGGGCGATACCGGAGAGAAGGGAGATACCGGCGCGGGGTTCCGGGTGCTGGGGCTCTTTGAGTCGGCGGCGGCGCTTACCGAAGCGCACCCAGTCGGTACGGCGGGCGACGCCTATGCGGTTGGGACCGCGGCGGACAACCGCATCTATATCTAGTCTGACGAAAACGTGTGGAAGGACATCGGCGTATTGCAGGGTCCGCAGGGCTTGCAGGGCGAACGCGGTCCACAGGGAGAGCAAGGCCCGCAGGGTGAAAAAGGCAACCCTACTGTGATTAACGGTAAGATGCCCGATGCGGATGGTTCGATCTCCTTAATAACGGACGACATTTTGGAAACCAATACGCGCAAGTTTGCAAGTCCGGAGGAAAAAGTCATTTGGAATGCAAAAGCCTCCCCGGCATGGAGTGTCACGGCGACTCTGACGGCGGCGGACTGGGTGGGCAACACGGCCCCCTTTACGCAGGTGCTAGCGGTTGAGGGTCTTATATCTACCAGCAACGGGATTGTAGACGTAGCGCAGAGTGCAACACCAGAGCAACGGGAATCCGCCAGAAATGCGTTGCTTTCACTATCTGGACAGGCAACGGATCAAATTACAATGTTGGCTGATGGGGAAAAACCGGCGGTGGATATTCCCGTTACAATTCTTGTATTGGGGTGATGATATGGCGCTTATTGGAAAATTTCCGCTGATCACGGTGACAAATCCGAAAAATCCTCCGAGGTATACCTATACTGGACAATCGGAATTAATTAAGGGACCTGATATCTGGAAGATCAAATTTGTGACTTCTGGTGTGTTTACCTTGCTCTCACCAACTAAGTTGGGCGTCGATGTGTTCCTCGTTGGTGGCGGCGGTGGTGGATTCGGCAGTGGTGGGGGCGGTGGCTATACTACCAACGGTGTAACAATATTGCAAAAAGGCGTTGATTATAAAATTCTTATACCTTCTGGAGGCGTAGGAGGCGAGTCCGCTACGGATGGCGGGACATGCACAGCGTTCGGTTTTGTTGCTGCAGGAGGTGGTAAAGGCGGTATGGATGGTGGTGACGGAGGCTCTGGCGGAGGTGCTCTGAATAACAGAGATAATGGCGGATCAGGCGGATCAGACGGCGTGCGCGGTTCCAACGGCATGCATTATAGCTTAACCCTTAAAGAAGAATGTCTTGGCGGAACAGGCCAAATAGCCTCCACTCGCGAGTTTGGCGAGCCTAGCGGCGTATTGTATAGCGGCGGTGGCGGTGGCTATGGATTAATGGCCTTCGGCGAAGGTGGAGCCGGGGGTGGCGGTAACGGCGGAACCGGAGACAGAAATTGGACCCAACCCGCGGAAAGCGCAACGTACTATGGCGGAGGCGGAGGCGGAGGTGGTGTTGAAGGCCTCTCCGGTTCCGGTTATCAAGGCATCACCATCATTCGAAATCACCTCAACCCCCATAGTGGAAGCGTAATCAATTGATAAGGAGGGGCGAAGTAAATGAATTTCGCAGTCGTCCAAAACGGCGTGGTGGTGAACATGATCGTTATCGCACCCTACAACACATCCGATTTTCCGGACGCGGTGCCGGTGGGGGGCAAGCCGGTCGGCATCGGGGACGAGTACCGGGACGGGAAGTTCTGGCGGGACGGCGCGGAGGTTTTGTCCCCAACTGAGCTCTCCACGGTGAAAACACAAGGAATTTTGAAACGTATCTTCAGGAGGTAATCAAGTATGCTGACAAGTTGCTTTTTGTCCGGAGGAGGTTCACCCTCCTCCGGAGGGTGGATCGAAGTGCCGCAGTTTACATACACCGGTCAGTCAGAGACCATCGCCGAAGAGGGGATCGGATGGAAAATCCGGTTCCTGACCTCGGGCACCTTCACGATGCTCAAACCCGACCGCATGATGATCGACGCCTTTCTTGTCGGCGGCGGGGGCGGTGGGGCCGATGGATTGGGTATTGGAGGCGGTGGTGGAGGTGGTGGATTTACCAGAACCCATTTCGCACAGATCGAAAAGGATGTTCCTTATGAAATTGTAATAGGTGCTGGTGGCGCGCCAAAACAAGATGGGGGAGTAACATCTGCTCTGAACTTTCGTGCAGAGGGCGGGCACGGTGCCGTTGGTAGTGTTGGTGGTACAGGTGGAAATAACGGGGGAAACGGGATTTCTAGTGGGAGCGGAACCGCCGGTGCATCTGGTGGAACTCCTGGACAAGGAACAACGACCCGCGAATTCGGAGAAGTAGTCGGCGAGGACTACGCCGGTGGCGGTGGTGGCGGCGGTGACAATGAAGGTACTAGCGGTACCGCCGGCGGTAATGGGGGAGCGAACGGAGGAGACGGGGGCGTCTACTCTAATAACTACATAGCACGTCCCGGATCATCCGTTCCCGGAAAAGGTGGGCAAGGCGGGCAAAAGGCTGATGCGGACGGATCAAATCCCGCTGGTGGCGGCGGTGGTGGCGGTAACTACGGCGGCGGTGGAGGAGGTGGTGCTTATTCTCACTGGAAAACAAACTCGGCGCATGGCGTAGGCGGCGCGGGCGGTCAGGGCATCGTGATCATCCGAAACCACCGTGCGAAACAGGCAACTTTATCGGATTGAAACGAAAAGGAGAATAAAATGGCAAGTACAAATAAATTCCCGAACACCGGTCTAAACCAGTGGGTCGGGACCGACAAACCCGATATGGCCGACTTTAATCGCGATAACCAACTGCTGGACGCGATGGTGGGCCATCTGACCAGGACGCCTTACATCGGTGCGGACGGCTACTGGTATATCTGGGATCAGGAGCTGAAGGATTACTCCAGATCCAACCAGCGGGCGCAGGGAGAAACCGGCCCACAGGGGATCAGGGGGCCCGCAGGGGGAACCGGGCGCGGGGCTGAAGATCCTCGGGCTGTTTGCTACCGTGGAAGCGCTTTCACAGGCCCACGTCACAGGCGGCAGCGGTGAAGCATATGCGGTGGGGACTGCCATGGAGAATGAGATCTATATCTGGTCCACGGATCAGAATGCGTGGGTAAGCGTGGGGGCATTGCAGGGACCGCAGGGTCCACAGGGCGAAGCCGGTCCGCGGGGCCGTCAAGGCGAGACTGGTCCCCAGGGGATCCAGGGAATCCAGGGCCCTGCCGGTCCCGTGGGACCGCGAGGCGAAACAGGACCGCGTGGTGAATCGGGTCCTCAAGGCCCGAAAGGCGAACCCGGCGCATCCCAGATCATTATGGTGACACTTGCCGCGGCAGACTGGATGGAGGATACGGATCAGAGTTGGTGGACACAGCCCGTTTCCGACAGCCGGATCGTTGACGGAACCGTCTTGGAAATGACCTTCCCGGCGGCATATCTGAACCAGCTTGAAGCAGACGGCAGCGTGATCATTCTGCGCAACAACGGTGGCGCCGCAACCGCATACGCATTGAAGGCTGCGCTCACCGCGGACCTCGTCGCACAGATTGAAATCAGAAAGGTGAATATGTAAATGGATACTTGAAGCATTTTTTTGGAAGCCGGGGAGGAAGCGGCGTAGGACATATGATGCAGCAGGTGAAACTTCCGCGCAGTACGCTGAGCGGGCAGCCCTCCAGTTTTATGCAGGAGCTGACCATGAACCTGACGGGATGGACCAGCTACGGCTACAATATGTCGCTGACTTGGGGTGATACCGTATATGTTCAGGTGAAGAACGCGCTGTTAACGTATAATCGTAGCACCAAAACGCAAGGGGACAACATTCGTATGATGGGAAACTACGACGAAAACACTCGCTTTGTACAGATCATTCTCCTATGGTTACGACGCACAAGGCCGCCTCGTGTCTCAGATCGAGACAGGCGATGCTTTCCACTCGGAAAAGGCATTCACCTACGACGCGGCTGGCAACCGGATCGGTTTTGCCCTAACGAATGAGGGAAAGCAGGAGATATCGTTAGCATATGCCTACGACGCGCTGAACCGCATAAGCTCTGTCTCGAAAGGCGATATCACAATTACCCGGTACATCTATGATGACAGCGGCAACCGCGCAAGCCTCACCTATCCGGAAAGCGGGCTCACGGTCTCCTATGTCTACAATGATGCGAATTTGATCACCTGTGTGGAAAACAAAAAAGGCGACGCTATCCTCTCCGGCTGGACGTACTCCTATTTTTTGAACGGCGACATGAGATCAAAGCGCGGCAAGGACAATCGGGCCACTTCGTACGACTACGATGGGAGGGGGTACCGCTACGACGCGTTTGGAAACGAAGAGAACCCGGAGCCGCTGGATTCCAACCTCTCCGTTACTGCGGCGAGTATTTTGATTCCGAGCTGAAGGAGCTTTACCTGCGGGCCGGTACTACGATCCCAGAACCGGCAGATTCTGTGCGGAAGATTCTGTTCGCGAAACGAGTCATAAGCGGAAGCCTCCCCGCCGTGCCGCCATCCATGTATGAATCGCTAAGGGACTGGACGAGGGCGGTTAATGCTATTAAGAATAGCAGAGCGGCTAAACCCAAGCCCAAGGCAATCAGAATGGCGAAATTACCCGTGGAATCTGTGAAACGGTTTGGGTTGCAGTTCCCATACGCATACAGGTTCAGGCTTAACGGGTCGACGACCTCCGTTTTATTCGTACAAATCGAGTATTGAAGAACAGTATTTATTTCATAAAGAAACAAAAGAATGGGTGTATCTGCATTCGGAAGAACAAAAAAGAGCGCTGCTTGAGACAGGGGATTACTCTGAACCGCCTACCATCAGTTCCAATACGCTTCGCAAGGCGTTTATCTATTATTACGCTGATCGGATTCGACTGCCCCAGTAAGGCTATTCTCCCGAATATATCAAGCATTTTCACGATTATTTATCCACCCACTTCCAAACAAAGAACGGACCTTATAATATTCAAGGCTCGTCAGATGAAATTATTAACAAATATGTAAGCATGCTTCACGAGTTTGACGACATGCACACACATTATACTGGGAATACTTTGAGGAAATGGCCACTACGGCAGTCGTTGCCCTGTGGTGCGAAGCGACCGGCGTTCCTTGTCGCTTAGACGATGTATCTAAGCCTGAGGATATAACGCCAATATCTGAATTGTACAAATGAGCTTTTGAGAATCAAACCCAGCTCAGAACAATCTGAAAAATAAGAAAGCGGTAGGGGCCTGTCAAGCCCCTACCGCTTTCTTAATGAATCGATACTTTATATGAGTCCTTCCTCTGACATGATCAAAGCTCCCAACACGGCTCTTTTGCCGGTACGTTTCCGGCCTTTTCGCCGGCAATAACAAAAGCTCTTCCGTCACCCATATCCGCCATCTTTGCAGATCCTCGAACACAGATAAGCGCAACATTAGCCTGTTTTTCAGAATTTCCATGGCGTGCAAGTTCAATGCGTGGATGGATTTTACTGAACACATTCATTGCATAATCACTAAATTTTTATTTTTTCTAAGATTTTCTTGAATTTGAGACCCCAATGTGACCGCTCGGGTATAGACCTATCATATATAGAGGTGTTGCTTGGAAATGGGCGAGCTTCCAATAGAAAGGGGCCTCCCCGCTTCTGTATGGAGAGGAGATGTTGTGATGCGTAACAAAAAGCGGTTTTTCTCAGGCTTTCTGGCCGCGCTGATGCTCTTATCCGTCGGACTTCCGGTGTTGGCGGAAGAACTCCCCGAGACGGAGAGCAAGTCGGTTTGCACCTGTTCCGCGCGCTGCGATGCGGACGCGGCGGATGAGGACTGTCCCGTCTGCCGGGAGAACCCGGCGGACTGCATGGGCGTACCCACGGATAGGGACGGCGATGACGCGGATAAATTCGTCTGTACCTGCGCGATCGCCTGCTCGGAGGACGCGCCGAACGGGGACTGCCCCGTCTGCCGGGAGAACCCGGCGGACTGCGGCCGCGCGCCGGCGGTCCTGCCGGACGCCGGGGCGGCAAACGGGCTCCTGGCGGCCGAAGGTGCGGGCGCGCCGGAGGAACCCGAAATCGTTGTGTATTTCCACAGCAACTGGCCCGACGCGGAAGATGAGACGGTCGTCAGCGCGCCGGTCCAATCGAAGAGTTTGTATATTTGGCTGTCCGGCCCCTGGGATGTGTTCGATTCCTCGCTGGATTTGAATACATGGAAATTTGTCGGCTGGAATACCCAGAGGGACGGAAGCGGAAGAAGCTATGCTTACCATGACAAGGCGTATATCAAAAATTATGGGGATGGCCTGCCGATAGAATATCATTTTTATGCGCAGTGGGATACAAACTCAGGCCCGATGGGCTATCGCGTCACTCTGGATCCAAACGGTGGAAAAATTTGGGACGATGATGAGCAGAATTATATCAACGCCCCTTTGGAAATCCATCTTCCGGAAGCCATCCTCTCATGGGAATATGACTTAGTTGACGTTGAGCATGAAGGATTTGGTTTTACAGGCTGGTGCCGCGACAAAGAGGGAAATGGGAAAATTTATCTGGATGAGGACATCGCCCTCTGGGAGGAGACGACCACCCTCTATGCGCAGTGGAAATCGTGGGCTGTTCCATCGGTGATCTTTCATCGGAACCTTTCGGAGAATGACGATTGCACCGTTGTTTGGGATGGACCTTATGTTCCGTGGCCGGATGAGATATCCGGCTTTGAGATAACCGAGGAACAGGCCGACCGTTTCCTTTTTTGGACGACGGAGCGGGACGGCGGCCAGATTTTGGGATCGTGGGGGGAAATCCCCGCGGATTTATATGCGCAGTGGACAAAAGCGGAGGACGGCCGGTTCATAACCTATTTTTTCGATGCTCCTTACTGGGGACCCAATGTCGATTATCAGACGTTCGACCTCTCGTCGGAAACGACCCTGCGGACTCCGGAGGAACTGGGCTTTGACCGGGAGGGATTCCTGGGCTGGTCCGCGGAAGTCTATTTTACTCCCGAAACAAATCCGGATGAAGAAATCCCCGAATGGTTTACGCAGAGGGACCTCGACCAATACAGAGAAAATCCGAGCGTGCAGGGGATTGAACTCACCGCCCGCTGGGCAACCGGCGGCCATATCCTTTACGATGGAAACGGCAACACGGAGGGGAGTGTCCCGATGGATCCTGCCTTCCATTCCATCGACGAAGATGTAACGTTGCCCTTCCCCGCGGACCTCAAAAAAGACGGCGGCGTCCTGACCTCCTGGAACACGGCGGCGGATGGGAGCGGGAAAGGCTACTTCCCGGGTGGGAGAGGCCCCCGGCTGTCCGAGGATTTGACGCTCTACGCCCAGTACGCCGCGTTTGTCGAGCCCGATTCCTGCCGTGTGACCTACGACGCCAACGGCCTCGACGGGACGGCGCCCACCGATCCCACCGTCTACCGGTACGGCGAGGGCGCGGTGGTGCTTTCGCCCGACGGGCTCGTGCAGGGCCCCGGCCGCGAGTTCCTGCTCTGGAACACGCAGCCTGACGGGCAGGGGCTGGATTACCTGCCGGGCGGGACGCTGCGGGTCGCCGGCGACGTTACACTTTATGCGATCTGGGGCAGGACGTATACGCTGACCTATGATGCGAATGCGGCGGAATACACCGGGGAGCTGCCCGCGCCGAAAAAATATCTTCAGGGGATCACTGCCCCTGTGGCGGGCTACACCCTCCACCGGGACGGCTGGCTCCATCTGGGCTGGTCCACCGAACCGGACGGAGGGATCGTATACAATTCCCGGTACGGCAAAGATATGGTCCCAATGACGGAAGACACGACCCTTTACGCGGTGTGGGTCAGCCCTCTGCGCGTCCGGTACGAAACCGGGCTTCCCGAGGACGACCCGGACCAGGCAAGGCTTGAAGCGCTGCTTCCGACGGACGAGGGGAGCTACCGTTACGCGGGTTCCACGGACCCGGCCTATCCCTCCGAAATCGAGGTCAAGGCCCCTGAGGAGCCGTTTACACGGGACGAATATTATTTCGACGGCTGGAAATACGAGAAAAAATATTACTGGGGCGAGCCGTATGACGTCGAGGTCCTGCCCGGCGAAACCATTGACATGCGGAATTACGATCCGGATGAGCCGACGCTTGTCATGCGCGCGGTATGGCAGGCGAAAGCCGACATCCGCCTGATCCCCTATGACGCGAATCTCCCGGAGGGAAAAACACTGATCGGGGAGCTGCCGCCGGACTTCAGAGCGCCAAAAAACAGGAACTTTGATTATTATCCGCCTGACGAACCAATCCCCGGCTGCGAGGGCTATCTCTTTGCCGGATGGGACGTCGTTGAAAAGAAGTACGGGACCACCCGGATTACCATGTCCTGGGTCGATGGGCTTGGTTTTGTATCGGGCTCTTCCGCATATCTGAACCGGGGCACCGACTATGTCATCCGTGCCCGGTGGGTTAAGCCGGAAGAGATGCGCACCATGACCGTCCGGTTTCTCGACGAGGACGGCAGCGTTCATGTGGGGCCCGACGGGAAGGCGTGCACAGTCGACTATTCAGTGCCGAAGGGTGTCCGTATTTATGCCGAAAATCTCCCCGACTTCTCGTTCGGAGAGCAAAATCCGGATTGGTATATTAATTACTTCTGGCCCAATGAAGAATTTGTGGACTGGTCTTTTACAGTAGACGAGGACATGACGATCATCATGCGGGCATTCGCTCCTACCCGGGGCGCGGACTTCTCCGTAGACTTCCAGGCGGGCGCGTTCGGCAGCCTGCGGCCCGCCGACGGCGGACCGCTCGTCCGGATCGTTTCCGGAGGGGCCATGATGAGCCAGCCTCTCGCGCAGACCCTGGATATCGGGGTTCCCGAGCCGGTGGCGGACGCAGGCTATCATTTCGTCGGCTGGAACTTGGAAATTGAATACATGCAGGGGCCCTCCAGAATGTCGGCGCCGGTCGAGACGAGCCACGCCGAAGAGCGGCTTTTTTTCCTGTCGCAGGTGGATCCGGCGGCCTATGTTCCCGTATGGCCGTTGGACAACTATTATATCTCTAAGCTCACCTTCACCGCGATGTTTGCCCACGACCCGGCGTCCGACCCCGGCGGGGACAATCCCGCCCCGAATCCGGGCGGCGGGGGCGGCGGAGGCGGCGGAGGCGGCGGGGGCGG
>OFMX01002210.1_pt1 | contig 12086 bp, 9 predicted proteins | sample 1541901 | NCBI WGS metagenome assembly OFMX01 (sample SAMN04209222, study PRJEB22552) | human gut metagenome | biome: gut; material: feces | host: Homo sapiens | place: USA: Oklahoma | reverse complement strand
AGGACATCGCTGCAAACGGGAGAGGCTATCAACTGCTCTATCAGGCGGAACGGATCGGTAGACACAATGGATACTAAAAAAGACCCCGGAAAATTCACGATCCGCTTCTGTATGGCCGATCCAAGGCAAAAGAGGGCCGTCGAGGAATTGAACGCCCAGGGGCGCCTGAAGGCACAGTTTCTGACAAACGCCATTCTGCATTACGTTGGAATCGAAAACGGCAGCGGTGGCCCCTCGCGGGCCGAGCTCGAAGCAATCGTCCGTTCCATACTGGAAAATACTCCACGGTCAAGCCAGACAGCTGGAGCGCCAGCAGAAAGCAAGGTGTGCGTCAATGCGACACCGGATACATTCTTAACAGAAGAAAACCTCAATACGATTGCGGGCACGCTGAAAGCGTTCCGCAGATAATGTCAGCTACAGAATCTCCACAGAAGATTTGCAGATCTTCTGTGGAGTTTTTTATAAGTGCAACAGCGCAGCGGATAAACGGACATTTTAAGGCTATAAAGTATGATTGCCTCCGTCGGTATAAAAAATCAGGATAACGAGAATTTATAAAGGTATATCTACCCTCATACATTTCTGTATCATTTCAAAAGTGCCAGTTAAAATATAAGTAGCATTTTTTAGAAGCAGAGGTAGGCGTATGTCCGTATCGTACAAAGTAATTGGCCGACATATTCAAGAAGCGAGAAAACGAATGAAATTGACACAACGGGAAGTCGCAGAAAAACTGAATATGTCTGATACGTATTACGGAAAGATCGAGCGCGGTGAATGCCGCACAAATTTGGAACGTCTGGCTCAGATCAGTGTGCTGCTGAATGTCCCATTGGAGAATCTGATCAGCGGCTGCATGGAGAATGCTGTGCCGAGCAATGCGGACAATCCACAAAAGCTCAGTCTTGCCAGTCAGTTTTCAGAAATTGCCTACGGCTGCTCGGAGAAAAGCCGCAACCTTATGCTGCGTGTATGCAGAGACATTGCGCAGGCTGACAGAGAATAAAATACTGATTCCCCATTGCCCGTTCTTTTGAGCGGGCATTTGCTTTTCACAGCGGTGCGGTCAACGGTGGAAAAGCAACCATACCCAGCAAAGTCCGGAGGCGTAAACACAGACCGTGAGCAATGATCCCGCAAATACCAGCTTCTCCGTATATATCCGCTGTTACAGCATCTATGATTCTCAGGCCCCGCCGCATCGAATCTTTCCACGGTGCAGAAATCCCCCGTATCCGTCTGTTTTGTCCGAACAACAGAACAGATCAATACGGAGGATGCTATGCAATATAGAAACAGCGGAGCAAGCGAAGAACATGTGATTCAGAACCAGTTTACCGCATATTTGCTGGTGGCGCTGCGGCGAAGAAAGAGCGCGTTTCTTTCCCGCCGCGATAGCCACCAGCAGCATGAACAGCCTATAAAATCAAGCGACAATGTGTTTGCGTCCGCTTATGACATGGAAGACGCAGTATGCAGGGCGCTTGATCTGCAGACCGAATATGCCGCACTGATGCGACTTCTGGAAAAACTTCAGGAGCGCGACAGAATGATATTTCTTTCCAGAGCGTTGGAAGAACGCTCATTTGCAGAGTTGGCCGACGAATTTCATATAGGCTATAAAGGAGTAGCCGCGATTTATTACCGCACGATCCAGCGAATCAAAAAAGAAATGGAGGAACGATAATGAATTTCCTGGAACTGCTGATCTGTGCCAAAGCCGGAGACAACGAAGCTGCTGAACGCATCCTGACGATGTATCAGCCTATTTTGGTGAAGGAATCTGTCCTTGATGGAGCGCTCGACGAAGACCTGTATCAGGAACTTTGTCTGCAGCTGTTTCTTTGCATTCGGAAATTCCGTATTTAATCATGTCTAAACAGGAAGGATGCCTCTTTCGGGGCATCCTTCTTTTCATATGGCAGATACGCAAATGGAATCCACTCAGCTGCAAGAGATAGCAGTAATATATAAATAGTGGAAAAATACCCCGAAAACTTTTCCCAAAGCACAGCACTTTGAAACCAGACGAGTTCCATGACTTTCGCTCTATTTCACTCATATTATACAACAAGGCAGGAAATTGTCAATCTGATTCCCACTCATTTTCAAGTAAAACGACAAGAAAATATCGGGAAGGCAAATATATGTTCGCTGATTCTATGGAGTTTGCCGGTTTCGTGCTTCGCAAAAAAGTCAAATCGCCGTCAGCATTCTGGTAACAGCATTTTATTGGGGAGGAGGATTCTCTTGTCAAACACAGGCGAGAACATCTATGAGCGTCGGGATGGACGCTGGGAGGGCCGTTATATCTGCGGCAGGAAGCCGGATGGACGTGCGCAATATGTATCCGTTTATGGGCGGAGCTGCGCAGACGTTCGGAATAAGATCCGTGAGCGGCTTCGGGCGTGTACGCCGGAACCTGCGCCACGCAGCGCCGGAACATCCGTTTTGACGGTAAATCAGCTTTTTGAATCGTTTCTAAGTCATGCGGATGTGAAGCCGTCCACATATGCCCGCTACAAGACTGTCATTGACCTTCATATTCTTCCGAAGCTCGGCAAGCGGCGCGTCGCAGGCTTGACGGCGAAAGAGCTTTCTGGGTATCTGGCCGAGAAGCGGAGATGCGGAAATCTGCGCACTGGCGGCCCGCTCTCTGAAAAGAGTGTACGGGATCTGGCCGTACTGCTTAAAAGTGCGCTCCGCTTTGCGCAGAAGGAGTTTCATATTTACACAGACGCGCTGAATATGCCGCTGCCGTCGTACAAGCAGAAGCGTGTGCGCGTCTTCTCAGATCAGGAAGTGCAGCGTATGGCAAAGGAGATTCAGGACGTGCCAAATCAAAAGAATACCGGGATTCTTTTGGCCTTGTGCGCCGGAATGCGGATCGGCGAGATCTGTGCGCTGAAGGTATCCGATATCGACTTTTTAGCCGGCACGATAGACATTTCACGCGCCGTGCAGCGGATTCAGACCGGCAAGAAAACGGAACTACTGGTGCAAACGCCGAAAAGCAATGCTTCGGAGCGCGTGATCCCGCTCACATCGGACTTGCTTTGTTATCTGAAAACCGCAGTCCGCGGATTGCCTGAACAAGCATATATTCTGACCGGCCGAGCAGATAAGCCGATGGAACCGCGTACGCTTCGCTACTATTTCAGCGGTTTCCTGAAGCGGTGCAATATCCGGTACCGAAATTTTCATGTGCTGCGGCACACGTTCGCAACACGCTGCATCGAGACAGGCATGGATGTCAAGAGCTTGAGTGAGCTGTTGGGCCATGCAGACGTTCGCACCACTCTAAAGTTGTATGTGCATCCATCTTTGGAATCCAAGCGGCGTGCAATTCAAAAAATCGCACTTCTGGATATTTGTTCGTAAAGTTTATTCGCCGTCAAGCATTCTGGTCAGCGCGCCGAAGGCCACTGAAATTACGGAGAAATTCAACCGATAATCCCCAAGTGCTGTGCTTTGGGATATACGAACGCCGTAGATTCTATTTTAGTATGGCACGGTGAGCAAAGTGTAATACTGCTCAATTTTACAATTTCATATCGTTGGTTTTTGTTTGCTGAGGATGTGTAATCACAGGTCGCGGCCATGATTGGACTGAGCCTGTGATGAAAGAGGAAGGCTGTGCGCATTGGGAGTGTGCGCGGCTGCTCGCCCGGAGCCGTAAGGATGAGCAAGATTCCGAAATGATTCGCGGGGAAGCGTAAGACAGCGCTTGTCAGTTGGTCATGTGGCCGAAAGGCCGCCATTGTGGGGATTCCCCATGAGAAGGTAGGAATCAGAGCGCGGATGCGATCTGCATCCATAGTCCGAGTCGGAAGAATTGCTATTCTCGCTGCATGGGATTCTGTCTGGTTTATGATCCCGCGACGTGCAGAAGGTAAACAAAAACGTATGGTAGGCGGCACGATGATCTGCTTATCGTACTTGGCACGGGCGTCAATTTGTTTCCCTTTTAGGGGCAAATTGCGTCTTTTTTTGTGTCAATCCAGATTATCCCACCATAGGGGTAGTATGCGAAAAAGTACGATAGGAGGAGCATCATGCACGACGAACAACAACGCCAGCCTGCACAGCAGCCGGACGCGCGAACCCAGCAGGTATTGAATCGCGTCAGGCACATCATCAACAAAAAGAATACCCAGTTTATCCTCGACCACCAGCACGACAGCCTTGCGGCGCTGTCCCTGTACCTGCGGGACTGCATGGAGGATATCGGCCATCCGCCCGCGCGGGTGGAGGTCATCGGCGGCGATTTCCTGGAATACCGCTTCGGCTCGTGGCAAAAGGCGCTGCGCAGCGTCTATGACGGCAAAGCCGCTGAATTTTTGAAAAATCCCCCGTCGTTCGCGAACCGGAAGATCGTGCGCGACCTCTGCGCGGCAGCGGGGGTGCAGCTATGAAAGACAAGCCGTTTTACTATCAGGATAACCGGGCGCTGCACGAACGGAAAATGAACGAGGCCGCGCGGTTGGAGATATCCAGACGGAACATTGAATTCATACTGGAGCACCAGAAGGATTCGGCGGCAGAGCTTGCAAGGTATCTGCGGCGATGTCAGGCGGAGTTGGGGCACGTCCCGGCACAGTCTGAAATTCTCGGCGGCGATCTGCTGGCTCTTCGCTTCGGCTCGTGGGTCAACGCGCTGGCATACAGCGGCTTTCCGGTCAGCACCGGCCCGGCCGTGAGCAATTTCCCACTGGAACGGACAGCGCTGTTCCAGGCGGAGTACGAACGCCAGTCTGCACTGCACGCGCAGGCGAAAAAAGACCGCAAAAAAGCGGCCGAAGCCGCCCGGCGCGAACAGAGGTCGGAGAAAAAGAAAGCGAAAAAGGCGGCGGAGGAAGCCGCGGGAGGCGCTGAATGAGCGCCGCACAGGGCCGGTTTGACGGCGGACAGGTACGGGAACGGATCATCCGCACGCGTGTCAACGCGGCGCTGGCCGATCTGCCGCCCGCGCTGCGGAAGCTCCGCTACGACGAGGAATACAAGCGGCAGACGGAGCTTTACAATCAGGAACGCAAGGAGAAACGGCGCGCCAAAAGCGCGCGGAACTCATAACGGATACGATCTGTTCGGGAACAGATTTGTATAGGCCAGCGGCCCCATCCCCCTGGGGCTGACTGCCAATGCGCCGATCCCGGCGCACCGAGTCTCCCCGGCTCTGCGCGGGAACACAGAGCCGGGGAAAACCCTAACGCATATCCCCTCGCACACCATTTGTTGTCTACAGTATCCGGCTGTGACATAAACCTTGATGCAGTCTGTTCCTCGGCTGCATTGAGGAGTACGTGAGGAACGAAAATATCTGCAATGTGAAAGGAGTTTCTGATTATGAAACGAACTGGCAGAATTTTAGCGCTTGTGCTGGCACTGGCAATGCTGTTCTCCGTAACAGTATTCGCTGACTGGACAGTCTATGGCGGCAACAATAACCACAATAGTGTGGTTACTGAGGCCCCCACCAGCACGTCTCCCACAGTGAAGGAAATCAACCTTTTGAACTCCGGCTCCGGTTGGGACGGCGTTGACAATGTTCCGGTCATGAGCACCATCGGCACGACGACCTATGCGTTTGTCATGTACGACGGTCATGCAGCAGGTGCTACGCTTGCCCGTATCAACTGCAACAATGTGATCGCGGGTACGGAAACCAGCGCATACAACCTCAAAATCAACGATTCCAAGACCTTCCAGCTTGCAACTCCGCTGCTGACGAAGGGTACGGCTGCTGATGGCTCCGGCGATGCGATTTATGTTGCATCCACGTCCGCTGCCGAGCGGCTGGCCGCTCTGAACGACGATGCATGGACTGTTTCTGGCGGCTCCAAGTCCGGCAGCAACGCTGTTGTCCCCACGTCCACGACCAACACGACTGTGACCCTGCAGCAGACTGGCGTTGACTTCAATTCGGACGACACGCTGCGTCTGTCCCTCGGTGTCTATCTTGGCACCAGCTCGGCTGCCCGTGCCAACGTGAAGGTTCGCGCCTATATCAATGGTAAGCAGCTCAATGTAATCAACAACAGCACCTCCACAACGACCCCGGTCGATGAAGTTGTCTTCACAATGAGCGACGCTCCGACGGAGGATACGACCAACAATACCGGCTACTATCACTACTACAACGTCAACCTCGCTGACACGACGGGCCTGACGCTGAGCAGCAACAGCACGGTCAAGTTTGAGGTGGAAATCGTCAGCGTGAACAGCAGCGTCAGCGGCCTGAAGATTCAGGATCCCAGCGTTCTGCGCAATGGCGGCTCCATCGTCCGGATTACCAATCTGTATACGACCCCGACGCTCGACGGCACATTCCAGCCGACAGTGGACGGCGCAACGCTGACGGTCACGCAGCAGATCAACACGCCGATCACCACGGACGGCACCTACATCTACTACGGCTCCTGGAGCGGCAACAGTGCTGGTCACTATTATCAGACCAAGATCAGCGATGGCACAACTAAGGTGTTCACCCCGGATGCGTACGGCTTCTACTGGGCCGGTGCTGTCTCTGATGGCACGAATGTCTACTTCGGCGGCGACAACGGCATGCTTTACTGGCGGTCGATTGACGCATTTGACACGACCGGCGGTTATTATGATCTCACGTGGGATGAAAGTGAGGCCGGTAACGTCCGCTCCTCGATCATGCTGGACGATGGATACCTGTACTTTACGTCGCAGGGCGGCTTCGTGTGGTGCTGCCTCTTTGATCCTGGTTATAATCAGCTGGCGGTAGAATGGGTTCTGGACATTGGCGTCAAGTCCACCTCCACCCCGACGAAGGTCGGCAACCGCCTCTATGTCGGCGTTTATCCGGGCTTCAACAACGGTGCGCTCTTCTGCGTGAATACGTTAACGCAAGAATTCACCGAGGTCATCCCCTACAATGCGAGCGTGAACAACCAGATGCCGATTCAGAGCTCCATCGTTGTAAAGGGTAACGGCACCGGCACGGACTACCTCTATTTCAATACCAATTCCGCTACAGGTGCTGGCGTCTGCTATAAATTCGACGGCACGACCGGCACACAGGTCTGGACAACTGACGCAGATACCTATGCGTTGGGCGGCATGGCAATCGACAACGGATACGCTGTGTTCGGCAACGACTATAACCATCTGTATGTGGTCCACGATCCGGCATAAAGCATTAGAAACCAAATCCTTAATTAACATTGCAACAGCATAGTGTGGCCGGACATCGGCCGTCGTTTGCACGCCTTCGTTGACAGACAGGCGTTCGGTGTCCGGCCATTTTGCTGCCCATGCTTCCTCCGGCGCTGCGCTGCGGGAAGCATGGGATACGAAAAAAGACGGAGGAAGGTGAAGAAAATCAAAGGACGTAGAGTAATTGGTCTTCTTTTGATTTTATGCCTGTTTATATCATCGTTGTCAGTCCTGGCTTTTGCCGCGGAACCGACAAAGCAGCAGATCCTTGTGGTGGTTGATCTCAGCGATTATCAGGGAGACATAACCGGAGCGATTAAGCTCGGAAACGCTGAAGTGGAGCTAACCGCTGGTCAGAGAAATGAGTTCCTGATTCCGAGTGCAGGATTTTCGACGAGCAGTGTAACGTTAACGGATTTCCCGGCAGGGGAACAGACGGAGAATTACAACTGCTGGACTGTAAGCGGTCTGGACGAAAGTTATACCAGATTCAGTTCTTCGGATCATACTTATAGTATCCATGCAATGACGACAATGGATCGCCCTGTCATAACCATGCAGGGCAATACACTAACCTTTGTATCCGGCATCCGGTTGTCTATTCTCAGACGAAAAGACAATTGGGGCGGCGGAACGACTGTAACCATTACGCCCAAAGCCCCGGCCAAGGTCGACAACGTTTCCGCGGCATCCAGCGATGAATCAAAGGGGACCGCTGGTGTTATGTATAAAAAGGGAAACACCTACGGCGTTCTCGCAAAATCAGCCGCTGGATATGCTTTTGACTATTGGCTGCGGGACAATGCAGAAGACACGGCTGCAAACCATCTGCGGGAAAATCCGTATATGGTTGAGACAACGGAAGCGGCTTCATTTGTTGCGTACTTCCGGGAGCCATATCATGTAACGGTTCGTGCGGAAATTTCATCGGCCGGTACACAGACTGCCGAATATGTCAATTCCCAAAACGGTGCAGATCAGTGGAGACTTTCTGCAACACCTGCGGATGGATATGAGTTTGATCATTGGTCTCAGAATGACACCTTTATCTCATCAGAAAATCCATATACAGCAAATGTAACAGCAAACACAGAGTTTACTGCTCATTACCGTCTGGCGACCCTTGATTTGCTGGACGGTGCTTATTTAGAGAGCAGAACATCTAGCACAAACATTATCAACCCTGGCTGGGGCGGAACGCGGGACGTTATGGCGCCGTATGTGGGCACAAGGGCGACGCTTTATGTACCGTTCAAGGTGTCTGCGGCGATACCTATGCCGAAACTGCAGATGGATGTTTATACCGCATCCGGGACGCTTGTGACAAGCCAGACCATAGGAACAAGAAACACCTTACGCGCTGGCGAGGATAATACGGCATATATTACGATTGATTCGGTCCCAAATACCAGTGCGCTGAAGGTGCACGCGACGCTGCGCACGACGGCCGGTACACTGGATCCGGTGGAAAAAACCTATGAGATCGCGGTAAACAACAATGTGGCGGCAAACGACAATTATGTCTATCTGACCACGCCGAAGTACAATCAGGACGATCAGGGCAATACCGCAGATGCCGGCCCCAACATTGCGGGCGTTTATACGCGCGTGAATGCAGTGACGAAGGAGCTGGAGGCGTATTTCTACGGCAAGAACGGCATTTGCTCATGGGATGAGACCGGCGTGCAGGATCTCAAGGGCATAGGCAGCGGTCTGCCGACTATGATCCCGAAGATGGCGTACAACGGCGTGATCGCGGTCGGTCCGGATGGCGACGACGGCCTGATTGCTGCGGTTGAGGTCATGCCGCTTGAAATCGACAAGATTTCTACACCTGGCTATACGGGCAGCGGAACCGGTACCCCCATGGGCAACGAGTTCCTCTATCGCTGGAACAGTGAGCAGAAGACATGGACCATGATCCCGGACTCCTGCTTCTCCATGTATGTAAAGGACGGCAATGGGAACTGGAACTTTGCGGATCCGCGGAGCTCCGGCTCGGCGGTTCTGATCCTGTCCGGCACGGATATCTGGCAGAATCTGTACCATTGGAACGGCACAGCATGGAGCACGCATGGCTACAGCTTCAATTCCTTTGCACAGTTTTCTGCAGTTGACGCATGGGCCGGGTCTGAAAACGGTCTGTATCATTATGACGGCTCCGCATGGGAGTCCGTCACAACGACGTCTGCGGAGATCGTCAGCCAGTCCCCCGGCTATCTGCTGCTGAAGACCGGCACCTATACCTACCAGCGCTTCAGCACAGAGAGCAAAACAGCAGAGGATCTGCCGTCACTGGCCGATATGCCGAGAGTCGATGCGCAAAGAACCGGCATGGCACTCGACCAGTTCGGTGAGGTATATGCGTTCTTTGGCGGCCGACAGGTCTATACGAACATCTATGCAGATACCGATACGTTCAAGCTCGTGGACGGCCAGTGGCAGCTACAGCAGATCAGCGCCTATAATGACCCGAACGAAACGACCTGCGACAAGAAGATCCGCCCGGCTGGTGTCACCGCCGGCACGGCTCCCCTTTCCGGTCTCAGCTTCCTCTATGGCCCGCGTGGTGCCGGTGCGCTCTATATGTATGCCACGCAGCAGGGCACGATCACCTTTGACGCCAACGGCGGCACACTGAGCAGCAGCACAGCGCTGACCGGGACGGTACACGATGAGATTGACGAGAGCAAGGTGCCGAGCGCATCCTACTCCGGCAAGTCGTTCATGGGCTGGTACTACACCAAGGACGGCTCCGGCGAAAAGTGGGATCCGACCACGGCACGCATGCCTTACGGCGAGGTCACGCTGTACGCATTCTGGGGCGATGGCAATGACCTGACCTACCACAGAGAAGCGGCGCTCAAGAGCCTGAAAAAGCAGTTCGACAAGTACACGGAATCGGACTACTCCGCTGAAAAGTGGCAGAAGCTCGTGGCCGCTTACGAACAGGGTATCGAGGACATCAACAACGCCGGCCCCGCAGAGGGCGAGTATCCCGAAAACAACATCATCGACGCGCTCAACAAGGCACTGGCGGCCATGCAGGCCATCACGCCGGATCGCGTTGGCAAGATTGACGTTGTTGTTTCCATGGATGCACAGACGCTGACGCTTGGCTACTTCATTAAACCCACCATTGTTACGGTGGACAAGAACACGCCGGCAAGCGTCGTCATCAGCGATCTGATCATCGAAACCCTGAAGGAGAAATACGGTGATATCGGCTGGGAGCCGTACCAGACCTATCACGAAAGCGAACCGGATAAGACCTGCGCCTATATGCACACCGGTACGCTGACGGACAGCTTCTATCTGGCACAGGTTTACTGGCCCGGTCAGGAAAACGCATTTGTTCCGAAGTACATCACGGATTCCGCAGGCGCGATTGACTACGATAAGTACAATACCGGCAACTATCTCGGTGAGTTCGATTATCACCAGATGTCCGGCTGGATGTACTCCATCAGCAATGTCAATGACAGCGATCTGCCCTCCTTCCCGGGTGTCGGTGCAGCCAACTGGCAGATGTCCGATGGCGATGTCATGCGCTGGCAGTTCACGGTTTGGGGATACGGCGCCGACCTGAATGCTGATAACTCTGCATGGGGTCAGCCCAGTATCACTGGCGACAGCGGCGACAAGACAGAGCTGACGGTTATGATTGCGGAACTGCGTCAGACCTACGGAGATGACTTGCTGGGAAGCAATGAGACGTATCTGGATGTGTTTGACAATACGCTCTGCGACCCGTTAGCAAATACCGAAAAGCTCAAAGCCGCAGTTGCCAAGCGCGCTCAGATTGAAGAAGAACTTGCAGATGCTTATGCCGCGAAGAAGGCAAATCAGGCAATCGAGGATATTGGCTTGCCTGAAAATGTCACGCTTGAGAGCAAGGCCGCCATTGAAGCCGCCCGTGCAGCATATGATGCACTGACGGACGCGCAGAAGGAGATCTTCCAGAAGAAGTATCCTGAAGCACTGGCAAATCTGGAAGCAGCTGAAGCACGCTATGAGGAACTGAAGCAGCAGGCAGAGCAGGAAGAGATCGACAAGGCTGCGGCACAGGAAGTTATCAAGCTGATTGATGATATCGGCGGTGTTGATTCTGTTACAAGCAGCAGCGGCCCGAAGATTGAAAAGGCACGCAAGGCTTATGACGCGCTGACCGATGCGCAGAAGGCACTTGTCACCAACTATGATGTCCTTCTCGCTTGCGAAAAGGCATACGCTGATCTTCCGAATCCGCCTACGCCGCCTACACCTCCCACTCCGTCGAAGCCCACCACACCGAGCAAGCCGAAGGACGACAAGCCTACCACGGGTGCCTCGTTCACGGATGTCCCGGCTGGCAGCTGGTATGAAGATGCTGTGAATTATGTCTCTGAAAAGGGCCTCATGAACGGCACCTCCAAGAACGGCTTCAGCCCGAATGCCACCACCACGCGCGGCATGATCGTCACGATCCTTGCCCGTGTCGAGGGTGTCAACACGAACGGCACGCCGTGGTATGCGGCAGGCCAGAAGTGGGCGATGGACAACGGCATTTCCGACGGCACGAACATGGTCGGCGAGGTCACGCGTGAGCAGCTGGCGGCTATCCTGTATCGCTACGCAAAGCTCAAGGGCTACGACACCTCCAAGTCCAACAAGCTGGATAGCTTCAAGGATGCGGACAAGGTTTCGTCCTGGGCCGTGGAAGCAATGCAGTGGGCCAACGCAGAGGGCCTGATCAACGGCAAGGGCAACAGCATGCTCGACCCGCAGGGTAAGGCCACCCGCGCAGAAACCGCCGCAATCCTCATGCGGTTCATGGAAAATATCGCAAAATGAAATACGCAATCCAACGTTCTGAACTGAATATTGGATAACCACCCAAGCTGGGCGGTTCCCCACGC
>OFMX01002205.1_pt1 | contig 12109 bp, 16 predicted proteins | sample 1541901 | NCBI WGS metagenome assembly OFMX01 (sample SAMN04209222, study PRJEB22552) | human gut metagenome | biome: gut; material: feces | host: Homo sapiens | place: USA: Oklahoma | reverse complement strand
AAATTGTAGTAAATAAAGCTTTTATGTAAAAAAATATATAAAAAACAAGTATTTGCAAAATAAAAAATTGCTGTAAAACAAAAATCCAAAATGACGTTATCCCAATTGCATAAGCAAATATGAAATAAGACTTTTTAATACTGTAATATAATATATATACGAAAAAAATGTACGAAATATTACAATTTTTTTAAAATAATGAATTAAGACAAAAAACTATTTGAAAAATGATTGAAAACTTGGTATTCTTACGGACTTATTCAGATAGTGCTTCTTCAATTATCATTTTTACAATTTCGTAGTTGTTGGTTTGCCAGTCTAAATCAATGTCATGAATAGATGAATTGTAGTGGTTCTCTGAAACGTAGGAGTGGATGTATTCTACAAATGAATCTTCATCTATGCCATATTCCATTGGAAAGTCTTGTATCTCAGATATTTTATCAATCTCTTGAATAAGATGCCTACATTCTTTGTGAGCGATAAAATCGTCAACAATACCATCATACAAATTGGTTTGACGGATATAGGCTTGGCCGACTTCGATTTTACAGCCACAAAGCATACATCTGTATTCCTTTTGGGCTTTCGAGGTTACTTCTTTAAGTGTCCTGATCATATCATTCTATGTATTTCTGTTCCTTTTAATCGTTTATTTCACAATCTTCATAAGATACTACATCGTATGGAACTCCTTTGTCGTACAATATAAATGGATTCTCACAAGAGCAGGTATTTGCGCCAAAACCAATGTTGTATTGTAAATATTCAAGAGCATCTTCATACGTTCCTATTCCATCTGGAACGTTGATTTCTAAAATGAGTTGTATTTTCATTGATTCTTAGGTTGATTGGATTAGAAACAATGGATTTAGATATATTCAAATTCTCCATCGAGCAGGAGAACAGGTTGGCTTACGCCCATAACCCATTCACCAAGTTTATTGTCTTCACCCGGTGGGGGAGGGAGAATGTCAAGAATACAGCCTTTAATGATATTATCAAACTCTGGAGAGAAAGCTGTACAGCATAAAACTTTCAGCTTTGTAGGCTTTTTCTGTTGTACGCCTGGGCAGCAAGGTGCCTTTTTATAGAACTTGTTCTGAATGGAGATGGTTCCTATTTGGTATGATTTCCCTTCGATACCGCAGTGCTTGCATCTATATATGTCATACAGCTTTTTTCCGTATTTTCGGGTTACATTATTTTGCTTTTCCCATTCGTGATGACCTGTTTCAAAACTTTGTTTTATCATATTGTTTTCTTGTAAATTTCAAAATCATATACCCACACCCAGGGATTTGATTCCCATGTGCCTTTTCCGAATACTTGCTCAGTGAGGAAGGAATAGGCTTCACGAGGAGAATCGAAAACAGGGAATTGATTGGGTATTTCGAAGGAGTTGTCAAAACCGAAAGCCTTGCTGATCTTATTTGATTCTATTTTCCTAATTCCTTCGGCCATGCAATCTTCCTCTGATATGTCTTGTAAATGTTCGATTCGGATATTGGTAATTTGAATCTTGGATAACAAATAGTCAAAATCGGAGAGAATACACCATTTGTTATTCCAACCCTTTAGTTTGCGAGCTTCAATGGCAGATAAGCCACATCCATTTGATTCAGATAAGTATAAGAAATCGTTAGGCTTATAACCCAAGTCTTTGTAACTTTGGGCTATTGCTAAAATTTCACCTATCTCGTAACGTGGGCTGGGAGCTATCACTTCTTCGTCTTCATCATAGAGAGAAGCATCTACTGCTTTGCCCTGCATATTCTTATATACATAGAAACCGCGTACTTCTATTCCTTTGTAAAAAGAAGGACAGGTGATAATTCTTCTCTCTTGGGTTTTCCGACCTTCAAGTACAGCTTTGGTCAGGCCGTACTTATCATTGAACGAAATTCTTTTCATAGTTATCTGGAAATAATTGAGGATGTGATGAAATAAACGGTCAGGAGGAATAATGATCCAATGATAAGACCGATTACAAGAGTTTTCCAAAGCAAATCTTTCATGTTTTATTCCCTTATTTTTTCCTTGATGAGAATTTCTGCATCAAGGGCTTCACAGACGTTTACCAAGGTGTTTAAGGAAGGACTGGTCTTGCAGTTCTCCATATTGCATAGGTTTGAATAGGATATGCCACAAACTTGTGAAAGATTGCGTAGGGTAAATCCCCTACGCTTCCGGATCATGCTAAGGTCTTTGGTTATTTTATAGGCAATTTTATGCGTTTTCTTGTTCATAGATTTTATGGGGAACTACATAATCTGAGTTTTTTACTTGCGAAACACGGCTTTCAAGTCTTGTTTCAATGATTTTTTTGAAAATCAGACAGGGCATCGAAATAGATGCGAGGATGGATAGGGTAAATACGCTGATATTCCATGTGCTACTTTTTTCAAATCCGAAGCTCATGCTCACGAGGAAGGAAAGCAGCATCCATGAACCAATGAATAAGGGATAACTTTTTGTTTGCCATATATTCATCAGCTTGTCGTAGAATTTAGTGATAGCTGCCAGTATTCCGGACCAACCGAATACGGAAATGCCTACCAAAAGAAGTGCCATAGGTATAGACCGCATGCAAAATGCCAACAAAGAGAATGCAGACAATATGCTTGTTGATAGAATCAGCCCGGGAAGGGCCAATAAAAGCGTATTTATTGTGTTGTGTTTCATATCGTATTTTGTTGATGTTAGTCCGGAGTTTTTTCGAGGAAAAACTTAATCATGTATTTATCATGTTTCATTTCCACCAATTTTCTGAAGCATCGCTTCGTGAGTTCTACGTCACAGGCTGAATCATGTAGGTTCAAGTCGTTGGTTCCGACTCCAAGGAATGCTGCCAGTTCAATAAGACGTGGACGTTTGAAGACTTCCGGATTCTTCTTATCGGGCAGACGGCACAAGTCTATTGTGGCTATCATTGTGCAGTAAGTGGCACATTCAGAAAGATTGCTGAGAAGATAGCGATGAAGGTGGCAGGATAGCGTGTATGAAGCATGTTCGACAAATGATAAATCGAATGCTACATTGTGGCCTACGACCAAATCACAGCCTTTTAGGTCTTGATTGAAAATGTATAGGGCGGTTTGAAGAGAAGTGGTTCCTAACTCATTCAAGCGTTGGGGGGTCAGGTTATTTACAAGGATAGCCTTGCTTTCCACCCTGTAAGGATTGGATGGGTATTTGAAATAGAAGTTCTTTCTGCTCAGTACTTCCCATGTTCCGACCTCTACAACTTGCCAAGAGAGTTGCAGAAGAGAATTATAGTCAGCTTTGAAACCGGTAGTTTCAGTATCAAAGATCAGAACTACAGCATTGTTGCCGGAATATGCTTCTTGCCATCCGGCATAAACAGGAAGTTCTACATTTTCCAATGCGTCAGAGGGGAGTGGTAGACCTTCATCGCATTTCTCTTCGTACTCTCTGTTTTTTTCTACAATCTCTTTGATTTTTTGCTGACGTTCTTTCATAGCAAGTCTATATTGTTTCTTTTTAGCGGATAAAATAGCTTTTGCTCCTGTTATATCGGGGTGTACTTCGCTTTCTGAATAATATACTGCTTTGGCATTATGGTAGCAATTGGTCCATCGTTCCTTGCCTTCTGCGTCTTCATTCAAGACGTAGCCGGTTTTGGCCCATTGTAGTTGTGTCAGTTCCATCGTTGATTTTTATTTAAAGGTTTTGTATGTTTAGGTGGTGATTTTTCCCTTCATAGAGTTTGTGGATTTGTTTAGGGAGAGTTTTCTTATGCTTGTTTTGATATTGCAAATATACAAATAAAATACCATGTTAGCAAATTTAATAACAAGAAAATCAGATGCTTATCGAAAAAAAAAGAAGGCCGTTCTTGGCTTTTGCCTGGAATGGTCTTCTTCTTACTATCAATGATGATTTACTAAAAGAATACTTAGTCTAATGGGTTGAACTGGATGTTGTTTTTCTTATTTTCTGAGGGTAATACACGTCAACATCGTACATCTTTAAGATCCGGTAGATATTACTCTTGCCTCTATACCCAGTCTTCGTCATAATGTCTTTGATACTATACCCGGAACTATACATATTGATAACCAACATATAGCGTTTAAGTTTCTCCTCACTCTTGCTTTGTGAATAATCAGCTTCAAGATTGTCTATGCTCTTTTTCTTCTGAAGAAACATTTTACAAACAAGCAGTAGAACATCCTTTGTGTGAGTTTCTGGAAATAGTATATCCTGTGTATCGAGTTTGTCAGCCAATGATACAATTCTGATGTCTTGCGTAAAGCAATACTTCAGAAAAAATATCATATCGTGGTAATTGACAAAGGTGTTCGAAAAGGAATATATGATTGCTGTGTCACCTTCCTGAAGGATGTCGATAAACTCCGTCCATTTTTCTCTCCTGTTGTCAATATCAGATTCGATAAAAACAGGACAATTCATTTTTTTTAAAGAATCAATAATTACTTCTTTTTCCTCATTTCGTTGGGCTATATTCCCGTATGCGATATGTTTCATGATTGTGTTTTTATCTGCTGCAAAATTAACATTTAAAGTTCACTTAAACAAATAGATGGGTAATATTATATTTTGTTGGTTCTATTTATGATAATACTAAAACCAAAAACCCAAAAAAATAGGGGAAAATATCAATTGAATAAGGGATTATGGTTATCTTTGACGCACAGTTTTACATAATCCTAATCTTATATGAAGAAAATTAAATTGTTTTTGAAGATTCGAAAATGCAAAGGGGGCATTGCTTCGTTTGCAATTCTGGTGCTGCCCGGACTCGTGGGTTGTGGCAAATCGGGTGAGTATTCCTTCGATAAGCCGGAGGATGCCATTGAGTGCTATCAATCCTTTCATTCAAAACTCAAAGAACTGAAAAGCTCAAACACGAGTGATTTTGGCAATATGCTGAAAAAGTGGAGAGAGGTAAACGATACGGTAAAGAAATTCCTTGCAAAGGATTCTGTCTTGGTGAAAGACATGGTTGTGGCCGGAAAGTACATAGCCATGAAGGATTCTGTAAAAAATCAAATGATACGGTTGACAGAAACCTGGCGTTACAATTATAATGACGTTATGCAGATTAAAGAGCAGACTTCTCCTTTTATAGACGATGAGACTCTGCTCGCTGCCGTTCGTGAATATGAACCTTTTTTCAGTTCCTTGAATACCGTACAGGTAAAGCCTTCCAACAAGAACAAAGTTCTGAAGCAATATCGGGACTTTCTGCATGAAGCAAAGATTCAGGGTTTTTCCAATAAAGACGATTTGCTGAAATTTATTCGGCATGAAGACTATTGCTTTAGAAGCTTTCTTTTACATCTTCACGAAATGGGTAACGATTCTCTTTCTGATATTACCTATATGACAGAAGAGGTTTGCGCTAAGATTTTCTTGGCAGCATCCGTGCGAAAGATTAAAGCCCGTGACGCAATTGCAATTATGTCTATGAGAACAGCAAGAAGATTGTTGCAGAACTCTTTACGCTGTATCGACAATATAAATCATTTGCCGATGCAGAACTCTTTGCAGAGGAATGCTTATCTGTGGATGATTATCCAACCTTATATCAGTATTGATAATCTCACGATAGCTTCCTTGACAGAAGCGGAAAAAAGCAATCTCCGCGAAATATCTTCTCAGTTGTCAAAGTCCAAAAACTTCGCAAAGGCTTTTGATATAGAATTGCAATCGCTTAACTATTTGCTTCCTCAACAGTTCTTGAAATTGTATATTTTATCGTTTTAAATTTTTAGCATTATGTTACACAAAGAAATTAGAAAGTTCATGGCATTAGCTCCGCTTACATGGCCGACATTGATCGAGAAGGGGCAAATGGAAACAGACATTGCAGAAGATTCTGCGGTATTGTTCTTTGACCTCAATGAAGCATTCCCGGTAGGATATGTAATGGATGTGCTGGAGGATAACTGGGATCTGAAACTATTGTATCATGCGACCTTGGAAAAGATTCATCATGTTTGTTATTTTTCCAATCCGCGTGATGGGCATTTGATGTACAAGATCAATTTCCATACGAACAAAAATGAATATGTAGAAACTATTATTGTTACGTTATTTGATAGTATGGAACTTTGGGAAGAAGATTTGGAAACAGACATAAAAGCGCATCAGGAAGAGTTTGAAATTATTGCAGGAGTGGAAAGAAAGGATTTGTTGTCTATTTTTTGTAAGCTAAATTATGATGGATAATATTCTTGAAAATATTGCAATTATTATCAACTCGAACAGCAAACGATATGAAGCCCGGATTCCTAAAAATTTGCGCGAATATTGTGAAATAATCAATGGCCGAATCATTAAGGTGAGCAACCGGGTTCTTCGTATCGAATGTATTTTTGAAAAGAGAAAGAATAAGGTTTGGTATATCTTCGAAAGAGATATAGAAAAAGTAATTTGCAAGATTGCAAGACGCGACAAAGGCTTCTCCAAGAGGGTAGAAGAAGGTTCTCTCTCGGTTTACGATGTAGAGTGTATTATCAGACGTTGTACATTTAAAATTTTAAATTTGAAGATGACCTATTCAGACTCAGCACCGATTTTATGAATTTAATATTACTCATATTACTAAGAATTAGAAAAGCGTGTGCATTGAAGTTTTTTATTCCCTCTTTTAATATTGTATTACTTGTATGGGAAAAATCCATCTTACATAGAATGGTTCAACTTTTAAGTTCTCTCCTGGTAGATGTGAAGTCCCTTTTATGGGTTATATTTAGACCTGTTTCGAGGTTGTATGTGACTTGCATATATTCATGAGAGGTTAGAAAATTATTCATTCCTAATTAATTTCATTGACTATGGTTCTAAGCAATATTTTTTTGTTGATTCTGCTTGCAGCTCTTGTCGTAATCCCAAGGAAGTTATATGGCAAGCCCAAATCTCGTCATTTTTCTGTTCGGATGATGTATTCGGAAAAAGCCCGGCTTTTTGTAGCTTCCCTCTTGGGTGTCTCAATTTGTGTGTTTCACATGATCTATTACTCCATTTATCCATTGGAAAAAGGATTGCTCGTATCTTCTCTGTATGTATTCTTTTGTTTCATGTCAAAGAAAAATATGAAGTTCTTGATGTTTCTTGCTAAATCCGAATATCCAATCCTGCTACTGTCACCTTTGGCGATTGTCTTAGCTTTTATCCCTCATTTTTTCTCTTGTGCTGCAACCCTTGCCTTTATCGTAATCTTTGCCTGTTTCTTTCCATTCAAAACAAAAGAATGGAAACCTAATGAGCATTTGAATGCGCTTAATAAAGGTTTGATAGACGAAGCAATAAGCGAAGTTTTGGATGAAGACGAAGAACAAAAATTTAAAAAAGGGAACAAAAATAAACTCATTCAAGAAACAAACTAATTATGGAAACAATAACACCAACTTCGATAGATTCCACGATAACATGGATTGCTATGGGTAAAGATTTGATTAAATGCTTGAAGTCAAAAGGCAATCATCGTCTTTCGCGCTATGATGCTTTCTTGTGGATAATCGAAAATATTCAGAAAGGACAGCTCGCTTATGAAAAGTCAGGACACATGAACGCAAGGCCGGAATACAGGGTACATTCTTTGGAGCGACTTGCACAGGAATGGAATTGGTCGAAACCAACTGTCAGAGACTTCCTTCACGAACTCGTAAGTCTGTCAGCCATCACACTGCACAAAGAAGGAAACATCCTCATCTTTTCAGTTGGTAAAACTTCATGCGCAAACCTCGTACTATAGTTATGACCCCCTTATTTTCAGCTATGCAGCCAACTCATTCGATCGGTAGCGCAGCCCACCCAAGGCGAAGAGCTTGCTCCCCATCTGGAGTGATGGCAGAGCGGTCGCAAAAGGAGGTTTTCCAAATCTCTAAGCCTAATTAGAGGTTTTTGCAAAACCGCGATTAGGCACCACTCTAACGAGTTCCTTCGTGGAGCAAGCTCTGGTAGAAAAACAGGATTATTTTGAAGAAAAATCAGTAATATGGCAGGAAGAAAACAAGTGATGGATATGAGATCCACAACCTCCGGCATCAGCCAAATGGAAAGCAATGAGCAGCAAAGAAATTGGTCGGACGAACAATGGAAGAACAAGGCCAAAGACAGCTTGGCCAACTATGATCCAACCCGGGCTTCACTCAACTTTGAAGTAACCAAAGGTGGGGTGGTGCAGCCTATTGATAAGTCCAAAAGTATTGCTCAAAAGATGGCAGAAAATTTGGCAGCACGAGGTATTAAGGACCCGAATGCAAACCCAAAAGCCGTAATGAAAAGACGAACTGTTGCGCAGTTCATTTTTGGTGGAAACCGCGAACGAATGCACGAATTGGCCTTTGGAAGCCAAAGGGTGGATTTGACCAAAGGCGCAGATAATTCCGGAATTACTCGGCATAAGGATATTGAAGAATGGGCAAAGGGTGTTTATGAATTTATGTCAAAAAAGTATGGTGAGGATAACATCATTGGCTTCTATGTACACTTGGATGAAATGAATCCACATATCCATTGTACCTTGGTTCCGGTGGATGCAGAAAAGAATCGAATTTCATGGACTTCAGTTTTCGGACAGAATATGAAAGAGGAATCTTTCAACATGACTAAACTTCATTCTGAACTGGAAAGAGAGGTCAATAGAAAATGGGGGTTGGAACGAGGTAGCAACATGGCCGAGACTAAAGCTCGACACAGATCGACTGAAGAATACAAGCGTGACTTGGTAAGAGAAGTCACCAATCTTCAACAGACAAGACAGGATTTGATAAAGCAAATCCATCGGAATGAAATCAAGTTGAAAGGACTTTCAACCATGATTGAAAACCTTCAGAATAGGAAAGAAGACATCCAAAAGCAGATTGATTTGATTGCCAAACAGTTCGGTCAAGAAGGTGTTAACAATGAGGAATTGGGTAATAAAATGGCAGCTTTAAGAGAGGAAATGAAGAGGGTTGATGAAAAATTGGCCGAAAGGCGTCAAATGTTGGAGAATACTAAGAAAGTCCTGCTTGAAGCCAATGAAAAATTGGAGGAGATGAAGAGGGAACACATGAATCTTGAAAAAGATGTGGTAAAATCAGAAGAGAGTAAAATGGCTGATATTCAGAGAAATATGGTGGGTCAGTTTAACGGTATGATGCTTTCTGCAATGCGCCCTATATTGCCAACTTTAACGCCTGAACAACGTGAAATATTGGAGGATAGTGATTTTGCCTTGCTTTTTGAAAAAAGTGCGGAGATTTTAAATTGTGCTGTAATGTTGGCAAGAGGATATATACAATTAGCTACTGATTATGCAGTGTCTTGCGGTGGTGGAGGGGGAGGTCCAACTTCTGGATGGGGACGTGATAAAGATGATGATGATGATAGATGGTGGAGAAAGTGTTTGGCTCACGCTACTGCAATGCTACGCCCTGCAAAAAGGAAGCGCAGTCGTGGTAGATAATATGATATTACTCGGTAATACTTATTATTTTATTCCCTTGTTTTTATTGTATTGAATCATAGGAAGTAATATCAGTAATACCTTATTTACAATATATATGGTATTGCTGATATTACTTATATATTGGCAGTAATTTGATATAAATCGACTTTGGGATAATTGATTTTTCAGGGGGTAAATTATGCGTAATTAAACATAGGGCATAAGTGTATTTAAGATATGGAATAGAAAGAATTTAGAACCGTAAGAATTAAGTAGAGAGAGGAATTTTATATTGCAAACATGATTGTGTTACATTTTCATAGTCTTTGGCAGGAGGTATAATTACACGGTCTGCTTACTGGCATTTAATTCATATTGAAGACTATAATAGATGATGGTATTAGGAATAATGATTTATATATTTTTACATATAAGATTCCATTATTTATTTCTATAACTTATTCAGAATAGCATCATCCTTAAAAATATAGACAGAAATTTTTATCCTTTGTGTTAGCTTTCTATTATATTATTTCTTGCTAAATTTGTATGTAAGTTTTACTTATCTGTGTTGAACAAAAAAAATATAATATGACAGAAAGAAAACAAGTAATGGATATGAGATCCACAACCTCCGGCATCAGCCAAATGGAAAGCAATGAGCAGCAAAGAAATTGGTCGGACGAACAATGGAAGAACAAGGCCAAAGACAGCTTGGCCAACTATGATCCAACCCGGGCTTCACTCAACTTTGAAGTAACCAAAGGTGGGGTGGTGCAGCCTATTGATAAGTCCAAAAGTATTGCTCAAAAGATGGCAGAAAATTTGGCAGCACGAGGTATTAAGGACCCGAATGCAAACCCAAAAGCCGTAATGAAAAGACGAACTGTTGCGCAGTTCATTTTTGGTGGAAACCGCGAACGAATGCACGAATTGGCCTTTGGAAGCCAAAGGGTGGATTTGACCAAAGGCGCAGATAATTCCGGAATTACTCGGCATAAGGATATTGAAGAATGGGCAAAGGGTGTTTATGAATTTATGTCAAAAAAGTATGGTGAGGATAACATCATTGGCTTCTATGTACACTTGGATGAAATGAACCCACATATCCATTGTACCTTGGTTCCGGTAGATGCAGAGAAGAATCAAATTTCATGGAGAACTGTTTTCGGACAGAATATGAAAGAGGAATCTTTTAACATGACTAAACTTCATTCTGAACTGGAAAGAGAGGTCAACAGAAAGTGGGGATTGAAACGTGGAAATAACACGGTCGAGACAAAAGCCAAGCATCGGTCATTGTATGAATACAAACTTGATTTAGTCAGAGAAGTTACACATCTTCTGCTGAAGAAGGATAAATTGGATAGAGAAATTCATGAAATGGAAGCAAGGATAAATGATCTTGAAAGCAGATTTGAGAACTTGCTTGACATTGAGAAGTAGAAGAAATTCAAACATAAAATCATGGTAACAGTAGAAGAAATTCAGGAAGCAATAAAGAACCGCAAACCTATATTTTATCCCAATAACAGGATTTCCTACGATGCGTACAAATTTCTTTGCAAAGTAACAAAAGCTGATAGGGATATATTGTTGTCGGAATTTCCACCTTTCGACCCCCAAAAGAGGCATTCGCTATTCATCGTTTTTACTTGCCCTTTGTGCGGAAAAGAGTTTGAAATTAGTTTTTCTAAAGCGAAGTTCATTTCTTTTATTCGAACTGATTTCAATTATCAAGATTTGTGCGAAACAAAATATCCACAACATACCGCCGGATGTGCAGAGTTTGAGAACTATATTAAAATGTACAAGCCCAAAGGAATATCATTTTCTAAGTTCTATATGTGTCAGGAGTGTTGCGACTCTCTACAAGATGAGGAAGAACAGGTGTTTGAAGAGTTTTATAATGATCCTCTCTTTTGGGTAAATACGCATTCTCCCGAACAGTGTAGCTGGCAGTGGGATAAAATTGTCAACCTGTACGCATATCCGGAAGACTTCAGCAATAGGCCTGAAGGATGGAAATATTGTGGTGTGAAATATAAAGAAAGGTATAGTAATTTCAAGGTGGCTACTATGTATGAATCAAATTATCAAAATTGGAAAAACGTCCAAGATAGAACCATTATTCATAAAAAGGATTCAACTGCCCAGGAGATTATACAACAAATCATTGAGAACAAATCTTTTGAGAAGAAAAGAACACAAGGTTTTAGTAGAACACTTGAATTGGCTAAAAAACTCCTTGATGGCATTATCAATGATGTAGAACTAAAAAGTCTGTTAGATTACGTTGCTATAGAAAGTGCCTATATATTAAAAATTTCACGGAAACAGCTTTTCCCAACAAAGGTATTTAATTTCGGAAAATATAAAGGATATAATATACATGAAGTAATAGATGCTGATAGAGATTATATTACATGGGCTTTGGCTAATTTGGATAATTTCATGCTTGATGAAGAAGCCATGAAACACTATCGAGGTGAAGCATGGGAAATGTCAAGCGAAAAAAGTGATAGTCATGAAGCATTGGAATCTGTTGATACACAAAAACATAATTCAAAAGTGGAAGAAGTTGATGATTGTCCTTTTTAAAGGATTCTGATTTTACTTTATTCAGTATCTAACTTTGTGGAAGTTTTTGAACGAATAACAATAAAACGAATACAATAATGA
>OFMX01002203.1_pt1 | contig 12111 bp, 9 predicted proteins | sample 1541901 | NCBI WGS metagenome assembly OFMX01 (sample SAMN04209222, study PRJEB22552) | human gut metagenome | biome: gut; material: feces | host: Homo sapiens | place: USA: Oklahoma | reverse complement strand
TGGTCTTGAAGTCCACATCGTAGCCCAGCTCCTGAATGTACTGCAGCAGCAGCTCGTTCCGGGCGGCACCACTGGAGCGATCATAGGTATACTCGATCTCGGGGTACATATAATCGGTGTTGTGCTCGGCGTTTTCTGCAGGCCACTTGGCCTCGTCGCCGTAGGTGTAGATCATCTTCACGCCGTACTTGTCCTCCATGATGGAGCGGACAAATTCGATCATCTCGGCAGACTCGTTGATCCAGGTCTTGACCACGCGCTGATCACACTTGCCGGAGGCGTAACGGGAGACCTCGCTCAGCAGCTTGGCACGATCCATCTTGATGCCCTGTTCCTGAGCGCCAAAGCCGTCCACGGCACCCACCCAGTGACGGGTATCCTGCACATTGCCGTTCTGCTCGATGACACGGAAGTTCAGGCCCTTGGCAGCGGCATAAGCAGCAGCGAACATACCGCCGTTGCCGGCACCCACGATGAGGATGTCGGTGTCCACAGTCTCGGTGATGGCAGCCTCGTCGATGTCAGGCTCCTTGCCCAGCCAATCGGTCTCGTCGCCGGTGGGCAGCTGAACGGAAGTTACAGTTGCCTCTCCCTTTGCCTGTGCAAAGCAGCTCTTGGCGGCCTTCTTCACGGCATCGGAGGTGATGGTAGAGCCGGACACGCCGTCGATCTCGTCAGAGCCGGCGTTCAGCAACTGGTTCTTCAGCTCCTCGGCAGCAGCAGCGCCGTAGGAAGCGGTCTCGCCGGAGGTATCGACCACAACGTCGGTCACAGCGCTGTCAGAGAAGGTCATGGTAACCTTGACGGTAGAGGAAATGCCCTCAGCAGTGCCGGTGTAGGTACCGGGGGTGTAGCTGCCTGCTGCACCGGCGGAAGCGGCGGTGGAGGAGCTTGCAGCGTTGCAGGCAGCCAGTGCACCGGCGGTGACACCGGACATGGCAGCGGCAGCGGCGATCTTCAGAAAGCCTTTACGCGAGATCTTGTTCATGCTTGGATGATCCTTTCTTCTTTTTTTCTGTTCTTATTCTTTGATTTTCCTTCTTATCCGAAACGTACCGCCACAATGCGGCGCAGACTTCGTTCGATAATAAATTAACACAAAGTCCGCCTGTTGTCTTTTAAGAATTCTTAAACATCTTTGCCGTTTCTTCGCTGGGAAATTCCTGTTTTCCACTTTGTTTGATAAATAACGGTCAAATCAGAGCAGAAAAAAGCACCCGCGGCTTAAGTTTCCTTAAGAAGTGGGTGCTTTGAGGGTTAACGATATTTAAGGCAGCAACACCATTTCAGGCTTCCGTCTCCCCTTCCGGGCGGAAAATATAGCCTTTGCCCCAGACATTTTTGAGGTAGATGGGCTTTGCAGGGTCGGGCTCGATCTTACTGCGGAGGTTATGGATATGCACCTGCACAGTGCGGACATCCCCCAGGCTTTCCTTCCCCCAGATCTTCCGGTAAAGCTCGTTTGCGGTAAAGAAGGTGTTGGGATGCCGGATGAAGAGGGTCAGGATGCGGTACTCCATGTCGGCCAGATGGATGCTCCGGCCATCCTTTTCCACGCAATGGCTGTTGGAATCCAGCGTAAAGGCCGCACAGTGGTAGCCGCTGACGCTGGGCTCTGCGGCATCCATCTGGACACGGCGGATGTTTGCCATGATGCGGGCCAGCAGAACTTTGTGGTTGTAGGGCTTGGTCAGGAAATCATCGCCGCCCAATTCCAGCGCCCGTACCACTGTGTCTGTATCGTCCAGACAGGAAGTAAAAATGATGGGGCAGTGGTGCCAGCTGCGCAGGCGCTGGCACAGATCCATGCCGTTGGTGTCCGGCAGAAGGATATCCATCAGGATCACATCGAACTTTTCCCGGGCGTGGCTCAGCGCTTCGCCGCCGGTGTCAGCGCAGACCACCTCAAAATTCTGCTGACATTTCAAGAAATAGCTGGTAGTGTCCCGGATCACCGGATCATCTTCCACCAGAAGAATGCGGATCATGCGGTTTGCCCTCCCCTTTTCGGCGTGAATTTGCTATAATATCTAGTATACCGTATTTCCGGGCTGTTCTCAACCGGTTCTCCAAAGTTTTGCAGGGGGTCTTTTTATGATAAAAAAGCGATTTCTGCTTCCGGCTGCTGCCGGGGCACTGGCACTGACCATTGGGTTGGCAGGGATCTGGTTCAACCAGCGACTGCCGACGCTGGCGGATTTTGGGGTCCCCGGCATGGACACCGAAGGCCAATTGATGGCATGGGCTGCCCTGTTCCCGGAAAAAGGAGTGGCTGCCCTGACCTTCCGCACGGTGCTGCAGTGGATGGCCATTGCGGTATTCTGCACTCTGGGAGCGGTGGTGCTGGCCCTGTACCGATACAAGCCTCAGAAGGAACTGGGGTATTTTCTGCTGTATCTGACGGTGCTGACCCTCTGGGCTCTGGTGATCATTCTGGCTCCGGTGAGTAGTTCCGGCTGGAGCGTCTTTTTCCGCCGGGGATTCTTTACCGTCACGGTTCTGGCAGGTATTCTGCTGTGTGCCGCCCTGACAGGGGCTGTGCCGGTGTCTCACGGGCAGCGGCTCGGTTCCCTGCTTCTGACGCTGGGGTATCTTGTTCTAACGCTGATTTCCCTCAGCCGTGTACGGGCGGTGGGGCTGCTTTTGGGCATGGGCTACTGTCTGGGCATACTGATGGCGATGTATGCCCGGGGCTCCGACGCTGCCCTGCTGATGCTGTTTCCCTGTGCCATCACCATTGGCTTCCGGGTATGGGTGGTCCTGCCGGGCATGCATGTGCCGTTTTTTCAGGAGAGCGTGTTTTTCTACCTGTTCCGGTGTGCCCGGATCTACGATGCCCCTTTTACTCTGGGCTGCATGGCCTACGTCTGCCGCCGGTATGCCCTGCAATTTGACCGGGCGGAGCAGCTGGCCCGGGAGCTGGATGCCCGGGTCATTCAGCGGACAAAGGCCCTGACGGAGGAGACTGAGGCCCGGAAAAGCATGATGCTGAACATTTTCCACGACCTGCGAAGTCCCCTGTTTGCGGTCAGCAGTGGACTGGATACGCTGGAGGCTGCTCCGGAGGCCCTGCCGGCCCTGCTGCCCGCCCTGCAGCAGCGGACGGCCTTTCTCCGCCGCCTGACGGAGGATCTGTTTCTGGCTGCAAAGCTGGAGCAGAAACAGGTGATGCTCAACGAGGACCGGGTATCTCTGGGGGAGGTCATCGCTGCGGTCTGTGACAGCTGCCGGGAGGAGGCTGAGCAGAAGGGCGTAGTGCTTCAGGCTCCCCCGGCTTCGGAGCTGCCGGTGTGGGGCGACCAGATCCGGCTGCAGCAGATCCTGCAGAACCTGTTGACAAATGCCATTCACTACACCCCTGCAGGAGGGAGCATCACCGTCAACAGCCGGGTGGAGGCCGGTGCTGCTCTGGTAAGCGTCCGGGACACGGGCTGCGGCATTGCGCCGGAGGATCAGGCCGCCGTATTTGACCGGTATTTCCACACCACCACCTCTTCCAAGCACGACTCCACCGGTCTGGGACTGACTATTGCGCAGGAGCTTGCCCACCTGCACCACGGAGAAATCCTATTGGAAAGCGAAGTGGGCAAAGGCAGCTGCTTCACGTTGAAGCTTCCCCTATTATCCGCTTAACAGAGAAATCCCCTCCGCCATAGGCGGGGGGATTTCTTTATAGCATCTATTTGAATTTAAGCCAGCGGATCCCACAGCTTCATGGGCAGGGGTTCCTGATCCAGCAGGGCGCGCTGGGCATCGCTCAGCAGGCTCTTGCGGACCGTGATCTGGTAGACATTGGCCTTGAACCACTTCTCGCTGCCGATGTAGTAACCCTTCTGGCCGGAGGCATCGCCCCAGCTGTTCTCGATCTTCCAGCGGTCAGCCTTGCCGTTCTCGTCCAGATTGACACCGCAGAACATCATGCAATGGTTCATGGTGCTTTCACGGGTGAGCAGCCGCTCGGCCTTGGTCATGCCAAAGGTGAGGCCGCCCAGCACCTCGCCGTACTGGAAGCAGTCGGGGTCCCAATAGCCGTTGGCGCGGTCACCGTCGGGGTGGCAGTCGCAGCTGAACATGACCCCCTCCCCCGCCTGCAGCTGGCGGATGGTCAGATCCTCCAGCTCCTCCTGCGAGAGGTTCAGCCAGAACATATTCTCCTCCACCACGTCACCCATAAAGGGCTGGCAGTAGGTGCGGTTCAGCGCATGGATGGGCGAGGAGATGATGACGACGTAATCATTCAGATCATTGCCCACATATTTCTCCAGGAAGGTGTGCGGGGTCAGGTTCCGGTCGCAGTGGTAGTGCTCATCCTTGTCGGTATACTCAAAGTCAAAGCTCCTGGGGGGCTGGCCGTAGAGGATGCACAGGGCGTTGTAGATCTCCGCCAGCATCTCCTCGCGGCGGGCGGCCGTGTCCTTTCCCTCTTTTGCCATGGCCCGCAGTTCCAGCGCATCCTCCCGCAGCTTGCGGTTCAGGATGGGCAGATACTTGGCCGTGCCGGTGGAGTGGACAGTTTCCGGCATGACCCAAGAGGGCACCACGCCGTACTTTTTGATCAGGCTGATGGCCATATCCCACTGGCCGCCGTCGGGCAGCGGGTTGCCCAGCAGGGTGTAGGTCTCACGGTCGGTCAGATCCTGATCCGCAAAGTGGAGGATGTTCTCAAGGAAGAGATTTGCCTTTTCCAGCTTATCGTAGAACGCCAGATAGGTGGGAGAGAAGGAGAAATCCTCCAGATCGCACTTGGCGATCACCCGCTGGCGCAGGACGTTCAGGGTGGAGAACATCCAGCAGCGGCCGCTCTGCTTCTGGTTGGTGATGTTATTGGTCTTGACCAGCACAGAGAAGTCCATCCGCAGCTTGGCAGCGGCGGCGGGCACAAAGGCTGCGTCCGGCAGCGCCGTGCGGGAAACCGCATTGGACATCACATTCAGCTCCGGGCGGGCAGCATAGCCCTGCTCAAAGCGTTCCAGCATCCGGGCATCAATGGGAGTAACACGATTCATTTGATTCACGCTTTCTTTCTGAAAAGATCAATCCTTGAAATAAGCATTCTGCACGGCCAGCAGGACACCGGCACGGCTTGCGGCAAAGTTCAGGCCGCCCTGCAGGTAGCAGGTGTAAGGCTCACGCAGGGGGCCGTCGCAGGAGAGCTCGATGGTGCTGCCCTGGGTAAAACTGCCGCTTGCCATGATGACCTCATCGGTATAGCCCGGCTCCGGAGAGGGTTCCGGTGCGGCATAGCTGTCCACGGGGCTGGCGGCCTGAATGCCGCGGCAGAAGCCGATGAGGGCATCGGCGGTATCGGCATCGAAGCAGGTCACGATATCGTTGTGGTCCTCGCAGTAGCGCGGGATGGGCTTTTTGCCCACCAGCTCCAGCAGGCACTGGGCATAGATGGCGGTCTTGATGGCCTCACACACCACGCCGGGGGCATAGTAGAAGCCAAGGTACATATCACGGGGCGTTTCCAGTGTGCAGCCCAGCTCCTTGCCCAGACCGGGGGCGTTCAGGCGGTAGGCACACAGCTCCACCAGATCCTTCCGGCCCGCGATATAGCCGCCGGTGGGGGCGATGCCGCCGCCCGGGTTCTTGATGAGGCTGCCCACCACAAGGTCGGCACCGGCCTGGCAGGGCTCCTTCATCTGGGTGAACTCACCATAGCAGTTGTCCACAAAGATGATGATCCCGGGGTTGGCGGCACGGGCCGTGTCGGCGATCTTCTGAATGGTATCCAGATCAAAGGCATTGCGCTGCAGGTAGCCGCGGCTGCGCTGGATATGGCAGACCTTTGCCCCCGGGGCCTTTTGGGCGATCAGCGCGTAATCCGGGGTGAAGTCGGCCTTGAGGGGGGCTTCATCGTACCGGATACCGTAGTCCATCAGGGTGCCGGTGCCCTTGCCCTTGCCGTCCAGACCGATCACGCCCTCCAGCGTATCGTAGGGGCGGCCGGTAGCAGCCAGCAGGGTATCCCCTGCCCGCAGCAGGCCGAACAGGGCCACCGCCAGCGTATGGGTGCCGCTCTGGAACTGACTGCGCACAAGGGCATCCTCCGCGCCCATCACCTGGGCAAAGATCTGCTCGAGCTTGGCGCGGCCGGTATCCCACAGGCCGTAGCCGGTGGTGCCCAGCATATCGGTGGAGGACATCTGGGTATCCGCAAAGGCTTTCAGCATTTTGAGCTGGTTAAAATCGCGGATCTCCTCCATATGGCGGAAGTAGGGCTGGCACAGCTCCATAGCCTTTTCGTCCAGCGCCAGAACTTCGGGTTTGTAATTGAAAAAGTGGTTCAGCATTGACATTATAATGGTTCCTTAATTTTATAGATTTTATAGAGCGCAGGCTTTCTGTCGGAATGACTCCTTCAGCCGCACTTCGTGCGCCAGCTCCCTCAGGGAGGGAGCTCCTGACGAAACCAGAACGTTTCACTTATGCAGAAAGCTTTTCCGTCCTGCCAAAGGCTCCCTCATTGAGGGAGCTGGCAAAACCGTCAGGTTTTGACTGAAGGAGTTTGTTCATATCTTGCATATTCCCCCAGCTTTTCAAAGCCAAGCCGGGTATAAAAGTGCACCCGCTCCGGGCTGCAGAGAAACACCGGGTGCTCCCCCTTGGCGGCAAGCTCGTTCGCCATCTGCACAAAGAGCCGCCCGCCGATGCCCTTGCCCCGCAAAGGCCGGGCTGTCTGCCCGCAGGCCATGTAGGCCTGCCTGTTCGCAAGGGCATAGGCCCCTACCGTGCAGATCGTTTCACTTCCCTGCCGCAGCGCCCACACAAGGGCTTTGCCGCGGGTGCGCTTTGTGCAAAGCTCGGAGTAAAAGTCCTCCTGCTTTGCCGTATCCGCCGGGTAGAGCGCCCGTGCCACATCCATGGCAGAGGGTTCTCTGTCAAGGGTCAGTCCGGCCCAGAGCGTCTCGTCTGCAGCGGGCAGCGGCAGAGCCTTGCCGGGTGCAAGGCCGAATACAGTCAGCGTTTCAGCTTTGCACCACCCGGCAGGCGGTGGGCATTCGTTTTCGTCTAAAATGATGCTCTCACACCCGCAGAAAGCCAGAAAGCTGGCCAGCTCTTCCGGGTTTGCGTGCCCTGCTGCCCATGCGGTGCTGCCGCTGAGTTCCAGTGCCAGTGTAGGTCCTGCGTAGAATCGCCACGGCTGGCTTTTGCTAAAAAGGGCAAGATTCAGCGGCAGGGTCGCCCCCAGCACCCATTTCCCCCGGCAGGCATTTAAAAAGCGGGCGCGGTGGGCTTTTGTGCTGACCTGCGCGATCACTTCAGCTCGTTGACGATCTTCTTGAACTCGCGGCCGCGCACCTCAAAGTTGGGGTACAGGTCAAACGATGCGCTGGCCGGGGACAGGATGATGATGTCACCGGGCTTTGCGCAGGCACGGGCCAGCTCCACAGCGTGCTGCATATTGTCGGCGTGCTGGATGGGCAGCTCTGCTTCGTTGAAGTTCGGGTCCTCGCGCACAGCCTTTTCGATGCGGGGGCCGGTGGCACCCATCAGCACAAGGTTCTTCACGTGGGCCACCACTTCCGGTGCCAGCGGCTCATAGGGAATGTGCTTGTCGTAGCCGCCAGCGATCAGAATGACCTTCTGGTTAAAGCTGCGCAGACCGGCAATGGTGCGCGTCGGGCTGGTGCCGATGGAGTCGTTGTAGTACAGCACGCCGTCCAGCGTGCGCACCGGCTCAATGCGGTGCTCCACACCGGTAAAGGTGCTGCCCACCTTCTGGATGGCTTCCACGGGCACCTCACCCCACACGGCAGCGGCAGCAGCCAGCAGGTTTTCAATGTTGTGCAGGCCGCGCAGCTTCACGTCCTTCTGGGCCAGGAAGGGGGTCACAACGCCATCCTCGGCCATGCAGAGCATGTTGTCCTCCTTGCGCAGGAAGGCACCGTTGTCGGTATCGTGCAGGCGGGTGAACCACACCTGCTTGCCCTTGCAGTCGGACTGCATGGAACGGCTGATCTCGTTCTCATAGCCCAGTACAGCGCGGCAGGGCTGCTTCTGGTACAGCAGGATGTTGCGCTTGGCATCAATGTACTCCTGCATGTCCTTGTGGTGGTCCAGATGGTTGGGGGTGACATTGGTCACCACGGCAATGTTGGGGCTGGAATGCATGCTGATGAGCTGGAAGCTGGAAAGCTCCACCACAGCCACATCCTCGGGAGCCACCTCGGGCAGCATGGGCAGCAGAGCTGCGCCGATGTTGCCGCCCAGATGCACCTTGCGGCCTGCGGCCTCATAGAACTTGGAGATCAGGGTGGTGGTGGTGGTCTTGCCGTCGGAGCCGGTCACGGCTACGATCTCGCAGGGGCAGAAGTCGAAGAACAACTCCACCTCACTGGTGACCATGGTGCCTGCGGCCATGGCATCCTGCAGGGGCTTTTCAAAGTAGCCCACAAAGCCCGGGGTGCGCATGATGATATCCTGACCCTTGAAGCCATCCAGATAGTTTTCGCCCAGGCTCAGGTCAATGCCCAGCTCCTTGATGGTTGCAGCGTAATCGCCAAAGTCCTCCACGCTCTTTTTCTGGTCGCACAGGGTCACATGGGCACCCAGCTCCACAAACTCCTTGATCAGGGTCTTGTGGCTGACACCGGCACCAATAAAGGCCACTTTTTTGCCTTTGATGAGTTCAATCAGTTTCTGCTGATCCTTCTGCATAAAAATAGTTCCTCCTCCATAATATCGTATTCAGAACGCACCTCAAAACGGGTGCAGAGATGTTTCGCTGTACCATTATAGTCCATTTAGCCGCAATTGGCAACGGAAAAACGCCCTTTTTGCCCCAAAAAGTAAGGTAAATTCACAATTCTGCAATTGTATTTTGCCGCTGTTTCTGCTACACTTGTCGAAGCAGAGCGCTTTTTGTATACAAAAAGCCTTTTTTCGCAAATACCATAGAATGAGGTCATCCCCTTGAAACAGTTCTTCCGTATTACCGCAGCATTGCTTGCTGCTGCGTTCCTGCTTGCGCTCACCGGCTGCGGCAGCAGTTCCAGTGCGCCAAGCTTTACATGGTTCGTGGATACCATTCCCGCAAACCTTGACCCGCAGGTAGCTTCTGCTGCCCCGGACGTGATCGCCTGTGAGAACCTTTACAGCGGGCTTGTCCGCAAAAAAGCGGATGGCGAGATCGTGCCCGATCTGTCCGAGAGCTGGACGATCTCCTCCGATGGCAAGACCTACACCTTCCAGATCAAGGACGGCCTGACCTACAAGGCCGTCAAGGGCGCTTCCACGGATCACACCATCACTGCCGAGGACTTTGTGTTTGCATTTCGGCGTATATTCCAGCCGCAGACAAATTCCCCTTATGCCGTGGAGTTTGCCGCCCTTGAGAACAGTGCTGCCGTGCTGGCTGGCACAGCCGATGCCAGCACGCTGGGCGTTTCGGCCGCCGGCCCGCTGACGCTGGTGTTCCGCCTGAGTGAAAAGGACGACAACTTCCTTGCCAAGCTCACCCTGCCCGGTGCCATGCCCTGCGATGAAGCATTTTTTGAGAGCACCCGCGGCACCTACGGCCTGACCGCCAAGACCACCCTTTCCAGCGGCAGCTTCTATCTTTACAACTGGACGGCCAGCGGCCTGTTCCTGCGCCGGGATGTCTCCTCCCCCATGATCGGCAGCCTGCGTCTGGTGCAGAACACCGGCAGCACCGGCAAGAGCGCCGCCCAGCTCATTGCAGACGAAAAATGCTCCGCCGCGCTGGACGACACCGGCGAGGATACCTCGCTGCAGTCGGTGGATTACTCCGACACCACCTGGGCACTGCTGTTCAACAGCGCCGAAGATTCTGTGTTTGCCGATCAGGAACTGCGGCAGGCGCTTGCCGGCATCGCCCGGGAGAATGTGGATGTGCCCTCTTCCGGTCTGTACACCGCTGCCGAGGGTCTTGTGCCCACCGGCCTTTCCGTGGACGGCATCGATTACCGCAAGTCTGCCAGGAACCCGCTGCCCACCATCACCGACCCCCGTACATTGTACCTGAATGCACGGCAGGGCATGGCCAGCTCGGATTTTTCCGGCGTGACCATCCTGCTGCCGAAGGAAGCCGGCCTGACCGAACTGGCCGAGCAGATCAACGGCGCATGGCAGAAGGATTGTTCCCTTTTCTTCTCGGTGGAAGAGGTTCCGCAGGAGGAGTTCGACAAACGCCTTGCAGCGGGCAGCTACACCATTGCGCTGGCTCCCATCCGCGCCGAAGGCGGCAGCGTATACCAGATGCTGCAGCAGTTCACGGTCGAGGGCGGCGGCCTGTCCGGCTGGTCCGACCCCATCTACTCTCAGCGTCTGGCCGAGAGTGCCCAGCAGACCGGCAGCGCCCGCTGTGCCCTGCTGGCCGATTGTGAGCGCCAGCTGCTGGAAGGCTGCGCCGTGGTGCCGCTGCTGGGCCAGAACAGGCGTCTACTGGTGGCGGACGGCATCACCGGCCTTGTGTTCGACCCCTTCACGCCGGTGCTGGACCTGACCGATGCCCAGAAAAACTGACATTCTCCGGCCCTTGACAATCCCGTCCCTCTTTGCTACAATAAATGAGCAACTTGCAGGGTTAGCTCATCCGGTAGAGCGGCTGCTTCCCAAGCAGCAGGCGGCGGGTTCGGGTCCCGTACCCTGCTCCAAAAACAAACGGCAAACCGTGGAATATCGGTTTGCCGTTTTTGCTTACAGCCGCTCCCTGCAAAATACGAAAGGACTCTGCCATGATCTTTGTTCCCCTGCTGCATTACTTCAAATGCAAAAATTCCTACAGCGGCAACGAATACGGTCTGCGATACCGGATGATCCCCGGCAAGCGCACCGTGCCGGACCCGGACGGCGGCGAGGGTGCCACAAAAGAGGAAAGCATCCTCACCGTGGACTACTGGCCGGACCCCTGGACCATTGAAAAGACCGACCCTGCCCTGCGGGTGCAGAAGGTGTTTCCGCTCACCGACGAGGGCCGGGAGGCCACAGCCGCTTTTTTGCAGGACGCGTTCAATGCCGATCCTGACCGCTGGAAAAACTGCCCCAGCATGATGGACAGCGACCCGTGGGAGCCGCCTGCTGCCGAAGCCGAGCCGGACAAGCCGAAGGAATAAAACATGATCTATCGTTTAAAAGAACTTAAGGGCGATACCATTGCAGTGCCGCAGCTGGTGTTTTCCAAGCTGGGCATCGCCGAAGAATACAATGTGCGCGTGGCTCTGTATGTGCTGGCGACCGGCATCACCGACCCGGACAAGATCTGTGCCGACCTCAAGCTGCGCAGCCGCATCAGCGCCGAGAGCGCCCTCTCCTTCTGGGCAGGCGCTGGCCTGCTGGAGCGGTACGAAGAGAACGCTGCACCGGGCGAGGAACCCAGCGCCCCCGCACCCATGACCTGGGCCGAGATCGCTGCGGCCAGCCGCACCGACCCCATGATCTCCAGCCTGATCGACTGCGCACAGACCGGCTTTGCCCGTCCGCTGACCCACAGGGAGATGGAAAAGCTGGTCAACCTTTATATGCAGGAGGGCTTTGCGCCGGAGACCGTGATGCTGTGCACCGCCTACGTTGCCAGCACCGGCCGCAGCACCATGGCCGCCGTAGTGCATGAGCTGAAGGTGTGGCGCACCGAGGGCGTGGAGACCGGTGAGCAGGCCGATGCCCACCTCAAACTGCTGGCACTGCGCCAGAGCCGCGAGCAGTATGTCAGCGGCCTTCTGAACATCCCGGAAAGCGAGCTGACCCTTGGCGGGCGCAAGGCCATTGCACGCTGGTACGAGGTTTACGGCTACGACGATGCCATGGTGCAGGAAGCTGCCGTGCAGGCCGGGGCCAAGCGCGACCTGTGGTACTGGAACAGTATCCTCAAAACATGGAACGCCAAGGGCCTGCGCACCGTGCACGATGTGCGCAGCCCGGTGGCTGCTGCAGGCGCAAGCCGGAACCTCCGGGTAGACCGCGAAGCCCCCAGCGGCAACGATTTCCTCAAGAACGCTGCCCGCCGCCGTCCGTTGAAAAAGAAGCCGGAATAAGGAGGAGCCATGCGTACCAAAAACGAACTGTATCAGGAAGCCATGCGCACCGTGGCCGCCCGGCGGCAGATGGCCAGAGCCAGAGCCGAGGATGCCCGCGCCGAAGCCGAAG
>OFMX01002181.1_pt1 | contig 12218 bp, 10 predicted proteins | sample 1541901 | NCBI WGS metagenome assembly OFMX01 (sample SAMN04209222, study PRJEB22552) | human gut metagenome | biome: gut; material: feces | host: Homo sapiens | place: USA: Oklahoma | reverse complement strand
ACGCAGTGATATCTTTACATTTGTTATGGTCTATTCTTTTTATTTTCGTCTGTTTTCTCCTAATGAATCAGATAGTTACTATGTAAGGTGTTTTGGTGTTCCCACCTGGGCATATACCGATATTTTTTCGCGTTCTCTTTTACGAATCCGTTCCGCACATTCCTTAATCTTATGACAGATCCACATATAGGCTGTTGTTCCTTCTTGATAGTTCGCTTCTGCATACATATTGATTCGTCCATCCACGCGCATCTGCTCTACCTGCCGCATGGCTTTCATATCTCCATGTGGGTAAATAGCAAAGGTTGCACCATGATTTTTATTCACGAGGGAAAACGCAGGAATATCGCTTGGTCCATCAGCCACATAGATGATATTTTGAAAAGGAACTCTGCGAAGTTCTTCTGGCATCTTGGTATTTACTTCGACCCCTTCATGACGGTTTACACCTTTATTAATCTCAAACAAAGCTCTCGTTTTACTGGTATTATCAATTGTATAGCCGATTTCACTGATTATCCTGCCACCATCTTCTGTCTCTTCTTCAATCAGTTCACAACCCCAGATTCCCTGCACATATTGTGCAACGACAGAGCCTTTTATTACCTGGCTTAATCCTGTACTTACGATATAATGTTCTACTTTAATATCATATTCCTGATAAATAGAATCTTCAATCAGCTTCCTTGTTTCTTCAAAAATTTTCGGAATTCCTTCATAAAAATGAAGATTCTTTCCAAAATCATAGAGCATCGCATTATTTAAACCTTTAAAAACTCCTTTTTTCGCACAGTGGATAAAATGGTTTAGATAAATAGTATCCGGGTTCACCCGGACACCCTGCTCTACTCTATATTTTTCCGGAAGAAAATTAACTTCTCTCCAAAAGTCGGAAGAATCCACTCCATAATACTCAAAAATCGGTTCTTCCATATATCCATTTACTAATGTTTTATCAAAATCCCAGACAACTGCAATAATATTTGCCATATCTTACCCCTTATTAAAAATCATCCAAATGGATGTTTTTCTTTTCATCTTTGAGCTAAGACAAGAAAGCCTCAGCATTCCTGCTACGATACTATTATATCTTATTTTGTAAATCTATGTCAACGAACATAACTCCCATACTTTTTTAATTCTTTTCCAGTTCTTTTTCCACTTTAAAAAACTTTATAAATAACTATAACACAAATAAAATCCCCATTACTGCGTATATGATGTGCAATAATTGGGATTTCATTTGTGTGTTTTACTTTATTCTTATATATGTGTTTATATGTGTCGTATGTTATTGTTTATTTATATGTTTATTTATATTTCTTTGTGTTTACGTTCGTATTCTTATTCTCCAAATACAGCTTTATAATCTGCCTGGAATTTTTCGATTCCCTGGTCTGTCAATGGATGCTTTGTCATCTGTTCGATTACTTTGTAAGGAACAGTAGCGATATCAGCGCCTGCAAGTGCACAATCTGTTACATGGATCGGATTTCTTACAGAAGCTGCAATAATCTCTGTGTCATATGCATAGATATCAAAAATTTCTGCGATCTGTCTGATTAAATCAACTCCTGGCTGGTTAATATCATCTAATCTTCCAATGAATGGGGAAACATATGTAGCGCCTGCATTCGCAGCAAGGATTGCCTGGTTTGCAGAGAAGATTAATGTAACATTCGTCTTGATTCCTTCTTTAGAAAGAACTTTCACTGCTTTTAATCCTTCTACTGTCATAGGAATCTTAACAACCATGTTCGGATGGATTGCTGCGATTTCACGACCTTCTTTAATCATTCCTTCCGCATCTGTTGTTGTAGCTTTTACTTCGCCACTGATTGGTCCGTCAACAATGGAAGTAATTTCTTTAATTACTTCTGTAAAATCTCTTCCTTCCTTTGCAATTAAAGAAGGGTTTGTTGTAACACCACAGATTACTCCAAGATCATTAGCTTTCTTAATGTCTTCTACATTAGCAGTATCCACGAAAAATTTCATTTGTTCAACCTCCATTTATTTTTGCTTTATTTGATACTACCAATATAACATGTAAAGAAAGAAAATGCAAGCATAAATAAAAGAAAAAATAAATAAAAATAAGCAAATAACATTTTTTATTTTCTTTTTGTCCCGTTTTTTATTTTTTTCTCTTTTTTTACTGGAATAAATTTATATTTCACGCTATAATAATTGTGCTGTTTAGATTATAGCGGCAAACTACTTTTACAAAAATTCTAAACAGAGATACATAATGTATTTTTGGAATCTTTTGTGCTTGATTTTGTGAGAAAGACTCCGAGAGTACATACATACTATATTGGAGGATCTTGCCATGATGCAGTTAGAACGCCAGAAGAAGATTCTGGATTACTTAAATAAAAACAGAAAGGCTACAACTAAAGAGCTGAGTCAGCTTCTTGATGTGTCTGCTACTACAATCCGTACAGATTTAAATCAGATGGATAAAGAGAAACTCATTACAAAAACGCATGGTGGTGCAGTTTATAATGATAGAAGTCTTGATAATATTGAATTAACCGGAAGAGCTTATATTTTTGATGAAAGAGCTTTGGAAAACCGCAAGGAAAAGGAAGCAATCGCAAGCAAAGCAATAAAATTAATTAAAAATCATATGTGTATTTATCTGGATGCCAGTTCCACCTGCTATACACTTGGTATGAAGTTATCCGGCTTTACAAAGCTCACTGTTATTACAAACGGAATCAATCTGGCACTGGCATTAAAAGATGTTCCCGGAATCACCGTAATCTTAACCGGAGGAATCGTCACTTCTGTTTCTTCTTCCATTGAAGGCTTGCTTGGAGAAGATCTGCTCACAAAGATTCACACAGATATCGCTTTTGTATCTGCACGAGGCTTTTCTGTAGAGAATGGTCTGACTGACTTTAGTATTTATGAAGCAGATTTAAAACGACGCTGTGTAAAATCTTCCGCTAAAACGATTGCCTTAATCGACCATACGAAATTTAACACAACATCGATTTCTAGTTATGCATCATTAGATGACTTAAATATGGTCATTACGGATTTTGGTCTCTCAGAACATACAAAGTCCATCTATGAAAATGCCGGAGTAAATCTTGTACTGGCTAAAGAAATCTAAGCCGAAGCCTGCTACTGATACTACTTCCTCCTTTTCTTTTGTGACCTTATTGTATTTCTGAAAATATTCAAGTTGAGCAGTCACTCACCACCTGAAAGAGGTGGGAGTCTTCTTGACTGAGATAAAAATATCCTGGCAAGTACAAATTTTTTCAACTTTGTAACATGTCCAGGATATTTTTATATTTTAAATCAGATGCGTGTCTTCTAATTTTTCCATAAATGCATCATTTAATTTTATGATCGGTTTTCTAAGTACCAATCCAAGTATAAGAGAAAGTATCAGGAAAATGCTCATTTTACCAAGAGAAGTCCAATACGTCATACCGTACATTCCCCCTATCGTCTCTCGAATCGCTCTCATGCTATGCACAAAAGGAAGCAATGGATATACTGCCTTGAAAAATACCGGTGCTACTTCTATCGGAAAGGTACCTCCAGAACCCGCAACCTGTATAACAAGAAGAATAACCGATACCGCTTTTCCAATATCACCAAAAGAAACGGTCAGGGTATATATAATATTTACATACACAATACTGCTAAACCAACCTGCCAGCATAAAGAGAAATGGATGTTTACACTGAATCCCAAGATAAAACAAATCACCAAGACAAATCAGCGTACTTTGCAATAATCCTACAATGAGAAAAATAATATAACGTCCAAGATATATCTGATAATTCTTTACTTTTTTAAGTCCCTCCACAGCGGCTTCTGAAACACCGACTTTTAACATAGCAACCAGCACGATTCCTCCTACCCATATAGAAAGAGTAGAATAAAATGGTGCCATAGAAGAACCATAATTTTCTATTGGATATAACTTCGTTGTATTTAAAGAAACCGGTGCAGATAAAAATGTAGAAATGTCTTCTGTATTATCTGATAGCAATGACTTTATATCAGATAAATTGCCGGCATCTTGAAGCTTTGTAAGTTTATCTGTAAGTTTTTTTATCTGTTTTGCTGATCGATTCAAAAGATCACAAGAAGTAGTTATTGCTGCTTTTATATCTGTAAGATCATCTGCTGCATTTTTAGCGGTCTTACTGACCTTATCTGTTCCTGTATCTAACTTTTTCAGTAATCCGTCAACATCTGTTCCTGTATTATTTAAAGAAGAGGATAAATCTTCAATGCTGTCTTTCAGATTATCTTCATACTTAGACTGTACCTCAGATAAACTCTTTTTACTATCCTTTAATAACGAATCAATGTCTTCTTTCCCACTTTGTATATTTTCTGAAGAGTTACGAAGTTCATCCGCATTTGCTGCTAAACTTTCACTTAATTGTTTCTGAATTGCAACCGACTCATTTATTTTGGCAACAACTTCTCCTGTATAAGAAGATAATTCTGGATGATCTGTTCCCAGCGCAGAAATACTTTTTCCTAAAGAACTATAGGATGCTGCAATATTATCCATTTTTTCGGATAATGTCTCCATTGTATCTGCTACTTTATCTGCATCTTTTGCCTGCGATTTAAAAGCATCATCAATAAGCTCTGATGCATCATCATAAAAAGAACTTCCGGCCGTCAAAGCTTCATTAATGCCATTTGTTGCCCCGGATATTGTTTTCTTCACACCGGATAAAGAGGATTTTGTATTTTCCAGGGAGGTCAGGCTTTGCTTTGACTGCGTTTTAGACTGTTCAAGATACTTTGATGTTGTTTCTAATAATTTCTGTGCAGACTCCACCATACCAGAAAATGTCTGCAGGGTACTTGCCGATGCAGATAAATCAGAAGTAATACGTTTCAGATTTGTAATCAAATTCGAAGTAATTGTTTCTGTTCCTGTTTTATCCGCCGCACTTGAAACCGTCTGCAATGCTGTCAGGGCAACATTAGATATTGTTTTTATAAAAACTTCATTTACCTGCGTCTGTATCGCTGTCGCTCCCTTATCTGTAACCTTTGGTGCAATCGCATTTTCTTTTGCATTAGAATAGTACATAATCTGCGGTTTTTGTACATCCTCTGTAAAAACACTCATCATATTTTTACTAAACTCTTTCGGAATGACAATTGCAGCGTAATACTTACCGGATTTCACGCCGTTCACTGCTTTCTTTTTTGTTGTGAAAATCCAGTCTAACTGTGTATTTTCATGTAATGCAGAAATAACCTGTTCTCCAAGATTTAAATTAACAGAAATCAAGTCTCCTTCGTATCCTTCATCCACTGTAGCAACCGCAACCTTTAATCCCCCTGTATTTTCATAAGGATTCCAGCTTGCCGCAATATTAAACCAGGCATAAAGAGAGGGAACAACAGTAATACCGACAATAACGATCATTGCAATGACATTCTTTCGGATACGATTTACATCGCCTTTAAAAATGGCCCATATATTTTTCATTATTCCTCTTCCTCCTTTTCCTGTTTTATCTCTTTCTTTTTCTCTTTCATTCTTTCCAATAATTCTTCCGGTGATAAGCCGGTAAGCGCAAGCTGTTTTATCATTTTATCATGGAAATATTCCAGACAGATTAAATAAAGGCAAAGAATTACTAAAGAAGTAATCCAAAGGATTAAAAATACCAGTTTGGAATTCAAGCTAAACATCAAAATCAAAAAAACAAGAGGAATGATCAACATACATAAAAATCCACTTCGAATCATTACCGGATATCTTTTTTCAAATTTAACGGCACCATTTACAAATTCTTCCTTTAACTCTTCATCCCGCATAAGAACTTTTAACATTACAGAAAGATTTCCTTTTTCATTTACACCTGTTTCTGTTTCACATAACATTAAATCTGTCTCTGCAAGTTTTTTATCAAATAAATGGTTGAGATTCATAAGCAACGGGCGAAGCACAAGTCCAATAAAAAAAGCAATCGGTATAAATATTGCCAGAATCAGCAGATTCTTTATATAGTAGTTACTGTACATTCCAGCAATACATTCTCTCATTGCATTAATTCCATAAGTAAACGGAAGTAACGGATGCAGAACCTGGAAAAATCCTGGAGTCATCTCTATTGGGAATGTTCCGGAAGAACCTGGAATCTGCAGAATAATAAAAAGAACACAAAGCGCTTTTCCTATATGCTTTAACGTAATCGCCATCGCATAAATTAAACTGACATATACAAAAGAACAAAACATACCCGCAATGATAAATAAAAGCGGATGAACGCATTGCACTCCCAATAATATAATGTCACCAATACATACGATGCATCCCTGAACAAGTCCTACCGCAGCATATAACAGCCATCGTCCCATATACGCACTTGTCGGGCTAAAATGATGCACTTCATCATCTTTATCCACTTCCTGTTTAAAAATAGAAACAAGAATCAAACCACCAACCCATAAGGCAAGATTCGTATAAAACGGTGTCATACCTGAACCATAATTTTTTACAGAATACATTGTCTCTGACTTAATTTCTACCGGAGAAGACATAAAGTCAGAAATAGAATCCGCATCAAGACCTCTTAAAGAAAGTATTTTTTCATAAGCATCCGAACTTTGTAATGCTTTTAAATCTGAACTAATATTTCCAAGTTCTTTATCGAGTGTCACCAAAACCCCACTTGTATCCGTAAGTGCAGAGGATGTGTCCGTTAAACTAGCGCCCAATTGTTTTAAAATTAACTTCATCTGGTCAATTGTTGGTGAAATATTTGATAAGGTAGACGATAATGTTCCACTTAATGCCGAAAGACTATCCAGTGAATTATTGATACCTGGTAAAATTGTCTGATTCAAACGATCTGTATATTGATTTAATGCTCTTTTATTTTTAGAGGATAATGTTTTTAACTCTTTTGTTGTATCTTTTGCCGTCTTTAATGCGCTTTCCAGTCCGGCACTTCCAGATTTTAAAGAAGTAAGTAATTCCTGCAAAGAAGCATTCTGCTTTTGTAATTTAGAAATTTCTTCATTCACTGTCGTTAAAAGCTGATCATCCCCATTTAAGTTTGTATTTAATTCTGAAAGGTGATTTAAAATCTGCGCATTTTTCTCTGTTAAATCTTCAATCGAATCGATGCCGCTTTTTATCGTTGTATTTGCCTTTCCGGCTTTCGCTTCAAAATCACCTAATTGTTCTGAAACCGATTGATAAATGTCTCCAAAGACTGTTTTCCCATCTGAAAGATTCTCACTAAATGTACTGGAAAAATCTCCTGCATATGATCTGCTTTTTTGCAAAAGAGAGGAGGTATCCGATAATGCTTTATTTCCGGAATTTGCTGCAGTTTTTACTTCATCTAATGTTTTTACTGTATCATTGATTAAAGAAGATGATTGTTCTGTTGTATTCTGGAAATTCTTTAACACTTTCTGATATTGTGTAATATTTTTCTTCACTTCTGCAAGATTACTATCCATCTTAATATTTAATTGCTTCACATCGCCTGTCAGATCTTTTGCCGAACCCTGCACAATTTCTGAAATAGTCTGCGCTGCTACAGAAGAAAATGTATCATTAATCTCCTGCTGTACAGTTGTTGCTCCCGTATCCGTAAACTTTGGGGCTATCGCGTTCTTTTTCTCATTAATATAATAATCCAACTGAGGAGCTTCTATTTTTCCAGATAAAACACTGAGCAGGGAGCTGCTGAAATCTTCCGGAATTATGATCGCTGCATAATATTCCCCTGACTTTACACCCTTTATTGCCTCTTGACGTGCAACAAACGTCCATCCCAGCTTATCATTCTCTTTTAAATTACTTGCAATGGTATTACCCGCATTCAATGACAGCTTTTCATTATCTGCCCCACTGTCTTCATTTACAATTGCTATTTTAATTCCCGCCGTATTCACATACGGATCCATATTCGCTGCAATATTAAACCAGGCATAAAGAGAAGGGAGTATACATACTCCCACCACGATCAAAAGTGCTGCTCTATTATGAAAAAGTCGTTTTATATCCCGTCTGAAAATCTGAAATGCCTTCTTCATCGACTATCCTCCTGTTATAAATCTTTTAACGTATAAAAGTATATCAAAAAACAATTCAAAAATCTACTTTAAAAAATGACGATTAGTCATTATTTTTTATTCATAATAACCAAAAAACAAGGGACTAAAATTTTCTGCTTTTTGCAATTCATCCTCGCAGAGCGTTTTTTAATTTACAGGAACACAAGTTTCTGCAAAACAAAAATATAGCAGGGATTCCATATCACAAAGGAATCTCTGCTATATTTTTTAACAGGAAAATTCACAGGACTTCGCTGTTACACTTTTTATCTTGTGTCCACTGGAGTAACCACAGGCTCTTAGTCCTAATTGTACTACCTGATTCCAGCTCTTTCCTGAAAGTTCAATAATCGTATCATCGTCAAATTCAATCACACAGGCATTCTTTACTTCACATTCAGGACCACATGCAATCTTATACATATTTTTACGGCTTAATGCACCGATTTCTTCTAGAATATTAATCATGCGGTATACTGTAGCTGTTCCGATTCCGGAATCTTTCATGGATGCTTTATAATAAATTTCTTTACAACTAGAACAGTCCTCATTCAAAATCACATCTAAAAGCATCTTTCTCTGTCTGGTAATCCGACAGCCACTCTCTTTTAACTTTTGCAATATCATATCTTTCTGCATCTGTGTTCTGTGAATTCCCACATCGTTAATCGGAAGATTCTGATTGGATTTTTGCAGCATATCCACACTTCTTTCTTTATCTGTTCTTTATCTAAATCTAATAGAAAATAATCTAAATGGTTATTCATTTTTGTTAGAAGGAGTGTTCACAGGGGCAGAGCAATGTCCTGCACAGTGTGAGCAGTTTCCTCCACATTGAAGTGACTTTCCACTTTTTTTATCCTTCACCATACTTCGAATAATCAGCGCAACGATCAAAACGAGTATCAGTCCTACAATTATTGTTCCCATCTGCCACACATCCTTTCTATAACAATTTTACTAAAATAATCTAACTAAGTATCAATATATATTGCTGCATCTATCCGAAACTGATTATACCATATCATCCCGGATAGATACATCATTTTTAATCATCTTATTTCACTATCTTGCTTTTACAACGTTCTTAACATTTACATTTAATGTATTACTTTCTTTGTACGGTCTAAACAGAAGATAAAGGAATCCGATAATGAGTGCAAAGGCTATTACTGTACCAATTCCAAATGTACCTGCTGTAATTAATGTACCAATCTGGAAAATACAAAGACTTACAACGTAAGCAAGTAAGCACTGGTATCCAATCGCAAAGAGGAACCACTTTGTATTGTTCATCTCTCTCTTAATTGCACCCATCGCTGCAAAACAAGGAGCACAAAGTAAGTTAAACACTAAGAAAGAATATGCTGCTACTGCCGGAAGGCTGTTTGCAAGCTGTCCCCAGAATTCGCTACCATCTTCTGCAACTTCTGCAAATCCGAAGAGAATACCGAATGTACCTACTACGTTCTCTTTTGCGATTAATCCAGTAACGGCTGCAACTGCCATCTTCCAGTCTCCCCATCCAAGAGGTGCAAAGATTGGAGCGATTACATTACCGATAGTTGCTAAAATACTGTCATTTAACTGTTCTGCCTCAAGCATTCCAAAGTTTCCGTCAACCCATCCAAAGTTCATAAGGAACCATAAGATAATTGTAGATAAAAGAATGATTGTTCCTGCTTTTTTGATGAAAGACCATGCTCTTTCCCACATACTTCTTAATACGTTAGAAACAGTTGGCATATGATAAGCTGGAAGTTCCATAACAAACGGTGCAGGCTCTCCTGAAAACATTTTTGTTTTCTTTAAAATAATACCAGAGCAAATGATTGCTGCAATACCAACAAAATATGCGCTTGGTGCAACCCACCATGCTCCATTAAAAAGTGCTCCCGCAATTAATGCGATAATTGGAAGTTTTGCTCCACAAGGAATGAATGTAGTTGTCATGATCGTCATTTTTCGATCGCGGTCATTCTCAATCGTTCTTGAAGCCATAACACCAGGAACACCACATCCTGTACCAATTAACATTGGGATGAAGGATTTACCAGAAAGACCAAATTTACGGAAAATTCTGTCCATGATGAATGCAACTCTGGCCATGTAACCACAAGACTCTAAGAATGCAAGGAATATAAATAATACGAGCATCTGAGGTACAAAACCAAGTACCGCACCAACACCGGCAACAATACCATCAAGGATTAATCCTGATAACCAATCTGCACACCCAACAGCATTTAAAGCACCTTCTATAATGCTAGGAACACTAGGGATGAAAAGAGACTTAATACCAAAGAGATGCCATCCGTCACCAAACACTCCATCATTTGCCCAGGTCGTTGCCCAGTCACCTACCGTAGATACCGATACATAATACACAATGAACATAACAACTGCAAAAATCGGAAGTGCAAGCCAACGGTTTGTTACAATACGGTCAATCTTATCAGATGTTGTAAGCTTCTTCGCTCCATTCTTCTTGCAGCTATCTGCTACTACAGAAGAAATATATACATATCTTTCATTTGTAATAATACTTTCTGTATCATCATCAAATGCATCCTCAAGAGCATTGATCTCATTAGACACATCTGGAACTGTACTAAGCTGTTCTACAATCTTATCATCTCTTTCAAGAAGCTTGATTGCAAAGAAACGCTTCTGTTCTTCCGGAACCTGAGAACCTAACATCTCTTTTACAACAGAAATAGCATCTTCTACCTTTTTATCAAAACTATGTACAACCTGTGCAGATTGTTTAGAACGTGCTAATGCAACTGCTTTCTCTGCTGCTTTTTTAATTCCGGTTCCTTTTAATGCGGAAATCTCAACGACTTCACATCCAAGATCCTTACCAAGCTTTGCAATATCAATCTTCTCTCCGGACTTTTCTAAAAGATCCATCATATTGATTGCCATGATTACCGGAATACCAAGCTCCATAATCTGTGTAGATAAGTACAGGTTACGCTCGATATTCGTACCATCTACGATATTGATGATCGCATCTGGTCTTTCTCCAATAAGGTAATTTCTTGCAACTACCTCCTCTAATGTATATGGAGAAAGGGAATAGATACCTGGTAAGTCCATAATGACAACATCTTTATGTCCCTTTAACTTTCCTTCCTTTTTCTCCACAGTAACACCTGGCCAGTTACCAACAAACTGGTTAGAACCTGTCAGGGCATTAAATAATGTCGTTTTACCGCAGTTTGGATTACCTGCTAATGCAATTTTTACTGACATTTTTTTCTCCTTTTCCTCAAATTCTAAGCTTACTAATGTTTTTAAGACAAAACTAAAGTTTATAGTTGCTTATTTTAAAATGTTTAAGCTAACATAATAATGTATTTACTAATACTTATTAGCATTTACTAACTTGCAGGGCAAAAAAAAGAGGAGCTATTCTACCTCGATCATTTCTGCATCTGCTCTTCTTAAAGATAATTCATATCCTCTTACTGTTACTTCTACAGGATCACCTAAAGGAGCAACCTTTCTTACGTAAATTTCAACACCTTTTGTAATTCCCATATCCATGATACGACGCTTTACAGGACCAGCACCAGTAAGCTTCTTCACTGTTACTGTCTGACCAACAGCGACTTCTTTTAATGTTTTCATGTCTTTATTCTCCCTTTTTATTCATACTTATTCATCGGAACAAAAGCCTGCCTTAAACAAGAATTTTGTTAGCCATATCTCTTCCGATAGCAACTCTGGAATCTTTGACATTCACAATGAGACTGCCATTGATTTCCGATACTACAGTCACAAGACCGCCAACAACAAAACCAAGATTTTCAAGAAACTTTTTCGTTTCTGACCTGCCTCCTACTTTTTTAATAACGTTAGGTTCTCCTGCTCTCACCATCGACAGTGGCATATAATCATCTCCTTTTCTAAAGCAAATTTCCCGACAGCACCGAAATACCCAGTGCGTCTGTATGAATTTCTTTTTTACGTAGGTTAGTATACCCTAATTGTAATTAGAAGTCAATATGTTTATTGAGAAATATTATCAACAATATTGATTTATAGATTTGGTACAGACGAAAAAAGAAAACATATGCTATCCCATCTGCTCTGTAGTCGCTGTATTTAAGATGCTCATCCGCATCTTAAAT
>OFMX01002180.1_pt1 | contig 12264 bp, 14 predicted proteins | sample 1541901 | NCBI WGS metagenome assembly OFMX01 (sample SAMN04209222, study PRJEB22552) | human gut metagenome | biome: gut; material: feces | host: Homo sapiens | place: USA: Oklahoma | reverse complement strand
CTATCGCCCCTCATTTCTATTTTATCTTGTTTGTACCCCTTGTACACCGATGTTTCTAACATCTTATATACAAGTGCGGAAGCCTCGCTTTGAGGCGATTTGAAGTCCGCCACCCGATCGGAAAAACGAGCCAGTTTTGGCTCGTTTTTTCTTTGCCATTCAAAGATAACCAGTTCCAATAATACGACCGACCTGTGAAAAAGTATTATATAATAAAGGCACAAAGAGAGAGGAAGACAAAACCTCTCAATACTACGAAATGAGGTAATGAAAAATGAAAAAGGCTAAGAGAACTAACAACATCAACAAGGCAATCCGTCAGGCAACCAAATATGATTTTACCTATAAGGGCTTCGCTATCGACCACGAGGAGAAAATGATTTGGGTGCTGGAAGCAACCGATATTGCAATTCGTAATGGCAATGAAGAACTCATGATGAAGTTCTTTGAGATTCACAAACTGAACTGATGCTCAGAGGGCAACTCAATCAAGGGCGGGAAATCACGCCAGGAGATGAAATGCAATACCGCTTCAGTGAGATTCACTATCAAATGAATTTACGGGATGCAGAGCGGATGGATGCCATGGAAGCGGAACAGGAAGCAAAGAAAGCTGCCAAGGAAGCAGCCGAGCCATACAATGTGACTATCAAGAGCGAGGTGAAAATGAAATCATGAGCCAGAAGGATGAAGAAAAGAAGAAAAAGAAGAAGCAGTCCATTTTGGAAAAAGAGATTTTCAGTATAATGGAAAAGTCCATGAAAACCGCTTTGGATGCGGCGGTGGATGATCTTTTGAAGGACTGGGACAAGGAAATCAGAATTAAGTTATAAAAAAGCGGCAAGCTGATTCAGAGAACCCACAGACGGGGCTTTGATCGGCTTGCCGTTTTTTTCGTTTATTGCCGTCAGTCCCGAAACACGGAAAAGTTCATAATCCGCCACAAATACTCCTGTATTTCGATTTTCATAAAAAATTTTGTTATAATATTATTAGAAAAAGAAGAAGGGAGGGACGGAATGGCAAATCGTTACGAAGAAAATGTTTGTGAAATGCTTCGCAGAAAAGGACTTGCACCAAAATACGAACATCCAGGCATCTATTGTATCAAACTGGATGACGAAATCGTGTACATCGGGAAAAGCAAAAATATGTTAGAGCGTGTGGCACAACACTATGTCGGGATCAAGACCTGTTCTGAGCGGAAGTACCGCATTCTGGCTGAAGCACAGCGGAAGGGACACACCGTTGGCTTCGATGTGCTTTATTACGCAAAGTGCAAGCGTCGGGATGACATAATCGAAGAGATTGGAGAAAAAGAGGGCGAATTGATTCGGGAACACTGCCCTATTCTGAATACACAGATACCAAAGGCTGGAAATTGGCACTCATGGGATGTAAACTCCATAGAAGCCAGAGAAGTGCTGAAGAGGCTTCTGAATGGAGAGAAGCAAAAAGATGAATCAAAGGAGTAAAGAAGATGTCTTATTTTGTGAAAGGAGCAGATGGAAACTTCCATTACAGTTATTATGGAGTTGTTGATCGGGTGATGGCAGAGTATGTGAGTCCCCAGGGCATTGAGGCGTACATCCAAAACGAGCAGTTTTCCAATGCGGTGAAGGGCAGTTATAAGAACATCGATTTGACTGGAAAACGCAAGCGTGATTTGGAACGCTTTGAGGCAAAGAAGAAACGCACTGCCCAATGGCTTCGGGAAAAAGCCGATGGGCGTTATTTCTGAATTGTCTTGACCCTCCTGCCGATCACAGTCACAAGCCCCGTTACCCAAAATGAAATCCGCTTTTCGTGGGAGAACTGCCCACGCCTTTTGAAAACGCACATTCAATTTTGGATTTTCCCATAATACAGCCCCCCATTACGGAAACGCAGAGATCAGATAGTCCAGTATTGCGGAAGTCCACAGAGGCAAAGAAGAATCAGGAGGGACAGCCAAGAAAGGCTATCCCTCCATTTTTTCATTCTTCCTTTTGGTATTCAAGCAAGTCTGCGGGTTGGCAGTCCAAAAGTTCACAGATTTTAGAGATGTTCTGTAATGCGATGTACTTGTTCTCACGAAGGGACTGAATGACACCTTCAGAGAGCAGTTTTTCTTTTCTCAGGCGGTTGGTGTTGTAGCCCTTTTCCTTCAAGGCTGCGAGAATGTCGATCTTGTAAACAATGGGCATGGTATGGTTGCTCCTTCCTCTTGGGGGCTTATAAAAATGTAGCCCTTCTCCATTGTCCGTATTATATCACAAGATTACACAGAAATCAATGTAAAAGTTTCACAGATTATTACACAGTTATTTGTGTAATTTACCATCTTGCAATTACACAGAAAATAGTGTAATATATAGACATGAAGAACAGGACAGCCCAATTTCAACACCACCTGTTGTAAGTCCTATAACAAACACAAAGGCGTGGTGACAGCACGGAAAGACGGCAACAAATTCAGATCACAAAGGAGAACAACACAATGTCTACCATCGAAATCACCTCTAAGATCGAAGCCCTGAAGGAACTGGAAGCCCTGATTGAGGAAGCCAAGGCAGAAGCCGAAGCCCTTCGGGACGAGATCAAGACCGAAATGCTCAATCGCAACACCGAAGAGATGGAGGCTGGACAGTACATCGTTCGCTGGACACCTGTTCTGAGCCAGAGATTCGACAGCACCGCATTCAAAAAGGTGATGCCTGAGGTCTACAAGGACTTCATCAAGCAGACCGCCAGCCGCCGCTTCTCCATCGCATAAGAAAAGGCCCTTGTCAGAGCGGCAACTCCGACAAGGGCAGCCCAAGAAAAACCGTCGAAAGTCATTCAGGGGTATGCTTATTATAAGCCTCTGCCCCTCCAAAATCAAGGAGGAAAACACCATGAAGCAGCTCACCAGTTACAACCGAGTCGCAGGGTATCTCAACAAGGTTTTCGACCTTCTGAACGCAGAGTTCTTTGAAAGTGAACTTTCAAGACCCACCATCACCATCCAGTCCATGCCAAAAGCCTATGGTCATTTCTCTCTGCGTGAGGACACCTGGGTTTCCACGCTGGGCGGTACCCATGAAATCAACATCGGAGTGGGAACGCTGTCAAGACCCATTGAAGAGGTTGCCGCCACCCTTCTGCATGAGATGGTTCACTACTGGAACTACATTCACGGGATTCAGGATTGCAGCCGAGGCAAACTTGAATGCTTCTTACTCCTTTTTTGTTTACTTCTTGATTGTTTGTCGTTTGCTTCTGGTCAGTTGTGCGAGGGGAGAATGCTGCTCATGGTTTTCGATGATGTCATCGTTGAACAGATTGCAATAGTGGCGGGTCATCTTCAGTGTGGAGTGTCCCATGATTTGCTGAAGGGAGAACGCATCGCCTCTGCAGTCCACCAAATACTTACGAGCGAAGGTGTGTCTGAACGCATGGATCGAAGTCCGCTCCACACCTCTGCTGTTGTTGTACTTCACGATGGCGAGCCTCAGGGCGTTCTCAGTCAGGAAACCACCGAACTCATTACAGAACAAGTAATCCGAAGATTCGCCCTCTCTGACTGCCATGTAATCCCTTAGAATGGACACCATCGCAGAGCAAAGAGGGATGACCTGAACCTTGCCGTTCTTCGTGTGCCTGAGAACAATCTGTCTTCGGCTCAGGTCGACATCCTGATTCTGGATGTTGCGGACTGTGGCAGCACGACAACCGCTGTTCAGAAGGAAGTTCACGATGACCCAATTCCGATACTCGCAGAACTTACAATCAGCGTCAGGCTTAGCCAGGAGCGTCAGAAGTTCTTCGTCGGTGTAGGTTTCCTTCACTGTTTCGGCTGCCTTGTAGATTTTGAGATTGGCTTTTGTGTAGCCCTCTTCGTTGCACCACGAGAGAAAACATTTCAGCGTGCGTGTGTAACTGTTGATCGAACTGTCGGACAGCCCTTCCTTTCGCATCTGAAGAATCATGTTGCCGAGGGCTGTCGAATTGAGGCGATTGATGGGGAGGGACACATCCAATCTTTTAGAAATTGCGTGAAAATGTTGTTTGTAAGTTGCTATGGTTTTGTCTTTAACTCCTCTCGCTGTGACTGCTGAAATGTAAATTTCAAAAACTTCAGCGAAAGTTGCCTTTTGGGAGTTTCTCATTGTGATACGAGCCATGAAATTCCACCTCTTGAATACTTGATTTTTAGGTGAAATACAAGAGGTCTAAAAGGCAGGCTTGAATGCGTCTTGAACATGACCACAACAACTTTTTGTGCAAAAAATAAAGAAAAAGTCGTGAAATCAAGTAGATTTCACGACTTTTGGTGGAGATAAGCGGGATCGAACCGCTGACCTCTTGAATGCCATTCAAGCGCTCTCCCAAACAGTACGGGAACGCACCCCAATATTTTGAAAGTTAGGGTGCAGCCGACTGTTTGGAAGTAAAAATAACCATAAATACGAAGAATACTCCACACTATGGAACTCAATACCTTTTCTGCACAGTTGTCATCCACATCTTTTGTGGGTGTAGATTTGTGTAAAACCCGCAGAAATCAAGTCAAGGCATGGTCGACTCTGGATTACTGAGATTCGACCATATACTTGTTCTCAGAAATATGACGGAGCTTTATCAATTTCAAAATGTCGATGTGCCGTCAGGGCTCATGTTTTTCATTTTGATGAGAATTGTTCTTTTTGATTTCTAAGACTCTTGAATATGCATGTAAATTATATAATTGGCAAACATTATAGATGAAACTCCGCATTTCCCAAATACTTTCAATATTAATGTAAAAAAAGAATAGTAACGCCCCAAATGCAAGAATTTCGTTTATAGCCTTGTTTGAAAACAAGCACCAATCATTTGGCGTAATGCTAGAAAAGACGGCTACAGCAAAGTCCACAATTAAGCAAGTAATTTGAATGGTCATCACTTCTGCAAAATATTCATTGGTTTTTGCCAGGTTTGCATTTTTGTTACTGTCTACGCTTAATAACGTTATCAATAATCTATCATTAATTAATGCTTGAAAAAGAGCATAACCTGTAAAGACAATGGCTATCAACGATATTATAATTGAAATTAGCATCCCTGCTATTTCCTTCGATATTGGTATGGTTATATGCTGCCGCAGTATAGCTGATGTAGCATAGCCTTCAGCTACAATAAATATAATTTTCCGTATAGTATTATCTTTTGAAAACTTGAGCAGCGTTAACGATTTTAAAAAAACACTCGAGGAACTTGATTTTTTTCCTAGTGCCTCTGCATTTTGAAGTGCATTTTCAATGTTAATAATAATCACCACTTCTGTTTGTAGAATCAATTTTATCAAGATTCCTTTTATAAATTTCATCGTGTTTTGCATTGGAAAAAGCCAACGCGTCAATTGATGACATCTTATTAATTAACTGGGTTTCTTCGCTTTTGTAATCAGCACTATCGTCAATATCTAGCTCATATTTTTCGGAAAGTTCAAAATCCTTCAGTATTGCTTTGCTTCCACTTTTTGTAACGACTTTCAAAATCGGTGAAATAGTACCAGCTGCCTTCTCCAGGATATTCCTGACACCATGTATCGATTTCGGACTTTTAAAAACAATTTCACCGTTTTTACTGCCCACTTCATTTCGCATGTCATTTGCCAATATTCTGAAGGCTTCAGAAAAATCAATATCACCATTGAGAGGATAAAAACGTAACGTTAAACTGTTAATTTTTTGCACATTATCAAGCAACTCGCCTAGAGAGCGGGCACTGGGTATTCCTACAACATTTATTTCCGCATTTGGTAGCTTATGTTCTTGATTACACTGTTGATTTTCTCGCTCGATGAATGTCTCTATCACATACCTTACTGTGCTTCTGAATGTTGCAATAGTTGGGCTTCCTTTTTGATTAGGCATGAATATCATTCTATGGTTGAGCAAGTTAATTGCAAAGGAAGAATATGGTGCAGCGGAATGTTTCTCATCTTTCTCGATTAGCTCGCCATGCTCATTGAGGTCCGATTTAATTTCTAGAACAGTTTTCTTTACAAGAATACCAGTAAGAATATATGTACCAACATAGTTTTTGAGAATGTGTACATTCATAAACAAAAAAATGTCATCATTTGATATCTTCTCAATACCGGATGTCATTGCAGGGAATATTATGGAATTAAAGTAATCCAGCATAGGAGATTCATCCTCTCCAAATACAACATTAAAATTAGCGATTTGGGTCTGCTTCTTTACCATAATTATGTTCCCTTTCTTTCATTATCTCTAACGGTAAGCACATATTTGCACTGCCATACTTATTTCTATGCAGTTTTGCTTTTACCAAAAACTGCGGAAACCAAATCGTTGGCAGAGTTTCTAGATTATCTGAGTAGTGAGCATTTGTTATTTATCCTTATGAATTGTTTCTTTCCTGTTGGCAGATTCATATTTATACCATCTATAACCATTGTTGCTTTGCCCCTGCCCTTTGGCTATAGTTTTTTCTTAATAATTTCTAGACTCTTCTGCCTTGAGCTATCTGATGAGAATCCATTCACAACGCTTTGCATCGTTTCTGCACTCCAATAAATCTTTAATTTCTCTTTTGCGCGTGTAATTGCTGTGTAGAAAATACCATGAGTAATTCTTTCAGTATTGCTGTTCGGGATAACAACCTTGACGGACTGATACTCTAGTCCCTGTGCTTTATGAATCGAAACGGCGTATGCTAGTTGAAAAGGCACAATCGTCTTCTTTCGTTCTTCATCTTTCATATTCTCGTCGTAATCAAGGACACTAAAGCGTATACGTGTACCATCCTCCATTGCATCGATGAATTCCAGGCCATCATTCTTACAATCCATTTCCGTCAAAGGAATTGGTATATCAACGGTAAAACTAATACAACTGTCGGATTTTATAATCTGAACAATTCGCCCCTTTAGATTATTATAAATCAGGGAGAACCTCTCGGTATCATTAAACAATATCGGATCTCCCACTTTATATTTCCATTCTCTCCATGAAACTGCTTCTGCTGTATTTGCATTCTGAAAGTAACTGTTCATATTATTTAACCCAAATTTCCCATCATAATTCAGGCACAAAATCACCTCATCCAGCAATTCTTTTTTTAGTATATTACTGCCTATGTTTTCTGAAAATGGACCATCGATTACCAATTTTTCTGTTATCAAAGGTCCTTTACTGCGTACCTCCGTCCATAGTCCGATAAGATTTTTGTCTTTTGTTCGCCATGTGCTTAACAATTCAACTTTTGCACCACATGTTTTAATTAAATCCTTTGCATAAGAAAACCAATTACCAAAGTCTATGGATTCAATCTGGTAAATGTCTCCAGCAAGTACCAGTAATGTATCCGACCTCATTTTTTTGAAAAATGCTTCCATAACCCGATTATCTATGATACTACACTCATCTACAAAAATTATATCATAGTCTGGAAGATTCACTTTTCTTGTGAAGCTATCAATACTAATAAAGGAGGCATCGGTTCCTGGAGAGCCAATCCGCCTCTGCAGATTTTGCAGTGCTGTATGTGTTTTCGTAAGAAAAAGCTTTCTGCGATCTTTCATCATTCTGGAAAGATAGTCGATTAACGTTGTCTTTCCTGTTCCAGCAGCTCCATATATAAGTAATACTCGTGAATTTACGAATGCGTATCTAAGAGCTTCGACCTTCCTTGGATCAGAAAAAGGTATATCGCAGTTTCGCAAAAAGCTATTATTAAGCTCTTTCTGGCCTCTATTGGGGATATGTGACAGCTCCAATAGTTTTTTTAATATCGATAGTGTCGAGACTTCAAACGATTCAATGTAAGCAACATCTTCATTGATCCATATTCCATTACCCTGCCGCTTTTCCCACGAATCCAATTGATTGTTATACTTTTGAATTGATGTTTGCGTTAATTCGCCACCAAGTTTGCAATATATCTCGCCAGTTTCCTGGATGGACTTCATAATCGCCCAGTACGGCACAATCATCTCTGTCCGTTCTCTTTCAACTATGCTTGCCAAATATCTGGCTTGGCTAATTGCACTCGTGTTGCTACCTACCAGATTGGAGATTAGAGGGTTGCATTCAAAGGGAAAGCACTTTTTTGAAAGATAAAGATCCGTGCAGTTCCACTGAGGACTAAATTGCGACGGCATGACACGATCCAACAGTTCCTCACGTAAGCTCAGAAGCAAATATCGAACTGTATATCTGCCAAAGCGCGTGGAACCCATGGCATACTTGTCTCTTAATTCCTGAAGTACATCTTTGAAGTAGCTTGTCCGTGTACCCTTATAAATATCTTCGATCAATTTAGAAAAACGTACCTCTTTTAAATCAATCATCTCTAAAAAATTCATGCCCGTTCCTGTAAGGAAATGCATCAAAGCATCATACTCACCAAATCGAGCAGAAAGTTTTATCGGCTTATTCAATATTTTTCCAAGTTTATTTAAGCAACTTGGATCAACCGAAACCTGCCAACCCGTGATTACTTTGATTTCAGTATCAATCCCCCATAAATGGATAGAGACTGGTACATATTCCACCTGTACAGAATAGCTAGTAGAAATATTTAGCTTCGTGTATGCCGTGATACGGTTATACTTTGATGCATAGGCCCCGGCCTGCTGTAATGTAACTTCAAAATATCTTTCTGTCCCAATATAGAATGGTAGCTTTTTTTGAACATAAAATCGTGTATTGCTACGAATCTTCAATTCTCTATTTACAAGATCAAACGCATCTGCTATAAGCGAGTAGTATTGTCTATCCTGTTCGTCTGTTTTTGTATATTCTAAAAATTTCTCCAGGTTCTGGAGTACAGTAATACCATGGTTGAAAGATAGTGATTTACGGATTTGCCACATAAAGCCATAATACTTCAGCATCAGTCTTTCTGATTGACCTTCACCCGGAATTCTCCTTCCGATATACCGTAACCCTCGATAAAAATCCCCCAAATACTTAGTTTCTATTTTTAGAAGAGAATACTCCCACGCCAGGCCCACACTCGGGCAACTGTAGCCACCATTTATAGCATTCAGTAGCAAAGCCGAAACACAAAGATTATCTAGTCTTTTTAATATTTGCTGCGATATATTATCTCTGTTATTATTAAGGATACTCAAATCGTCAATGCTTTCTGAGATTTCTTCACTGCACACTTTGATAATGCGTTCAATTTCTTCTAGAGGGTAGTTGTAAACTTCCAGTTGACTAATAAACGAGTGACACTCAGTAATTTTATTTAAGCTATTACAAAAGGAAAAAACGCTCTCGTTGTCATTGAGGATTTCTTCCTCTGTTGTAAAACTGATTGTCATACTATTCTTTGCGAAATCCATAGAACGCAGTAAGCTGGCAGAAATATATTTCCAAAAAACGCGCTCGTCCCCACGTTCAGTCGGATTGAGTATAACGAACAAAATCCCTGGATCTAGCGAGACTTTCTTATACATGAATGCCGGAAAAGCCAAGTCTCTCAATGTATATTTAACAACACCATTCTTTTCGCTGTAATTACGAGTCCCCTTTATTTGAACATAAAAGGTTTGCCTTGGAGCTCGGGAAATCTCTGGATTAGGTACAAATTCAAAAGTGCCATCGTGGTTAGGCCACTTATCATCTGTAGCAAAAGACGGGTTAATCCTTCCCTCTGAGCGAAGGAACGTCTCCAATATATGCACCGCCGCACGATCATCGTCAGACCGTTCAGTATGGGTGCTGATATGTCTATCTACATCTTTTTCTAATTGATCCAGCATTACCAACCCTCATTTCACGAACTCAAATTTTTATCATTCTTTCCTCACTAACATCAAACTACCTCACACAAAGTATGCAAGAGGTTCAAATGCTCATCTTTAGGGTATCCAAACACTGCGCCCATTTACTATACTTTTCCTCGCAAAATGTTCATTATCTAGCCCAATCTTTGAATCGGAACAATCGCTCTAGCAAAAAGCGGAATGGTCTCGGCCAGGTTCATGTATAAACAAACTATTTACTTCATCTCAAATCTTCCTAATAGGTCCTCAAAACCAATCGAGGATAATTCCTTATTATCAATGCAAGAGGAAGCTATTATGAGTATTACAGTTTCGGAATTTATCGAGGATTTTGCGCGCAAACTGAGTGCCGACCAAGTATCTCTATTTATAGGGGCAGGCGTGTCAACAGAAATAGGGTTGCCTGACTGGAAAATGCTTTTCTCTGATGTGGCAAAGGCACTATCTCTTAACATCGAGTTGATTGATGATTATTATCAACTATCTCAGTACTATTGCAACAAGTATAGCATCAGCGATCTAAAGCGCTTAGTGGCTTCGAAACTTCAAACGATTGAAACTGGCAGTAAAACACTCGAAAGCTTATTGGAGTTAGACTTTAAATCTATTTGGACAACAAATTTCGATACTGCAATCGAGAACTGTATGCTCAATAAGCGGACAAGATACTATAAGGTTCATAATGACAAAGACCTTTCTTGCATCAGTACTGGCTCAATGCCCGTACTTTATAAGATAAATGGAGATATAAATGACCTTGAAAATATTGTTCTTACGCAGAGTGATTGGGAGAACTTTGAACACACACATCCGACAATGCTCACATTCTTGAAGAAAGAATTAGTTTCTAATACATTTCTATTTATTGGTTACAGTTTCAGAGATCATTTGATTAAGACGGTATTAAGTCAAATTCATCAATTTGTCGGCAATCATGGAATACACCATTATGCGATCTTTCGAAAGGAGAACTCGCCAGCATTTAATTGCTTCATGACAGATCTCGAAATAAACTATAATGTTAAGCCGATACTTATTGATGATTATTCGGAAATACCTTGTATCCTGTCAGAAATTTACGCCCGCAAAATCAAGCGTAATATTTTTATTTCCGGTAGATTAGATGCCTACTCGGATGAAGTTGAATACTTTGCAAATACTCTTTTAAGCAATTTATCTGTAACGTTGCTTAGTAACGATTTGAATATCTGCACCGGAATGGGAAGAAAAATAGGTTATTTTGTTGCTGGTCCGGCAATCCAGTATCTTTTATCAAACGGTATCACTCAACTCGATAAAAGGATACAAGTTCGACCGTTTGATGATAACTTAGATGCAAATGATTTTACAAAATATAGAGAATACCTGATTGGGCGGAATAACATAGCGATTTTTGTCTTTGGTCAAAAGTTTATAGGTGGTAACTCTACGAATTCCGAAGGCGTTATTGAAGAATACAAGATAGCCAGAAAACTAGGAAAAATAATTATACCAATCGGTAGTACTGGTTTTGCAGCGCACCAAATTCTTGAAGAGATTAAGCAGGAAATAATCCAATATCCATACCTGGAACCACATATAGACATTCTAAGCACGGAAAAGGATGTTAGTGCATTATCAAAAGCCGTATTGCAGATTATCAAAGATGTTCTATAGAATCACTTAGTATTAGTATCATTGCCAGAGAGAAAATACTTAGCGAAAGGTGATCTAGCGCGACATTAAGACCGGTAAAAACATAAATTCTTTGAACAATTTTGCACGCATAGCTACTCTCCTTGAGCAAGTGTTTCGATTTTATGTATAAATAAGCAGAATAAAGGAGGGCAATTCTTGCTGAGTAGTTTGGAGTATCAATATGAAGATAGGCATCAAGCAAAGAATACATATAATCTTTATTGCTATTCCTCAGATAATTAACGCATTCTGAAAGAGATCGATATTTTCTGTTTAAGACTTCATCGTGAAGCATTCTTTCTATAATTTGATTTGCGACAAATAGTGTGCCAGAATGCTCTCCTATTTCGTTGTATATTATTTTCTTTATCCAATTGTATTCTTGCGGTAATTCATCAGCAGACATGCAATATAAAAGGGGAAACAAAATAATTTCCCCCCTTTCATATAGTAATTGAGCGTAATCTAGTTCTTCTTTTGCACAATTACTTGAAAAAAAGTTTTTAGAAATGACGAAGATTACATAATGACTACCGCTGATTCCTTTTTTGAAATTTTCTTCATACCGATTGTCTCCTAAAAACATATCATAGAAATCGTACCATACTTCAAAGCCGTAATTCTTTAAGTGGAATACTAGTGATTCAACTACGGTATATCTATCGCCACTTGAATATCCTATAAAGATCATAGTTTATCTCCGTATTTTACTCTCGAAATTCATTTGATAATAAGGAAAATGCTTATCGACTTAACACAGCAGGCTACAAGATGTAGCGACAGCTCTGGTCAAGCGCAGGAATATCTGATTGCCCGTC
>OFMX01002157.1_pt1 | contig 12375 bp, 14 predicted proteins | sample 1541901 | NCBI WGS metagenome assembly OFMX01 (sample SAMN04209222, study PRJEB22552) | human gut metagenome | biome: gut; material: feces | host: Homo sapiens | place: USA: Oklahoma | reverse complement strand
AGTTTCCCGACGCACCGCTCACCGAACCGGTGGTGGAACCCATCCCCACAGAAAGCCCGCCCGATGAGGGCGTACCGGATGAAGATGCGCCGTCGGAAGAATACACAGAATTTCTTCAGGCACTGAACGAAGCTCCCATGCAGGAAGAACCACAGCCAGCTTCATCTGACGAAGCGGAGCCGATGCCCGCAGAGGAAGAACCGGCACTGACCATCCCCGCAGAAGAACCGTCCGGCGAATCCGCGCCCCCGGAATCTCTGCCGATACCGTACAATGACGCGGTTCTGACGATCACTGCCAGAACGCGCATCAAAAGCGAAGCCGAAGCCACCGACGAACTCTGGCATGAGATCCGCAATGCCTACCGGACGCGGCGGATCTTGACCGGCACGCTGGACGGCATTGAGCAGACGGCAGGCGGCAAAACGCTGGCGACAGTCAGCTTCCGTGGTTTCCGCATTGCCATCCCGATCCGCGAAATGCTTGTGCTGGAGGAACGTATGCCGTCCGGCAGAGCATATGCCGACTACATGAATCGGCTGAACCGCATTCTTGGCACGATGCTCGGCGCGGAGATCGACTTCATTGTCAAGGGCATTGATTCGACCACGCACAGCGCCGTTGCCAGCCGCCGGGAAGCCATGCTCCGAAAACGGCAGACGTTCTATCTCGGCAAAGACGCATCCGGAAACCCCTACATCTATCCCGGCCGTCTGGTCGAAGCGCGTGTGATTGCTGTCGCGGAAAAGGTGCTGCGCGTCGAAGCCTTTGGCATTGAGTGCGCCATCTTTGCCCGTGACCTGTCCTGGCAGTGGGTGTCCGACGTCCGTGACCTTTACAGCGTTGGCGACCGGGTTCTGGTCCGTGTGCAGGAGATCAGCGGCGAGGATGCCGAGCATCTTTCCATTCGCGCCGACATCCGCAGCACATTCTCTGAAACCAGCGTGGACAATTTGAAGAAGTGTCAGGTACAGAGCAAGTACGCCGGCAAGGTCACAGATCTTCGCGGCGGCGTGGTGTATATCCGCCTGAACAACGGCGTCAACGCCATTGCACACACCTGCTACGATTCCCGGATGCCCGGTAAGAAGGATGATGTCAGCTTTGCAGTCACGCGGCTGGATGAAGAACACGGCATTGCCGTCGGCATTATCACGCGGATCATCAAGCGGAACCTGTAATCCGGCAGCGTTCTGCCTATGACTGATTTCATGTTCCCAGCAGCGTCCACACTGGAACCGCTGCTGCGCCGTCTGAGGGTGCCTCCCTGACGGTACTAAACTACAAAAGGAGTTTTCTCTATGAAAGCCAAAGAAGAATACGTTGACGCCCCTCGTGAAACACGCTCGAAGGACATTACCGTCTACGCGATTATTTTCCTCGTCCTGCTGGTCGGCGCGGGCATTTTCCTCGCGGTCAGGCTGCTGCATAAGCCCGCAGATGCGGCGCTTGCAGACAGCAAATCCGGGATCATTTATGATTCGTCCGCCGTTGAAGGCGGCTGGGATAACCTTTCGCCCGAAGAAATTGCGGAAAAACTGAACGAAAAGGTCGCGGAAGGCATGATCAACATCAGCATGAACACCGCACCGTACTTTGAGAATGGCACGGCGGAGGGCAATGTCATGATCGTGAATGAAGCTATCAACAATTACCCCCAGCAGGTCGAGTTCATCCGCAACGATACCGGCGAACAGATCTTCCAGAGCAAAGCGATCCCCGTGGGCAGCAAAATCGAACGTGCTGCCCTCGATGTGGAGCTTCCGGCTGGCACATACGAATGCACGGCTATGTTCCACAACCTTGATCCGGTCAGTGGCGAAATCATCGGCACGGCCGGGGCAATCATCAACATTACCATCAAAAACTGATTATCAAAAATAAGGAGATTTTAACTATGAAAAACACCAAGAAGATTATTTCCCTCGTTCTCGCAATTTGTATGCTCGCATCCCTCGCCATTTCCGCTTCCGCTGCCAACACCGTGGACGCTTCTGGCGGCACTGGCACTTCGTCTGTTACCCTGTCCAGCACCGCGGACGGCAGCATCGGCGGCGACCCCGCAGCCACCAAAATGAGCGTCACTGTTCCGACCGTTCTGCCCATCGCTGTTGGCACCGACGGCACCGTTTCCACCGCAACGGATGCGAAGATCGTCAACAATTCCTTTGGCGCAGTCAAGGTCAATTCCGTGAGCATCGAAGCCGCACAGGGCTGGTCGCTGGCTGCGTTCGGCGACAAGGCCACGCTCGCCCATGAAAAGGTCAACGCCAACAAGTTCGGCTTCCAGATTTCCCTCGGCAACGGCGAAAAGAAGCTGACCGACGACAAGAACGCTTCCAAGCAGACGCTTCTGGACGCTGCTGTTGAAGGTTGCTTCATGTCCAGCGTAGGCGACACCTCTGCAAACAGCATCGGCATTGCCTATGACGCTATCGTGACCCCGGTTTCCGAAGCTGTGACCAACACCGCCATCGCAAGCGTCCTGTTCATTATCGCTTGGGATGCAGTCTAATCCACCCGCCTGCTATCAGGGGAACGCCAAAAGCGTTCCCCTTTCCAGATTGAAGGAGGTATTCATGTGAAAAAGAAACGAATCCTCGCAATGATTCTTGCCGTGGCATCGTGCCTGTCGCTAGCGGTCAGTGCATCGGCGGCAAGCACAGCCAGAAAAGCCACCGACTTCCGCGACTTTGACCGTACTGCGTGGTACGCGGATGCCGTGAGTGCCGCCGTGGATAACGGACTGCTTTATGGCAAAAGCGCGACCGTCATCGACCCCAATGGCGATATGACGCGCGCAGAAATGGCGGCGATCATCAACCGCTCGTTTGGCTGCTACGCGAAAGCCGACATTTCCAAGTACAAGGACGTTTCCAAGGACAAGTGGTACTTTGAAGATGTTGCAATGGCTGTCCAGATGGGAACGTACAATGGTCGCAGCAATTCGAGTATGGCCCCGGATGCACCCATCACGCGGCAGGAAGCCATGACCGTGGTGGCGAGAGCGTTGGAGCTGGACTACGATTCGTATTCCAAGGCCGAGCTTACGCAGTTCTCGGATGCTGGTAAAGTCTCGAATTGGGCGATGCCATACGTCCGCGCCATGGTCGGTGCGGATTACATTCACGGTCGTGGCAAGGTGCTTGCCCCGCAGGACAACATCACCCGCGCCGAGTTCGCGCAGATTTTTTACAACATCATCGGCACTTATATTGTTTCCAAGGGCAGCTATGACAAGGATATGAAAGGCAACGTCCTGATCCGCACGAACGATGTGGAGCTGAAAAACATGACCGTGGACGGTGACCTCATCATCGGCTGCGGCGCGGCGGACGGTAAAATCACGCTCGACAATGTGACCGTGACCGGCAGGCTGCTCGTCTGGGGCGGCGGCACGAAAGCCGTGTACTGCAACGCTGGGACGAATATGCCCGCTGTTGTTGTAGCCCGCGTAGACGATGCGGTCAAGGTCATTTATGACAGAGATTCCACTCTCGCGGTCATTGACACGATCAAAACCCGTATCACCGAGCGCGCAAAGCAGAACAAAGAAACTGAGATTATCTTTTACGATGTCAGCGGCCTTAGAGAAGCACAGAAGCAGCTCAACGCCATCGTCGCGGACAATCAGATTGCTCTTACTGCTCCTGCTCATCTATATGCTCTGGTCGGAGAATCCAGCGTGAAGGCCGAGTTCACAAACAACAGCAAGAATGACACCTACAAGGTGGAAATTCGCCGGAACAAAGATAACGCTCTGATTGCAGATGCCTTTGAGCTTGCTGCAGGAAAATCCATCTCGGCATTGACGTTGCTGGAAGCGCCGGAGTTCGGCAACACCGACTGTACCGTGACAATTACGGCTTACCGTGACGGCAAGCAGATCGGCTCCGTGCAGACAGAGCTGACGCTGCACACGGCGTATCTCTGGCCCAAGGAGGTGCAGTGATGAGTAAGAAGAAAGCTATCACCTTATTGCTGACACTGGCAATGATTCTATCACTGGCCGTAAGTGCGTCGGCAGCGGAAACAACCGAGGCCCGTGTGCCGGTGACGCTCACCGTGGTCAACACCGTCGCGCCAATTTCGTGTACAGTTCCCGCTGCGCTGCCGGTTTCTCTCGTTGACGGCTATGTGGTCTGTGCCAACAATGCCGCGATTACCAACACTGGCAAAACCAGCGCAATTAAAGTCACAAAGGTTGACGTGCAGGCAGGTACGTTTGAAATCGGAAATTTTGACGATTTTAGCGCAGGCAAAAACAGCATCGCACTGAACATCAACGGCTGCCAGACCAAAGGCGCAGGCGCTTTGACGCTGGCAGAAAACGCATTTCCTGCAATCCCTGCGGAAAAGTCGCTTGCCATCCGCTACCGCGCAAAGGTGTCCGCAAGCGAGGCTGTCACCAACGTCGCTGCGGCAACCGTCGTGTTTACGATTGCTGCCGTCATGGAGGAGGGTTAAAACATGAAAATGAGAAAATTTGCAGCTTTGATGCTCACCCTCTGCATGATGCTCTCCCTGAGCATTTCGGCGTTTGCGGCCAGTGATACGATCGCCAGCGGCACGATCCCAGACAGCAAGATCACATGGGAATTGGACGGTAAGGGCTGGTTGACGATCTCCGGCAGCGGCGAAGCGCCCGTATTCCAAAGCGCAGATGACCAGCCGTGGGCGGAATATCGGGAACAAATCACGGAAGTCTGGTACGACGATATGAGCACCTTGACAATCTCAGATCTGGCATATTGGTTTGAGGGATGCACGGCGCTGACTACCGCCGAATTGCCGCTGGCTCCGGTCATTGGCACACACGCCTTTTATGGCTGCTCGAAGCTGAACACGATCACCATGTACTATGGCGAAACGGTTCTGAAAAGCATCGGTGAAGATGCGTTCTGGCGCGAGGCCGATGCTGGCGATACGCTCTATATCGCCTACATCATCGGCTATCCGGAAGCGACGGTGCCGTTTTACTCCTATGATTGGATGGCATCCAATCGCAGCAACCGATATTTCTACGATCTGTACGGCGTGTACTCCAACGCAGATGGTGCAGCGCCAACGGAAACAGAATCCGGAGCTAAGAAAGCGCCCGCGAAGGTGGCATCCCGTGCATCTACTGGTATTGTCGGCACCTGCCCATCCTGCAAAAAGAACTCTTTGCAGGGAACATACGTTTCTCAGTCGCACACATACAGAGGCCATGCCGAATATTACGAGTGCTATCTTTGCCATTATATTCAAAATTTGGGCACTTATGTGTATAAAGACCACGGTTCCGGCTCGTATGGTTCGTGGACTTGCCCGGACTGCGGCAGCCATACATGGATTCTCCAGAATGAGCAGGCAGCAACCTGTACCAGCAACGGTTATCGTTCGTACTTCTGCGCGTGCGGTCAGACAAAAAGTGAAACCATCTATGCAAGCGGCCACAGTTATAGCTACGGAAGCTGGGAACAGTATTCGTCCAGCCAGCACCGGCGCACCGGTTCTTGCCGGAACTGCGGTGCAACGGATTATGATTATGCCAGCCACAGCATGAGCTATAGTTCCTGGAGCAATTCTTCTTCCAGTCAGCACAGCCGTTCTGCCACCTGCCGCACCTGCGGGTACTCCACAACAGAGTATAGCAGTCACAGCTATTCGACAGGCTCTTGGAGCAAGTACAGTGATACCCAGCACCGGCGTACAAAGACCTGCTCCGGCTGCGGTACGTCTACCTATGACTATGCTGACCATTCGTATAGCTACGGTTCGTGGGTTTCGGACAGCGAAACGCAGCATAAGCGTACCAAGACGTGCTCGGCTTGCGGAGATTCTGGCTATGAATATGCAGACCACACCGATGCGAACGGCGATGGAAAGTGCGACGATTGCGGCGCAACGGTTTCGTTGACGGTCACATGGGACGCAGGCAGCAACGGCGGCACGATCGACGGCAAGGCCAGCTTTTCCGAAACCATGAAGCCGAACAGCAAGCCGACCGCGCCCAGCGCTTCTCCTGTGAAAACCGGATACACATTCAAGAACTGGTATACCGAAAAAACGGGCGGCAAGCTCTATAACACCGTCACGTCGATTACGACCAGCCAGACGTTCTATGCGCAATTCACTGCAAACACCTATACTGTGACATGGAACCTTGGCGACGGACGTTCGGAAACGACCGAGCAGACTTACGGTGAAAAACTCGTTCTCCCCACCGATCCGGAACGTAAAAACGCCGAATTTTTAGGCTGGTTTACAGAGAAAGACGGCGGTACAGAAGTTACGGCAAACACCGTTTTCAAGGAAACTGCTGCGACAACGTATTATGCGCACTGGGAAATTACTGAGTTGTTTTCGGTGACAGTTCCGGCGACCCTGCCGCTCGTCGTGGACGAAGCCGGTAAGGTCTATGTTGCTTCCGCTTCCATCGTCAACAATTCTACCGGTGATGTAATGGTTTCTTCCGTCAGCGTTACCAGCAAAAACGGTTGGGAGTTTGTGCCGTATTCGACCAACATGGCAAAGGCCAAAGTGGATGCCAAGCAGGTCGGTTTCAAGATCAATTCGTCTGAGACCAGCAAAACCGGAGATTCCGAGGTCTTCACGCTGGCCGCGCCGTGGACGGTCAAAGAAGCAGACGCGCTCTCCATCAACTATGATGCCGTCGTATCCGCCGTTTCTCAGCCTGTGACCGGGCAGGAGATCATGTCGGTCGTCTTTGTACTCGAATGGGCGTAAATGAAAACCGGCAGACCGGTTTGGATGAAGCCGTTCAGGTCGGCAGCACCGCCGCAAAGGTCGTGGAAGGCGCCGCAAAAGCCGGCAAGATCACGGCCGCAGCTGCAAATGGGGCCGCTCTCGGCGGTCCCTACGGCGCGGCTGCCAGCGTTGCAATCGCGGCAGCCAGGCACGGAAAGAAGATTCTTCTTGCGCTGCTCGCTATCCTTGCAATTCCGCTGCTGTTCCTCGTGATGCTCCCAACGCTGATCTTCGGCGGCACGGCGCAGACCACCGGCGATACCACCATTTTGAACGATCAGACGGCAATCACCGAAAACATGAACGAGATCGCATTTGCAGTCAGCGACCTGCTCGGCAGCGGCATTGCCGACGCCGAGCAGCGGATCGCGGACGACTTTGCCGCATCCAGCGCCGATCAGTATGAGATCGTCAACCCGTATGAGAACGAGCGCATCAACAACGTCAATCTGTTCATCTCGCAATACTGTGCGTACCGTGATACGGACGTTGCCGCCATTTCTCTGGAGGATATGAAGCAGCTTCTGCGCTCTGGTATTGGTGAACTGTACGACTATACCTATGAGGACGAAACGCGCGAGATAGAAGAAACCGCTCTCAATGAAGACGGCGAAGAAGTCACGGAGCTTCGTGAAGTGACGGTGCGTGTTTACACACTGACCTATCGCGGCGAAGCGTATTTTGCCGATTCCATTTTTCATCTGACCGCCGAGCAGAAGACGTTTGCGCAGAACTTTGCCGAGAATCTCAGCCTGTTTCTGGGCGACGGCCTGTTTCAGAATCTTTCCTCGTCTGAGAGCGGCTTCACGATCCCTGCGCTTGGAAACATCCGCTACACAGATGGCAGCACAGAGGTCGTCTATTACAATCAGCTCGATGAACGCTATGCGAACAAGCCCTATGGCACCGACGATATCGGCGGCTACGGCTGCGGCCCGACTTGCATGGCAATGGTAGTGTCTTCTCTCACGGACGATCTGGTCGATCCCGTGGAGATGGCAAAGTGGTCATATGAGCACGGCTACTGGTGCAGCGGAAGCGGTTCGTATCACGCGCTCATCCCGGCAGCCGCCGAAGCGTGGGGCCTGCCAGTCTCCGGCTGCACCGCATCGGAGCCGCAGCGGATCACGGACGCGCTTTCCAGCAGCAAGCTGGTCGTCGCCATCATGTCCGCTGGGCATTTTACCTCGTCCGGACATTTTATTGTGCTGCGCGGCGTCCAAGATGAAAAGATCCTCGTTGCCGATCCAGCCAGCCGGACGCGGAGCGAACAGAGCTGGGATCTGTCCATCATTTTGAATGAAGCCAGCAAAGCCGCCGGTTCCGGCGGGCCGTTCTGGATCATTGGCTGAAATCTGCACCCGATCAGCACTGCTGACCGGGTGCATTTTCATAATTTACAGAAAATTCACAGGTTCAAGTGACCGTTTTGCCGTTTTGCGGTGCGTATTGTTATAGAAGGATTTGGAGGACAAACCTATGAGGACAACCATCCAACAGCTTGCAGAATTTCTGACCGCCTGCCGCGGAAACTGGCGAAATGCCTGTTTCATCTCCTGCGGTGTCTGCAAATGTCATTCGCCGTGTTCTGGTTATCTGATGAGCGCAGATGCCGGCGGCAAGCCTGTTCTGATCTCCGCTGCCGAATATGAACGTCTCGCCGGGCAGCGGATCGACCCAAGCGAATGCCGCGAAAAACTTTCCCGCAGCGCCTTTGAGGATATTTATGCGCTATATCTCAACTGGTGCTTGTCAGACGATGAAAGCTGCTGTTTACAGATGCTCTCTCTTCTTCCTTCTGAGTAATACATAGGAGGATTTCCATTTGAAAAAAGCCCACATTACCTGTCCATACTGCCACGCGCCGGCACAGCTTCGCCCGGCCAGCAGCATTTATGGCATTCACACAAAAGACCGGACAGCAAAGCTCTACGTCTGCTCCCGATATCCCGCCTGCGACGCTTATGTACAGGCGCACAAGGCGACCGGACTTCCAATGGGGACTCTTGCCAACAAAGAGCTCCGGCAGAAGCGGATGCAGGCACATCGGACCTTCAACCAGCTTTGGGAAAAAGGCTTCATGCGCAAACAGGATGCTTACGCATGGCTGTGCGTCCGGCTCGGTATCCCGGAAACAGACGCGCATATTGCCAACTTCTCGGAGTATCGGTGTGACCAGGTTATATTGCTTTGCAAGGATTTTTTGAACGCACAAAGGAAGGTGAAACAAAATGGATCGAAGCAGTATCGTGTTGACCGCTGAACAGCAACTGCTCGTAGAAAACAGCTTGGAATTTGTCCACTGGACGATTGCAAGGCTTATCTCCCAAAGCAACTGTCATATAGAATATGACGATCTTTTTCAGGAGGGCTGTGTCGCGCTGTGCCATGCGGCGGCAAGCTATCATGGCGGCACATCGTTCAAGACCTATGCCATCACGGTCATCCGCAACCATCTGATCGACTGCTGCCGCAAGCAGGCAAGCTGGCGTAAGTATATTTCCGAGCAGTCCTTGGATGACCCGGACGCAGGTCTCCCAACGCCGTTTTGCACAGACCATGCGCATTTTTCCGGTGTGGACACCGGCGCAGTGCTTACCTCCTGCAAGAAGCATTATCGTGGTGTTGCAAAGCTCGGCGTTGACGCGCTCGTCCTCAAAACGAAGGGCTTTGACTGCAAGGACATTGCGGGGCTCTATCACACCAGTTCCAATAATGTCGGCGCATGGATCTCCCGCGCGGCAAAGAAGCTCCGCAGCGACCCGGATTTTCTGGACGCTTTCGACATCGCTTGTTGAAATTCTTCTGGCACACCCGTAAAAGAAAAATAAAAGCACATTGGAGGTACTGTTATGGAATACACGAAATACGCAGCCGTTGGGCATTTCAAATGTCATCGCACACTGGACGGCAAGAAATATCCCGTTGTCATCGTAGGACGGAAGGAATATATGCTCGACGTACAGGAAATGACCGTTTGGAGCAGTCTTGCATGGCGTATCCTGTCACGCAGCCAGATCGCGGAAACCTATCTGAAGCTGACGCGCGGGCTGTCGTTTACGTCCCGCCGGACACTAGATGACTGTATTGACCGGCTTGTCACCCGCGGGCTGGTCGCGGAGGGGCGCGGCGGCAGCGAGTATGAATCGCTCTATGATCTGCTTTCCTGCTTGTATATCGCACCGGTATCTGCAAATCCGTTTCTGCGGCTCGGCGCGTTTCTGAAGCTCTGGATTTGGGACGGTGTGCCGTTTTCTAAAGCAATTTGCCTGTTCTCCCGTCCGAAGCATAGCGCAGAGGAACGGCAGATCGTGCATCTGGCAAATCAGGCGCTTCTCAGCAGTGCGGAGTTGATCAAATGTGCAGAGCGCGGTGTGCGGACGCTTCGCTCCGACGAGCAGCTCATGGATTGCCTGTATGATGACGAACTGACCACCAGCGAGAATCTGCCTACCCTGATGGCCGCGTCCCGGCAGGCGCGCCCTGTCTCGGCGGCAATCGCAAACCTGTATCTGCACAAGCAGATCGTCTTTGAGCGGTGCTGACCATGAAAAAGATTCTTGCGTGGCCTGCGCCGCTGCTGCAGAAGTGGCTGCTGTCGTTGCTGCTCTGCCTGCCGTTCCTGGCCGCAACCATCGTTTCTGCGTTCTCCGGCGATCGGACGTTTCTGATCCTCAGCGCATTGCTCCTGCTTTTTTGCGGCGTTCGCTGTGCGGAGCTTTATGTAATGCTCGCGAACGAACGCTATTGTGCAGAGGAAGGCACCTGCCTCTCAGTTTCCAGCATTCCATTCCAGCGGCAGCGCAGAGTTATTCTGCAAAAATCAGACGGCGCGCAGCTTGTTTTCTGCATGGAAAAGAACAAGCAGCTGTCTGTTGGGCAAGCGTATCGGGTCTATTTGCTGGTCAGTACAGTTGTCAATGAAGTTAAGAACGCATATCTGCCGTTCCCCTGTGCGTTGGCCGTGGAGAAAATTGAAGCAACGATTCCTGATTTTGTTGAGGTCGCAACTGAAAATGCTCCAGATTCTGCTCGATAATTTCGTTCGATTCTATTGCGCATTTCGTTCGATTCGGATATAATATAAGTGAACCAAATCACGAAGGGAGGAATCAGATCATGTCGATTACTGCGACGGAGCTGAAAAGCAATCTCGGAAAGTATCTTCTGCTTGCAGCGACGGAGGATATTTTCATCACGAAAAACGGCAAAGTTGTCGCCAAGCTCTCCAATCCCCATCAGGACAGAGTGGACATCGCCAAGTCCCTGTTCGGGATTCTTCCGGCTGATGTGACGTTGGAGGAAGCGAAGGAAGAAAGGCTGAACCGAATATGAGAGCTGTCATTGATACCTGCGTCATCGTGGACGCGCTGCAAAGCCGTGAACCGTTCTGCAAGGATGCACAGTCAATTTTCCTGCTCTGCGCCAACCGGCAGTTTGAAGGCTTTCTGACGGCGAAAGCCATCACGGACATTTACTATTTGACGCACCGGCAGACGCACAGCGACAAAGCGACCCGCGACGTTCTGACAAAGCTCTGCGCGTTGTTCGGACTGCTGGACACCACGGCGCTGGACATCCGCAAGGCGATCTCAGCGGAGATTTCCGATTTTGAGGATGCCGTGATGGTCGAGACGGCAGTGCACTCCGGCGTTGACTGCATCGTGACGCGAAATACAAAAGACTACGCCAAAGCACAAATAGCAGTCTGCACTCCCGAAGAATTCATCCAGCAAATCAATGAGGATACCGGCCTGTTCTCTGAATAATTCTCACCGAAGCAGACCGCATTGTAGTGTTGTACGCTGCCCATTGCTATGACAATAAGAAGAGGATTCTTGCAATGCCAATGGATGAAATTGAAATCATAAAGCAAAGGCTCATTGAACAGGTCAATCCCATTTGTATTTATCTGTTCGGCTCTTTTGCAAACGGCACAGCCCATGCGGAGAGCGACCTTGACTTCTACATCGTTGTAAACGATGGCGAAAAAGATCTCCATGCCATAGTTGCTTCTGCACACAAAGCGATCCGTAACGTGAAGCAGCGCCCCGTGGATATTCTGGTTGGTACAAAAAGCGGCTTTGCCGAGCGCAAGGACCAGTTTACTGTAGAAAACGAAGTGTCCCATAAAGGAATTCTGATCTATGAATCAGAACGTTGAAAGAGTGATACGATGGATAGAGACGCCGAAATGAAATGGTATCTGGATCAGTTCAGCGGTTCACGCGAACGGTTTTATGAAATCCATATGCAGATGTGCCGCAAGTTTGGCATCAGCTGGAGCAAAGCCACCTCCAAAGAGCGGCAGTTCATCGAGGAAATCACAAGGTTCACCTTCGAGCGTGAGCAGGCCCAGAAAGCCGGGCTTCCACTGGATACCGTGAAACCAATGATCACAGTTGCATAACCGAAGCGGTCGCAGATCTGCGGCCGCTTTTTTCTGTATTGTGCAGAAAAATCGTATTGCCGCTCTATTTTATAAATAGAGGACATCTTCTATCCTTTGCGAAATCTACATATAGTTTTATCATAATTGACAATCGCAAGATATTGTGCTACTATACTCATGTAATTGATATTTGTGCAGTTCATCGGAACGCAGACCGTATGGTCTGTGCG
>OFMX01002155.1_pt1 | contig 12377 bp, 8 predicted proteins | sample 1541901 | NCBI WGS metagenome assembly OFMX01 (sample SAMN04209222, study PRJEB22552) | human gut metagenome | biome: gut; material: feces | host: Homo sapiens | place: USA: Oklahoma | reverse complement strand
CTGAACCCCGAGCACCCCAAGATGCGCGGTTCCCACGAGAATGGCGACGTCTTCTTCCAGCATCGTGAGGCCTGCAACCCCGCTTACGAGGCTCTGCCTGCCGTTGTTGAGAAGTACATGGCCAAGATCAACGAGAAGCTGGGCACCAACTACGACCTGTTCAACTACTACGGCGCCGAGGATGCTGACCGCGTCATCATCGCCATGGGCTCCATCTGCGACGTCGCAGAGGAGGTCGTTGACTACCTGACCGCCAAGGGCGAGAAGGTCGGCCTGGTTCTGGTCCGCCTGTACCGTCCCTGGGTCTCCAGCGCCCTGCTGAAGGTCCTGCCCAAGACCGTCAAGAAGATCGCCGTTCTGGACCGCACCAAGGAGCCCGGCTCCCTGGGCGAGCCCCTGTACCTGGATGTCGCCACCACCCTGCGTGAGGCCGGCATGAACGACGTCGTCCTGACCGGCGGCCGCTACGGCCTGGGCTCCAAGGACACCCCGCCGTCCAGCGTCTTTGCTATCTACACCGAGCTGGAGAAGGACGCTCCGAAGTCCCGCTTCACCATCGGCATCACCGACGACGTGACCAACCTCAGCCTGCCTGAGGTCAAGCCCGCTCCCATCACCTCCGCCCCCGGCACCAAGGAGTGCAAGTTCTGGGGTCTCGGCGGCGACGGTACTGTCGGTGCCAACAAGAACTCCACCAAGATCATCGGCGACCATACTGACAAGTACATTCAGGCTTACTTCCAGTATGACTCCAAGAAGACCGGCGGTGTCACCATCAGCCACCTGCGTTTCGGCGACAAGCCCATCCGCAGCCCCTACTACATCAACCAGGCTGACTTCGTGGCCTGCCACAACCCCGCTTACATCCACATGGGCATGAAGATGGTCCAGGATGTCAAGCCCGGCGGCGTGTTCATGATCAACTGCCAGTGGACCGATGAGGAGCTGGGCCAGCACCTGAACGCTGAGGCCAAGAAGTACATTGCTGACAACAACATTCAGCTGTACACCATCAACGCCATCGATAAGGCAATCGAGATCGGTATGGGCAAGCGCACCAATACCATCCTGCAGTCCGCTTTCTTCAAGCTGGCTGACGTTATGCCCATCGAGGACGCTGTCAACTTCATGAAGCAGGCAGCTCAGAAGAGCTATGGCAAGAAGGGCCAGGACGTTGTTGAGATGAACTGGAAGGCCATCGATGCTGGTGTTGACGCAATCCACAAGGTCGACGTTCCCGCTTCCTGGTCCAACCCCGAGGCTGATCCCGCTCCCAAGGCTCTCACCGGCCGTCCGGAGCTGGTCAAGCAGATCCGTGATGTCATGGAGCCCATCGCTCGTATGGACGGCGACAGCCTGCCCGTTTCCGCTTTCGTTGCAAATGCAAACGGCGAGTGGGAGCAGGGCGCATCTGCATACGAGAAGCGCGGCACCGCTGTGAACGTTCCCGAGTGGGATGCTTCCAAGTGCGTTGGCTGCAACCAGTGTGCATTCGTCTGCTCTCATGCTACCATCCGTCCCTTCCAGCTGACCGCTGACGAGCTGGCAGCTGCTCCTGCTCAGACCAAGAGCCGTGACAACCGCCCCGCAAACGAGTACAAGTTTGTGATGGCTGTTTCTCCTCTGGACTGCATGGGCTGCGGCGAGTGCGTCACCGTCTGCCCCACCAAGGCAATTGCTATGGTTCCTCAGGAGAGCCAGGCCGATCAGCAGGCAGTCTTCGACTACTGCGTCGCCAACATCTCCAAGAAGCCCAGCAAGTTTGCTGATGACACCGTTATTGGTTCTCAGTTCAACCAGCCCCTGCTGGAGTTCTCTGGCTCCTGCGCAGGCTGTGCCGAGACCTCTTACGCTCGCCTGATCACTCAGCTGTTCGGCGAGAAGATGTACATCTCCAACGCTACCGGCTGCTCCTCTATCTGGGGCGGTACCGCTTCCATCTCTCCGTACACCGTCAACAAGGACAGCGGCCATGGTCCTGCATGGTGCAACTCCCTGTTCGAGGATAACGCTGAGCATGGTCTGGGCCTGTACCTCGGCCAGAAGACCGTTCGTGAGAACCTGATCAAGCGCATTGCTGAGGTTGCTGGTTCTGACAAGGCTTCCGCTGAGCTGAAGGCTGCCTTCGACAAGTTCATGGAGACCAAGAACAACACCAAGGCAAACGACGAACCCGCCAAGGCTCTGATCGCTGAGCTGGAGAAGGCTGCTGCCGCTGGCTGCACCGAGTCCGCTGAGATCCTGAAGAGCAAGGAGTTCATCGCCAAGAAGTCCGTCTGGATCTTCGGTGGTGACGGCTGGGCATACGACATCGGCTTCGGCGGCCTGGATCACGTCCTGGCTTCCGGCGAGGATGTCAACGTCATGGTCTTCGATACTGAGATGTACTCCAACACCGGTGGACAGGCATCCAAGGCTTCCAACATTGGTGAGGTCTGCCAGTTCGCTGCTGCTGGTAAGGAAATCAGCAAGAAGAGCCTGTCCGAGATCGCAATGACCTACGGTTACATCTATGTTGCTCAGATCGCTCTGGGCGCTAACATGAACCAGGCTGTCAAGGCAATCGCTGAGGCTGAGGCTTATCCCGGCCCCTCTCTGATCATCGGCTACGCTCCCTGCGAGCTGCACGGTGTGAAGGGCGGCATGACCAACTGCCAGAACGAGATGAAGAAGGCAGTTGAGGCTGGTTACTGGAACCTGTTCACCTTCAACCCCGCCAACAAGGCTCAGGGCAAGAACCCCTTCACCCTGACCTCCAAGGCTGTGGATGCCGAGAAGTATCAGGCACTGCTGGCAAACGAGACCCGTTACAGCCGCCTGACCCGTGCATTCCCCGAGCGTGCAAAGGCTCTGTTCGCACGCAACGAGCAGGTTGCAAACGATCGTTACGAGCACCTGACCCGTCTGGTCGAGCTGTACAAGTAATCCTGTTTTCTGAACAATGGCTGGCAATGGCCGCAGCGGCACCCTAGTCCGCAAGGCGGCTGCTCCGCACTGGCGATTACTGCGCAACGCAGCAGTGCGAAACTGCGGCCCCGCCGCCCTGAACAGAGCATGATGAACGTGCAAACGAGCATTTGCGCAAACTTCTGATTTCATTCCCTCGCCCGCCGCGGCCCGCGAACCGCGCCGGGCAGGGTGTTTGAAATACCAAAGCGCCCGCGAGGGTCCTTGAAAGCACACCCCGCGTGTGTCAGGAGCATAAGGTCTGGCAACAGATACCTTGCTCCGCCTGCTGCATAAGACCTGCCCTGCAGGAATCTTGCCGCAGTCAAAAACGAATCCGTTTTTAGCGCCCCGCTCACTTTATAGTGAACGGGGCGTATTTTTGTGTAAGGAAACAGAAACCGCTGTACGGAATGTTCCATACAGCGGTTCTCTCATCCATATACTATTTTGCGGGAGCAGGAATGAATTCAATTTTGACCTGCATTCCCATACCGGCGGCAAGGCGTTGCAGCGTCCGCAGAGAAGGATTTGCGTTGCCGTTTTCCAGCTTGCTGATGTCTGCCTGAGCAATGCCGGTACGCTCCGAGAGCTCCTTCTGGGTCAGGCCGCTTACCTTCCGGGCATCGATCATTGCCTGTACCAGCGAAAGCTCTGGCTGAAGTGCCTCCCACTCCGCTTTGAATTCAGGGTCTTCCAGTTGTTTGTTGAGAAAATTCCGAAAATCACTCACGATATCTTCTCCTTTCGTTCAAGATAGTCTGCACGATATTTTTTGGCCAGGGCAATTTCCTCTGATGGTGTTTTTTGCGTTTTCTTGATGAAGCCGTTGGTCAGAACAATACGCTTTCCAATGTAAAAGAAATACAGAACACGTGTGATATTGCTGCTCTGCTTAGCACGGATCTCAAAAATTCCGTCCCCAATAAATTTGGAGTAGGGCTCCCGCAGCTGTGGTCCGTTGGCTTCCAGCAGTGCGACAGCACCCAATACTTTTGCACGCATTTTGGTGTCAAGGGATTCCAGAAAATCATCTACCGGACAGTCGCCATTCTCCTTATGGTAGAAGTCTACATCGTAACATTCCAAGCGGCAGCCCTCCTCTATGGGATATATCCTATTTCTATAATATATGATATATCCCATTTTGTCAAGGGTGTGATAAAAATATCTTCTCGCTATTTTACAATTTCTTCATAGGATTTTCATGCAAACCCGTGCTTTTGGTGCTATACTACTGACATAAGGAACCGGGGCCGCAACCGATTCCTTGTACATGATTCCTCCTCACACCAAGGCAATATCCAAACAGAAAGCCCCTTTCAGTGGTCCGCAAGCACTGGAAGGGGCTTTCTGCGTGTTTTGGTGGAAATTCCCGCCTGATTCGGTGCATTTAGGGTTGACCGGCCTTTTGGGCGGCGCTATAATAAAAAGTGGAAAAGATCTTTAGGAGGTGAACGCAGGACAATGGACCCGGATCATAGTCGAAGATGCGGTTTTGGTGCGATAGGACGGGACATGGAGCAGGCTGCGTTCGCCTTTTTTGCCCGGTAAGAGGTGCTGTTCGGGCACTTCTCAGCGGGGAGAAAGGGCGCGGCTTTGTGCGCGTGGAAGCCCTGGCAAGGGGTGGATGCGGGCCGTTGGCGGCGCTTTTTGTTTTGCCCTGTACCAACCGCCGGAATACGGTAGGAGGTACGCAAAATGGAAATGGAAGAAAAGAAAAACGAACTGACCGAGGCCGCCCTGCCTGTGCAGGAGCTGCCCGCTGATATCCCAGACGAGGTGCGCCAGAAGCTGGTCAGAGATCTGAACGAGGAAGCCACAGAGGATCTGAAGCAGGACATCCGGGAGGCCGAGAAAGAGGAGGCCCGGGACGATGAGGTCAAGGCTGACCCCGAGATGCTGACCAAGAGCCGCCTGCTCAAGATGCTGGTAAAAAAGCAGTACGTCAAGCTGCGTGAGGTCACCGAGGAGGAGCAGCCCGCCGACCTGGCAGAGCTGCTGGAGGAGCTGGACGAGAACAACCGTCTGGTGGTGTTCCGCCTGCTGAAAAAGGAAGTGGCCACCGAGGCCTTCGCCTATATGTCCGATGAAGCCCGGGATGACCTGGTCAACGCCTTCTCCGACGTGGAGCTGGTCAGCGCCATTGAGGAAATGAGCCTGGACGATGCCGCCGACCTGCTGGAGGATATGCCCGCAGGCGTGGTCAAGCGGGTGCTGGAGAAATCCTCCAAGCAGACCCGCGAGAGCCTGAACAAGTTGCTGAATTACCCCGAGAGCTCGGCCGGTAGCCTGATGACCCCTGAATATGTCCGGCTGAAAAAAGAGATGAATGTCCGGCAGGCGCTGGATGCCATCCGGCGGCAGGGCGAGAACGCCGAGACCGTCTATATCAACTATGTTGTGGAGCGCAACCGCCTGAAGGGTGTTGTCTCTGCCCGTGACCTGCTGCTGGCAGACCCTGATACCCCGCTGGTCGATATTATGGACGACAACGTGGTCACCGTGAAGGTCACGGATGACCAGGAGTTCGTGGCCCGTGAGATGCAGCGCTACGACTTTACCGCAATGCCCGTTGTGGACAACGAGGGCATGTTTGTGGGCATTATCACCATCGACGATGCAATCGATGTTCTGACCGATGAGAGCACCGAGGATATGCAGAAGATGGCCGCCATTCTGCCCGCGGATGAGGCCACCACTTATTTTGGCACCAGTGTCTGGACCCACGCCAAGCAGCGCATCCCCTGGCTGCTGATCCTGATGTTGTCAGCCACCTTTACCGGCATGGTCACCACCCATTACGAGGAAGCCTTTGTGAGCCTGCCCCTGCTGGTCTCCTTTATGCCCATGCTGATGGATACCGCCGGCAACTGCGGCAACCAGATCAGCACCCTGATGGTGCGCGGTCTGGCGCTGGGCGAGGTGGAACCCGCCGATTTCCTCAAGGTACTGGCCAAGGAACTCCGTGTTTCCGCAATCGTGGGTGCGGTGCTGGGCCTGGTGAACGGTCTGCGCATCTACCTGATGTACACCTTCATCTTTGCCGGTCAGTATGACAATGTGATGGGCTACGCCATCGTCGTCAGCGTGTCGCTGTTCTTCAGCGTCATCCTGGCAAAGCTGGTGGGCGGTATGCTGCCCCTTGCCGCCAAGAAGCTGGGTGCGGACCCGGCCATCATGGCGACCCCCTTCATCACCACCATCGTGGATGCCTGCAGCTTGATCCTGTACTTCCAGATCGCGCAGGTCGTGTTCCGGAATATGATGTAACGTTTGATTTTATAGGAGCAACCCTCTCAGTCAAAGCCTGACGGCTTTGCCAGCTCCCCCGAAGGGGGAGCCTATTGCTGGCCTGAGATAAAGGCAGCATAGCCTCGCCCTTTGGGAGAGGTGGCAGCGCGCAGCGATGACGGAGAGGGTTGTTTCTTTTTGTTGAAAACTAAAGTTTTCCCGCTGTTTTCCACAGATCGATTTTTGTAGAAAGCGGGTGTGGAAAATTAGCGGTTCCTTCATTCCAACGGGGAGAAATTCAACGAGCGGATTTTCTGCCTGCTGTAAAAAGTAAATTTTTGGGTTTGACTTTCTTTCGGAAAAAAGGTGCAAAGGCCCATAATTCCCCTGATTTTCGCAAAGATCCGCGCGGTACAATACACCATGTATAAAACGCTTCACAGGAAAATGTGGAAAACTCAGTGGAAAAAGTGGAAAACATCGTGGGAAAACCGGGGCTTTTTTCACAATTCCGGTGGAAAACCCAGTGGAAAGAGTGGATAAATCCATCTGAACACACCAAAAGTGGATACAACCTGCTGTTTTAGCACTCGGATGAACAGACAGCCAGATCCCTTTGTTCACACCCTTCGCCTTGAATGGCCCTGCCAATCATGGTACAATGAAAAAAGAGAGCGTTCCCGGCCAACGGGGCGCAAATTTTACGAATAACGGAGGCTTCTGCCTATGAACTGGATCACCAAGCTGGAACGGAAATACGGCCGGTTCTGCATTCCCAACCTCATCAACATCCTCATCGGCGGCCAGATCCTGGTCTACGCCATTGAACTGTTCGTCAACCAGTATATTTCCTTTTATCTCTCCCTGAGCCGCAGTGCCCTGTTCGCCGGGCAGATCTGGCGGCTGTTCACCTTTGTGCTGGTGCCTTTTTCGGGCGGCGGGCCGCTCAGCGTGGTGCTGGGCATCTATTTTACCTGGTTTGTCGGCAGTGCGCTGGAACGGGAGTGGGGCGATTTCCGCTTCAACCTCTACGTCCTGCTGGGGATGGCAGGCGCGTGGCTGGCCTGCCTGCTGACAGGCTCTGCCGATACCTACTGCCTGTCCCTCTCCCTCCTGCTGGCCTTTGCCATGCTTTACCCGGAGCTGCAGGTGCTGCTCTTCTTCGTCATCCCCCTCAAGGTGAAGTATTTCGGCATCTTTGCCGCCGCCCTGTGGGTGTTCAGCTTCCTGAGTATGGGGATGCTGGGCAAGCTGAACTATCTGCTCTGTATGCTGGGCTTCCTTCTGTTCTTCGGGCCGCAGGCCTGGCATAACATCCGCGCCTGGGTGCGCCGGGAGCAGTGGAAGAGGAAAAATCGGCGTTAAACCTCTCAGTCTCGCTGACGCTCGCCAGCTCCCCTAGTAGGGGAGCCCTTGGCAGTAAGGCAGGGGTTTGCGTAGACGCATAGGAAAAGAAGAAACGGAAAAGTTATGCTAATTGATCGTCTGGAAGGCAATTTGGAATTAAAGACCAGCGTCCGGCTGATGCTGGGGGGCCGCCGCATGACCCACAGTGTTCTGCTGGTGGGCGAAGAGGGGCTGGGAACCGGGTTTGCGGCCCGCTGCGTGGCGGCGGATTACCTTTACCCCAACGGCGGCGCGCCCGCCGAAGCCCTGCTCCGGGGCGAGTGCTGCCGTGCCGTGGCAAAGGCTGGTAAGCGCGACAGCGGCCAGATCGAGACAGGCATCGTCCGGGAAGCCATCTCCGTGACCGGTATGGGCAGCGGCGGGCGGTATCTGGTCGGTCAGGTCACGGCCATGCGCAGCGAGATCTTCAACACCAGCCTTTCGGCAGAGGGGCGCGCAGTGCTGCTCTACCATGTGGAGCGGATGAACGAGGAATCGGCCAACGCCCTGCTGAAGGTCATGGAGGAGCCGCCCGAGGGCGTGCTTTTTCTGTTGACGGCGGATTCGCTGGCGGGCGTTCTGCCCACCATCCGGAGCCGCTGCATCAGCTTTGCAGTGGCTCCGGTCTCCCCCGCCGATTGCGCCCGCTACTGCACTGCACAGGGGGTGGACAGCAAGGATGCCGCCCTGTACAGTGAGCTGTTCGATGGCCACATCGGCACAGTGCTGGATGCGGCCAGGGATGAGGCCCGCCGGGCGCAGGTGGACAAGGCGCTTGCCCTTGCCAAAGCAGCGGCCGCGCAGGACAGCTATGCCGCCGCCGTTCTGCTGTCAGCTTACGAAAAGGATAAGGTGGGGGCCGCCGCTCTGCTGGCTGATTTCCGGGCCGTAGCGGCCGCAGGGCTGCGCGGCAGCCCCCGTGCCCCGGTGCAGGGCGATGCCGCCCGCAAGGCCCTTGCAGCCGCCGATGCGGCGATCCAGCGGCTGGGTGCGCAGGTGAACCCCAAGATCACCTTGAGCGTGCTGGCAATGAAGTTCCGGACATTCTGATAAAAAAGAGCAGCCTTTACCCTCTCCGTCATTGCTTGCGCAATGCCACCTCTCCCGAAGGGAGAGGCAAAACATCAAAGAGGGTAAATGCTGCTATATATGGAATAGCCCTTGGCTCCCCCTTCGGGGGAGCTGTCGAGCGTTAGCGAGACTGAGAGGGTGAGATCATCTTCTCCGTGCTTTTCTGCGCCGGCCCAGATTCAGTGAGCCGCCCCCCGCAACAAGGGTGAAGAAGCTGAGAACAGCCAGAAGAACGATGAGAGCCGCCATCAGGAGAAGCGTGGACTGAAGGTCGGTGCGAAAGTCGGAGACATACTCCTGATGGGTCACAAGGTCTACCGTGCCCACCTCATAGCCGTCCAGATAAACGGTGGCTGTGCCAAGGACAGCCCCATCCTTGACGGTGGCGGAGATGTTCTCCTGAAGGTCGTAGGTGAAGGTCACCTTGTCGTCCGCATGGCCGTAGCCGCTGACCGGCGCGGCAGCGTAAAGCTCCACTTCCTCATAAGAGCGGCACTTCTTCAGGGGGGCGGTGGTCAGCGGGGTCTCAGTGTCCACCAGCTCCCGGTCAGAAAAGCTTGCAAAGGCCCAGTCCAGGATCTCGGAGGCCTCCCTGTAAATGTTGTCGAGGTCGGAGCCCAGCACCACCAGCCCGTAGGTGTGGCCATCCTTCTGAGCAAAGGTCACATAGCACCGGCCCGCCAAGGTGGTAAAACCGGTCTTCATGCCCCGGATGTAATCCCTGTAGTAGGGGTACTCCGGGTTGAGCATCAGGTTGGTGGAGGTGATGGTGCGCTCGTTCTGATGCAGATTGGTGGCAGGCAGAGTATAGCTCAGGGTGTTTGCCACCTGCATATAGGTCTCATTCTCGGCGCAGGCCTTGGCGATCAGGGCCAGATCGTGGGCCGAGGAGACGTTGCCGTAATCATACAGGCCGTGCACACAGGTAAAGCTGGTGCTGGTGCAGCCCAGCTCTTTGGCACGCTGGTTCATCCGGGCCACAAAGGCGGTCAGGTCGCCGTCCGAAACATCACTGGCGATCACGCTGGCCGCGTCGTTGGCGCTGGCCACCAGCAGGCCGTACAGCAGGTCGATGCGGCGCACCGTTTCACCGATGCGCAGGTTGATGGTGCTGCCGTTGGCGTTCTGGATGTCCTTGAACTCCTGGGTCAGGCTGGCGGGGATGGTGATCTCCGCGTTCATGTCCTTGCCGCTTTCCAGAAACAGCAGGGCTGTCATCATCTTGGTCAGGCTGGCAATGTAGCGCTGCTGGTCCGCGTTCTGTTCCAGAATGGGCTTGTCGATGTCCGCGTTGAACAGATAGACCGACTCGCCCTCGTTCACGGTCTGGATGGGCATTTCGTATGCGGCCAGACCGGGCAGGACAAGGGTCAGGGCCAGCGCTGCCGTCAGCAGCAGGGCCGCTGCCCGGCGGAAGAGAGTAGAGTTCTGCATAAGCGTATCCTCCAACGGAAGCTCCCGGCTTCCCTGAATCAAAAACTAAAATACTATATAAAAGAATACCATAAATGACGGAAAAGAGAAAGGTGGTTTTTCACAATGTTGTTGCCTTTTGGTGGAAAAGTTCCCCGGGACGAGGGGGCGGTGTTCGTGGCACCCAACGCTACGGTGCTGGGTGATGTGGTGCTGGGGCCGGGCTCCTCGGTCTGGTATGGTGCGGTTCTGCGCGGGGACGACGGCACCCTGACCCTGGGCGAGAACACCAATGTGCAGGATAATGCGGTGCTCCACTGTGACCCGGGCGGGGCGGTCACGCTGGGCAAAAACGTGACCGTGGGCCACTGTGCCCTTGTCCACGGGTGCACCGTGGGAGAAGGTTCCCTGATCGGGATGCACGCCACCCTGCTCAACCACTGTGTTGTGGGCAAAAACTGCATCATCGGGGCCGGTGCGCTGGTGCCGGAAGGCAAGATCATCCCGGACGATTCCCTTGTGGTGGGGGTTCCGGGGAAGATCATCAAGCAGGTCAGCCCCGAACAGGCAGCCGCCAGCCTTGCCAATGCCGCCCACTATGTGGGGGAGGGCCGCCGTCACGCCGCAGCCCTGCGGAAAGAGGAAAAAGGTGAAAACGAGTGAGCGAAATAATTTCGTGCGAAGCTTAACAGAATTTTCACAAGATTTCACAAGAAAGTAATGACTTTTGCGCCGAAATCGGGTATACTATGAGCACAAGGGAGCGGGGCCGCAACCGTCTCCCTTGCACATGATTCCTCCTCACACCAAAGCAATACCCCAAAACAAGAGTCCCCTCCGGTGTACCGCAAGCGCCGGAGGGGACTTTTGTTTGTCTGAAACAGCGCCCCCGGCGGAGCGATCCTCTGCCGGGGGCGCTGTGTTATATCAAGTTTCAGAGGGAACCGTAGATGCCGCGCACGGAGACCTCGCCGGTGAACACATGCTCCTCGCCGCTGTCGGTGCGGACAACAAGACGGCCCTCCTCGTCTACATCCACAGCCTCGCCTGCTCCCTGCCCGCCGTCCGGCAGGTCAAAGGTCACCCGCCGTCCGATGTTGACACAGGCGGCCTTGTACTCCTCCCGAAAAGGTGCAAAGCCATCCCGCGCAAAGGTGTACAGGGGCCGATCAAAGCCGAAATCCGTCAAAGCCTCGGCCAGCCAGCCGGGATCCTGCTCCAGATCGATCGCAGCACCCTGCAGGGCCAGCGAGGTTCCATGGGGCAGGTCGGCGGCATCAAAATAACTCTGCGGCTGGGCCAGGTTGATGCCAATGCCGCACAGGATGCCCCGGCCCTGCTGCTGGTAGCCGTAGCAGACGCTTTCGCACAGGATGCCCACGATCTTTTTGCCGTTCAGCAGCAGGTCGTTGGGCCACTTGATCTGGCAGTCCACGCCGTAGCGCAGGGCCAGCTGTCTGCGCACGGCAAGGCTGGCCAGCAGGGGCAGGGTGGCGGGCTGCGCCAGCGGCTCCCGGATGGCGACTGTGTAGTACAGCGCCTTGCCCTCGGCGTTGACCCAGGTGCGGCCAAGGCGGCCCCGCCCGGCGGTCTGGTTGGTGGTGTATACCGCGCCCACCGGGCCGAACTCTTCAAAATGCTCTTTCATATACGCGTTGGTGCTGCCGCATTCGGGCAGATAACGCACCTCATTGATGCTCATTGCTGCGGTACCTCTTTGTGTGCAAAGCTGGTGATCTTGCCCTTGTCCAACAGCATCACGCCGTAGGTGTTGGGGCCGGTGTAGCAGCGGCCGCAGGAACCCGGGTTGAACAGGAACACGCCGTTTTTCTGGAGGGCGATGGGTTTGTGGGTGTGGCCGAACAATGCCACCTCAGCGCCGCGGGCGGCGGCGGCATCCGCCAGCGTGTCCAGATCGTATTTTACGCCGTACATGTGACCATGGGTATAGAAAACGACCACCTGATCGAAGGCGGCCAGCCCGTCCAGCGGCTCCAACGCGCCAAAATCGCAGTTGCCGGCCACGGCGTAGACCTTCATTTTGGGGTGCAGGGTCAGCGCCTCTTCCAGGTCGCGCAGGCCATCTCCCAAAAAGACAACGGCATTTGCATCGCTTTCTGCGTGCAGGATGCGCTCCACTGCACTGGCGCTGTTGTGGCTGTCGCTCAGGATCAAAAGTTTCGTCACGGGACTACGTCCTCCTTGTTTATACGTATTAAACCTCTCAGTCGCCTTCGGCGACAGGTACGGGTTGCGGCTTCCAGCATTCATTTCGTGTTGTAAACAACACTTATGTCTTGCTGGCCGCGGCCCCAACAGCAACGCCC
>OFMX01002149.1_pt1 | contig 12389 bp, 9 predicted proteins | sample 1541901 | NCBI WGS metagenome assembly OFMX01 (sample SAMN04209222, study PRJEB22552) | human gut metagenome | biome: gut; material: feces | host: Homo sapiens | place: USA: Oklahoma | reverse complement strand
TGGCGGCGCTGCCCGTTTTGTGATTTATAAGGAAAGAAATCACAAAACAAGTCTCATAGAACAACATGTCCTTCGGGCAATGGAAACCTTTTTTAAAGATTTTCATTGGAGTTCAGTATAAACCTCGAATTGGGGCAGAAGAACGGCGGAAACCCGCCGCGATAATTGTGCGGGTTTGCCTCAGGGAACCTCTGAATAAATCGTCTTCGGCTGGCGGCGATTTAATCAGAGATTCCTTAGAATGCACCAGCCCAGTAATGAGCTGGTGCATTCCGGATTTGCGTCCTTTATCTACCCAGCAGTTCCTTGACGGCCAGAGCAACGGAATTGTCAACTCTGTGGGCATTCAGCCAAGCATCGCGCTGCTCGGCGGTGTACTTGCCTTCACTGACAAAGAAGTCATAGCCCAGCAGGATATCGTTCTCGATGGCCAGATGGCCGTCTTCCTCTGTGGTAAACTTTTCGATGTACTGGTCAACGGAAGGACCGCGATACCAGTCCATGGTCTTGGCGGCAACCTCTTCGGTACACAGGAAGCCCTCTTCCTCACAGTGGTCGTAGTACATGGTGGAAGCCTCACCCAGGTGCTTAGCAGACCATTCGGCGGCCAGATGGAACACAGCGGACGCGGTTGCGACCAGTTCAGGATTTGCGGCTAGGAACGCGGGATGCACGAAAGAGCCGCACATCATACCGATATCCAGCTTACCGGAGTCGGAAACACGGACAAATCCTGCATCCTCGGCGGACAGGGCAATGGCGTTCCAACAACCAAGCACGTCGCCGGTGCCGCCGGAGAAGACGGTCAAAGCGTTGGAATTGTCGGCGTTGGTGCTGACCACGTCAGACAGGCTCAATCCCATAGTTTGCAGATAAGCGGCCAGAACCGCCTGTGCGGTGGTGCCGGTGGGATAGACGCACTCCGCGCCCTTCCACAGCTCGGGGTTGGCGGGATCGTTTGCCAGATCGGAATCCGGGCGGACAAAAATCGCCAGATTCTCCTCATAGTCGTTTACATCGTACAAGATGTAGTCATAGGCGGATAGGCCGATGGAAACACCGCCCAGACCCAGAGAGCAAATATCCCAGTCGTTGCCTGCTTCCATCATAGCGGGGCCTCCGGTGAAGCAGACAAACTCGACGTCGATGTTCAGCGCATCGAAGACACCCAGGTTTTCAGCGAAAAGGTAGGGATAAGACAGAGGGGAGCCGGTAAAGAAGCCGATACGCAGCTTCTGAGGCTCGGCGAAGGGGGTCAGCCCCCAGGTTGCATCGTTGGCAGCAGGGTCGGCGTCTGCGGCAGGTGCGGTAGCAGTGGCGGGAGCTTTAGTAGCTGTAGGCGCAGCAGAGCCTCCGCAGGCGGTAAGGCTCAGTACCATCAGAACTGACAGAAGCATTGCGATAATCTTTTTCATGGGTTCTCCTCCAAATTCTTTTATTATTACCAAGGATCTTGTTCTATGGATCCTCTGTAACTGAGATGACGAGCGAAAAAGTCAAACGTTTGAATTCCGCTAATTCCCCCCAAGAGAGGAAAGCCACATTCCCCCAAACCCGGGACAAAATAAAAATCGTTTGGTTGTAATAAATACACAAATATCGATTGAAAATCCTGGGCTTTTTTATTAAAATAGCATTTAAGCAAACAGTCCGTCAACAGCCAAATGCTCAAACGTTTGTATTGTTAAACCTGCACAAAAGTCGCCGCCGTCCTGAATGGACGGCGGCGATAAAAAGCACTATTTTGGGGCTGCGCAGCTTTCTCTGGGGGAAATCGAGATTGGGAATTTAATCTTCATCGGAATTTTATGGCCGCCCTCCATTCGGTCGATAATCACCTTTGCCGCCTGCTTTCCCATGTCCTCCGTAGGAATGTGAACGGTGGTCAGCATAGGCGACAGGTATCGGGACATCTCAATATCATCCATTCCGATCACCGAAATGTCCTCCGGCACCCGGACATTGTGCTCCAGCAGAGCCCGCACCGCGCCGATAGCGGTATCATCGTTGGCGCAGAATACCGCAGTGAAGTTCTGCTTTTTTGTCAGGAGTTCAACCATGCTGCCATAGCCACCCTGAGGGGAAAGCTGGGATCTGCACACAAACTCCGGGCTGGTGGAAAAGCCCCGATGCTTCATCTCGTCCATGTATCCCTGGTAGCGCTCCTCGTTCTGAGTCTCCCCTATATAATAGATACGCCGATGGCCCAGATCTGCCAGATAGGCAACAGCCGATCGGGCGGCCTTGTAACCGCTGCACAGGATCTGGTCAATCATTGCGCTTTCCGGCAGAGCATTCAAGCCGATATAGGCCAGATTGCGGAAGCGGCTTTTCAGCATTGCGAGATTATTTTCGCTAATCTGGCCGAGAATGATGGCGGCAGAATACTTATCAATGTTTTCTGCACTGAAGTTGTACAGATCATCGTTGGACATGACGGTTTGGATGGGATATCTGCGGGAGAATGCTTCCATTTCGACGGCGTGCAGCAATTCTGTGAAGAAGGGATCAATATAGCTGTCAACCCTGCGAGAAAAGATTACATATATCTTTCCTTTTGTCTGCGGAGAGAGGCTGGTGGATCCCTGCTGCAAACTTTGGGCGCTGCTGTTTGGCGTATAACCGGTCTCGCGGACGATCTGCCAGATCTTGTCGCAAACCTCCGGACTGGCGGCCTTGACGTTTTTGCTGTTGACAACCCTGGAAACCGTAGAAATGGACACACCTGCTCTTGCTGCGATTTCTTTTAACGTCATAGAATCGTCTCCCTACCCGAATAGAGCCTAACAGCTTCTTCTTTTTCATTATTACACGTTTTTTTTCGAAATGCAACCACCAATCTGCGCTGAAGCAAACAATGCCTGTTTTATTAGTCAGGTGCGCCCATATTTATATGTATTGCACAACACAAACGTTTGTGTATTTGGCAATTGACTTTATGTCAGCTGTCATGCTATTTTTTTGATGGAATCTACAAATATAAAGTAATTTATCTCTGCTTTTTATGAAATTTGCTGTAATCAGAAGCTGCACTGCCGGATGCTCGCCAAAACCGTACGCATACGTTTGCGTTCCTGCGCAATTTCAAAAAATTGATCAGTAAAGGAGTCAAAGAAGGATGGATAAAAAGATTCTGTTCCTCGGCCTTGATGCCGCGATGCCTGATCTGGTGAAGAAGTTTGTTGCCGAGGGTGTCATGCCTAATACGGCAAAACTGATGAACCAGGGCGTCTTTTCCCGGCTGGAGACGGTTTTTCCACCGCTGACCGCTGCAGCATGGACTGCTATCGTCAGCGGCGCCGGTTCTGGAACCAACGGTGTTCCAAGCCTGATGGTCAAGCATCCCGGAGAGGATCTGGACCACTGGCACACCTCTTTTGATCGTCGCGAGGTGCTTTGTGAAACGCTTTGGGATGTGGCCAAGAAGATGGGCAAAAAGGTTGCCCTGATCAACTGGCCTGAAACGTTTCCCATGGACGAGACGTTTACCGAGGAAAACGGCGTTCAGCTGGCAGGATCCCTGAATCCTCCGTTCCGCTACTTCTTTATGCCGCTGTGGGATGTCGCCTCTTCCGCCTGCTTCTCCAATAAGCTGCTGCACTGCAACCAGATCCCCGGCCGCGCGGTTCAGCTGCAGACAGTTCCCGCCGAGGGCTGGATCAACCTGCCGGAAAGCAAGCGCCCCTGTCTGGAATTTGAGATCACCGTGCCGCCTACCTATGTGGAAGGCTACAAAATGAATGTTTTGGTTTATGCTTCTACCGACGGGGGTTACGACCGGATGCTCATTTCTGAGAGCAAGGACGCCGCTGAGGCCATTACGGACATTGCCAAGGGCGACTACGGTCCCTGGATTGTCAGGCGCTTCCATGCCAGAGACTACGAGCGGGACGGTCGGTTCCGTTTCCAGATCCTGGAGCTGAGCAAGGACGGTAAAGACTTTAAACTCTACCAGAGCGCCATCAATATGGCGGAACCTTACTCCATCCCCGCATCCCTGACCAGGGAAGTAGAGGCTGTTGCAGGCTCTTACATGGAGGTTGACGATCCTTGGGCCTTTATGGACGGCTGGATGGACTCCGATACGTATCTGGAGCAGCTGGGCCTGCACGCCAACTGGTGGGGCAATGCCACCAGTTACATCCTGGGAAATAAAGAATGGGATATGGCCTTCTCCTGGGTTGGGACCATCGATCATATCGAGCACGCCCTCTATGCCGGTATCGAACCATCCGCCCGTGTCTATTCCGAGCGCACCGCCCCCTTCTGCTGGCACATGATCCGGGAGGTCTACCGCCAGGTGGACAGCAACATTGGTAAAATCCTGGAGAACGTAGATCTCAACGAAACCTATGTCATCCTGATCTCTGACCACGGCATGACTCATCTGGACTGGAATCCCTTTGTCAAGGAGCATTTGTCCCGAGCGGGCCTGCTGACATACAATCTGGATTTGTCCACCGACGATCCTTCCAATCTCACCATCGACTGGAGCAGGACCAAGTGCCATCCTCTGGAGCCATGCCACGCGCATATCTTTGTAAATCTGAAGGGTCGTGACCCTCAGGGCATTGTGGAGCCGGAGGATTATGAGAAGGTTCAGGAGGAAATCATCAACTGTCTGATGCGCATGAAAGACCCCGAAACCGGAAAGAACGTGGTGGCTTACGCCTTGAAGAAGAAAGAGGCTGCCCGTCTCGGTATCTACGAAGGCCCCGGCTTCGACCGGGTCGGCGACGTGCTGTACGCCTGGAATCCCGGCTATATGTCCCACCCATTTATCTACCGCAGCGCCATCAAGTATCGTGACGGCTCTGAGCGTGTCATCGCTAACAAGGAGCTGTACGAGCAGGCGGTTCTGTGTAAGAATTTCCCGGAGCTTATCAGCGACATCGTCGCGGAAAACGGCGGAGATTACTCCGCTGTATGTGGCAACTTCACCGGTGTTCACCTGGCAGAGCCTACGCTGCACGATATGCACGCCTGCATGCTGCTGGTCGGCCCCGGCGTACCCAAGTATGAGCGCAAATTTGCCGCCCGAATTATCGACGTCGCCCCTACCCTGTCTAAAATATTGAACATCGACGTCCCCAAGGACGCCGAAGGAGGAGTGCTGTATGATATCCTGGATCGCATCCAAAAGTAAAGTTGAAGTTGTCGGCTTGGTAGGCTGCGGCCGTATGGGTCGATGCATGCTGGAGAGCGTTCTCAACGCCGGCTACCGTACGGTTGCCTGTGATGCTTTTCCTGCTGCCGCCGCTGCTGCAGGTGAGATGGGGGCGGAGGTCTACTCGACTCCTGCCGAGGTCATGAAAGAGGCGGACATGGTTCTCATGAGCCTGCCCGGCCCGGCTCAGCTGGAGGCCGTTCTGTTTGGCGAGGACGGCATGGTGCGGACCGCGACTGCCGGCAAGGTCATTGTGGATACCAGTACCGTTGACCCTGGAACCACCCGCAAGAATGCCGCACGGATTTATGAGGAAACCGGAGCTGCATATTTGGACTGCCCAATTCTGGGTCGTCCCTCTGCAACAGGTAAGTGGATGCTGCCCACTGGCGGCAATGAAGCAGCCCTGGAATTTACCAAGCCGATTCTGCTCACCTTTGCCGGCAACGCCGTGCATGTCGGTGACAGCGGTGCAGGCAATGCCCTGAAGCTTCTTAATCAGATGATGTTCACCTGTATCAATGCCATTTCCAGTGAAGTACTGGCCATCTGCCCTCATGTGGGTGTAGACCCCAAGGTATTCTATGATACCGTTGCTTCCTCCAGTGCCGCTACCGTCAGCGGTCTGTTCCGTGAGGTCGGCGGCAACATTGTCAGGGATGACTTCACCCATCCCGCGTTCACCATGGATTTGCTGATCAAGGATACAAAGTTGGCACTGCAGATGGCAAAGGACGCCGATGCTCCCAGTGTTGTTGCCGGTACGGTTCAGTTGTACAACGAAATTGCCCACGCCAGCGGCCTGGGTGCGCAGGATACCAGCGCACTGTATAAGGTATTCCGCAAACACTATGAAAAGGAGATTTAAGGAATGAAACTGGATTTTGAATATGGCGAGGGTGTACTATCTGCCAACCTGCCCGACAGCACTGATGTGTTTATCCCTGGCGTTACCGTCCCCGATCCCGAATGCCTGCCGCAGGACTGGGATACTCTGTACGCTGAAACGCTGAAAAGCATCCGCAATCCCATCGGTATGCCCACCCTGGCCGAGATGGCGCACAAGGGCAGCAAGGTTGTCATTGTCATCCCCGATATCGTTAAGGGCGGCTGCCAGCCTACCAGCCATCGAAAAGTCTCCATCACCGCCTGCCTGGAAGAACTGTACAGTGCCGGCGTGGAGAAGAAGGACATCCTCCTGCTGATCTCCAACGGCCTGCATCCCCGGGCCACCGTGTCGGAAATGAAGCAGATCCTGGGCGACAAGCTGTTCAGCGACTTCTATCCCTACGGCCAGCTGACCAGCCACGATTCCGAGGATTATGAGCATCTGAAGGATATCGGCTACACCAATCACGGCGACCACGTTATCATGAACAAGTGGGTTTACGATGCGGACATCGCTATCCTCATCGGTCACACCCAGGGCAATCCCTACGGCGGGTACTCTGGCGGCTACAAGCACTGCTCCTGCGGCATTACTCACTGGAGAAGCATCGGTGCCCACCATGTTCCCGACGTCATGCACCGGGCCGACTTCACTCCATGCTCCACTCACAACGAGATGCGCAACAAGTTCGATGAGCAGGGTATGTTCATGGAAGAGAAGATGGGAAAGAAATTCTTCTGTTGCGATGCGGTTCTGGACTCTAAGTCCCGTCAGATTGCCATCTTCTCCGGCTACGCCAAGGAAATGCAACCCCTGAGCTGGGCCGTAGCCGACAAACGTACGTATGTTCCCTTCGCTGAGAAGAAATATGATGTCATGGTTTTTGGCATGCCCACCAATTTCCACTACGGCAACGGCATGGGTACCAATCCCATCCAGATGATGCAGGCTCTGTCCGCTCAGGTTCTGCGTCACAAGAGAGTAATGTCCGACCACTGTGTCATCATCTACTCCTCCATCTGTGACGGCTATTTTCACGATGAGCGCTGGCCCTACCTTCGTGAGCTGTATGATATGTTCCAGCACGACTATATGAACATCCTGCCTGACATGAACCGTTACGGCGAATACTTTGCCACCAATGAGGAATACATCCGTAAGTATCGCTTTGCGAATGCGTTCCACCCCTTCCATGGCTTCTCCATGATGAGCTGCGGTCACATCGCCGAGATGAACACCGCTGCCATCTACTGTGTTGGTGCCCGGGAGCCGGGTATTGCCCGCAGCATGGGGATCAAGACCCGCGCCACCTTTGAAGAGGCTCTGGCTGACGCGCAGAAGAAGTACCTGCCCGAGAATCCCAACATTCTGGCTCTTCCTCTGGCTTTCAAGACCGCTGCGGTTCATCTGTGCATGAAGGACGAAGGCTACGACGGGACCAACGGCCATCCTGACGATGCCACGATGCTGCGCTGATTCCCTTTTCCGTTGAAGACAGAGCCACCGAGCTGCTCGGTGGCTCTGTTGCAGTTGTATAATATAATACTATTTCTTAGGGTCTATCTGAAAACCGCCAACATGCCCAAACAGCGGGTCTTTTCCGCCTGCTGTGCACCATTTTCCCTTGTAATACACAAAGTATTCCTGCGGAAAAATGGCTTCATCAGGCGAAAAATCCCTCGCTGTTGGTCATATTCCCGGTTTTCAGATAGACCCTAATAAAATGATTTAATCATTTTATTCTGCCGTTTCACGGCAGACCGCCTGGGCGGCGGTAAGAAATGTATTGACTTCGTTTTTTAGCAGCAGTGGCCGCTGGCCGCAATCCTGCGGCCAAATAAAACGCTTTTAAGCGTTTTATTAAAAACTCGTATAAGTCCAGTCGGCATAGGGAAATACCCAAGGAAACCGCTATCGGCCGAGCAGTGAGCCTTTTGGTTCCATCAGTGCGGTTGAAAATCGGCAAATATACAGTGTTCCTCAATTTTCCGGGCTTTCTCAAAATTGGAACTCTTTCGCCGACTTCATTGAAGCTTCCTTGAAAACGTGAGAGCGCTTTCTCCGGAAAGGAATCAGGGGATGGTGTACTTCGCGGGTAGTGACATCGGCGGCAGAATGTGCAGACGTTTGCCCAAGAAAGACACGGCTTGGCTCTTTGAGTGGGCTCTGCGCCGGTCATGGAAATCTGTGTCCGAAATATTATCAAATTTTGGCACGTTCGCCGGAACGGAGGCGTCATAACTGTGCAAATTCTTCTGTACCTGGTTCTGGTGTTTTCCTTTAACCTGATCCAGACGATCGGTGCCTGTGCCGGTTCTATACTGGCGATGCCTTTCGCCATCGCCTTGCTGGGAGGCGACAGTGCCCGGGTGGTGGTAAATGCGGTGGGCTTTGTCAGTTTTGTCTATCCGCTGCTGCGTTGCTATCGGAATATCAACTGGAAAGAGGTTATCAAGATTGCCGTCTTTATGGCCATCGGTGTGCTTCTTGCTCAAAGGATACTCCATATACTGTATCGGCCTGAGGTTTTGTTGCTTTACAGTCTGCTGGTCATCGGAGCAGCTCTTCAAAATTTCTTCATAAAAAAGGCCGTCCGGATTCCGATGCTTCTGGATGATCTGGTGTTGCTGGCTGCGGGGCTGATTCACGGTGCTTTTCTGTCAGGCGGCGCGCTGCTGATTCTCTATTCCATGTCTCGCTTGAAAGGAAAGCAGGAGCAGCGGGGGACGTTGTCCTTTATCTGGATGATTCTGAACGGCTATATGCTGGTTTCGTTTGCCCACCAGGGACTGTATTCCGGCGAGAATCTGTATCTTGTACGCATCGGTTTGATTCCCGCTTTGGCAGGTGTCCTGCTGGGTGAACGGCTTCAGAGGCGGCTGGATGGGAAACGGTTTCGCTTTTTCACAAACTGTATGGTGCTGCTGGCTGGATTGTTCCTTTTGGGAAGCTGCTTGATTCGAGGAACTTAGGGAAGCTCTGATGAAATCGGCAAGGACTGTGAGCGAAAGACTTTTCGGCCAATTGAGGTACCGAAAACGGCGGAATACTGTATGTAGCCGCAAGGGGTATGCCGCATCCGTAAGCCGGCTTACGCCGGCAACGGCTGCGCTATATTTCCCGTTTTTGGTGCCGAAGAGTGGGCGGAAAAGATCCGCTCACAGCCGCAGACGATTTATTCAGAGCTTCTCTAATCGATATGCAAAACAGCCCCGCCGGTCGACGGGACTGTTGGTAAGGACGCGCCTCTCTCTGCTGCACCCGCAGCAGAGAGAGGCGCTGTTTATTCCCATTCCTTCACCAGCATGGGGGTGAACATGGGCTTGCCGAAGCGGGTGACGAAGCGCTGGCATTTTACCAGGAACGCATAGTATACGTTGTACCCGCAGCCAAGCATTGTCTCCGCATTGGCCATGCCCTTGGCGAGAATCACGTCCGCGCCGGACAGCGCCGCAGCGGCCTCCGGGCTGAGCATGTCCAGCTGGGTTCCCGCCACCCGGTTGCCGTTGTCGATCACCGGGAAGGGGATGCCCACGGCGGCGGCGTCCTCCCGGGTCGCGTCGTTCTGGGCAATGGCGCCCCGGACGCAGAAGGTGACGGAAATATCCGGATACGCCGCCGCGATGGCCTCGGCCAGCACCCGGTCAAAGCCGATCTCTCCGGCGTTGTCCGTCAGATACACCAGCTTCCCGCCCCGGCGCAAATCCCGGCAAAGGTCGGCGTACACCTGATCGTCCAGCTCCATTTCCAGCGCCTTGTCCAGCATTTCCTCCAGCTTTTCAAAGCTGACCTGCCCCTGCAAGGCGGAAAAATCCAGGTAATTTCCCAGAATGGCAAATTGCAGCCCCGCGAAAACCGGGTCCTTTGCGCCGGTGACTTTCTCCCGAATTGCGGGAAGCCGTTCCAGCACGAAGCGGTTGGAATCCAGCTTCTCCTGACGGAAACGGTCATAGTCAAGGCCGTACATGTCGTGAAGCAGATCGGCGATTTTCGGCCCGAACCAGGGGGAGGACACCCCCTCCGGCGCGGCGATGCACAGCTTCATGATCTCTTTGGCAAAGGCCATTGCCTGCTCCTCTGTCCCCAGAGTCTGGGCAAGGGCGATGTTCCGCCGCAGAAGGCATTGCAGGCAGTAAGTGTCGATGGAAATACTCATGGAACCTCCGTAACGTTTACAGCTTTAGCAATTCCTCAAAGGAATCGATTTTCCCGGCATACCCCGCCGGGGTGCCGAAGCCGTAACTTGCCCAGAGGAAGGGAACGCCCGCTTCCACCGTGGCCTCGTAATCCCCCTGGGTGTCGCCGATGTAGGCGCAGGAGGTGATATGGTATTTCTCCATCAGGGCGCGGATGGTTTTCCCCTTGCTGGTGCCGGTGTCGCCGAAGCACAGATGGCCGGTGATGCAGCCGGTCAGCCCCAGCTTGGAGATGCACAGCTCCGGATAGCCCTGCTGGCTGTTGCTGACGATGAACAGGCGGTGGGTTTTCGCCAACGCCTCCATTGTTTCCCGGACGCCGGGGTAGCCGATATGGCAGGGATTTTCGCGGAGGTGGCGGTTTTCCGTCTCCATGCACCGCGCCATCAGGGCGTAGCGCTCTTTTTCCGGAAAGTCGGCAAACAGAACGTCGGCGATTTCCGTCATCACCCGGCCGAACAGGGGCTTCAACGTTTCCGCCGTGATGCAGTATTGGGAAAGCCCCTCCTTTTTCAGCTGGATGTTGTAGCCCTCCGCCACCAGCGCACGGGAATCCCAGAGGGTGCCGTCAATGTCAAAAATCAGGCTCTCGTAATTCATGCTTCCTCCAAGTGCCGCTGGATGCGGCCGATGATCATGTCCAGCGCCACCAGATTCTTTCCGCCCTCAGGGACGACGATGTTGGCGTACCTCTTGCTCGGCTCCACGTACCGCTCGTGCATGGGCTTGACCGTGTCCTGATACTGCTTCAGAACGCTTTCCAAAGTTCTTCCCCGCTTGTTCACGTCCCGCTTGATCCGGCGGCACAGGCGGATGTCCGCGTCGGTGTCCACGAAAATGCGGATGTCCATGAGGTTGCGCAGCTCCTCGTTCTCGAAAATCAGGATGCCCTCCACAATGATGACCTTTTTCGGCACGATGTGAATGGTCTGCTCCGACCGGTTATGGATGGTGAAGTCGTACACCGGGCATTCGATGGCGTGCCCCCGGCGCAGCTCTTCCAGATGGTAGACCATCAGGCTGGTGTCGAAGGCGGCGGGCTCGTCGTAATTGAGCTGACTGCGCTCCTCGTAGGTCATGTCGTCGTGGCGCTTATAATAATTGTCGTGGCTGATGACCGTGACCATGCCCTCAAAGCGGGAGATCAGATTGTTCATCAGGGTGGTTTTGCCGCTGCCCGTGCCGCCAGCAATGCCGATGACCAGAATGTTGTCGTCCATAGTCTCTTCCTCCATATCTATTGCGCTTCCAGAAGCGTTCGGGACAATGTAAGAATCCCCTCGTCCGGGAGACTGTTGGTGAGGATGACCTCGCCGGTTCCGTTTTCCAGAAGCCCCGCTTCCGCCAACCGGCGGCGGGTCTCCCGGGCGGTGCCGTCGCCGCCGTCCAAAAGGGCGACGCCGCTTCCCAGCACCCGGGAAATGGCCTTCGCCGCGAAGGGATAATGGGTACACCCCAGCACCACCTCGTCCAGCTTTCCCTGATAGGGGGCGAACAGCTCCCGCAAAAGGGATTCGGCTTCCGGGGAATCCGCCTGCCCCCGCTCCACCAGCTCCACCAGCCCCGGCGCGGGGATTTTGTAGACCCGGCAGCTTTGGTCGTAGCGGTGCATCAGCGCTTCAAATTTTTCCTCCCGCAAGGTCATGGGCGTGGCCATCACGCCGATGCCGCCGCCGTGGTACCGGTCGTAGGCCAGCTTGAGGGCAGGCTCGATGCCGATGACAATGGTGTCCGGGTAGGCTTCCCGCAGGTCGTGAATGGCGGCAGAGGTCGCGGTGTTGCAGGCCACCACCAGCGCCTTGACCCCCCGGGTCATCAGACGCCGCGCCGCGGCGAAGGTAAGCGCTTCCACCTCGTCCTTGGTTTTTGTGCCGTAGGGGGCGTTGGCGGAGTCGCCGAAATAGAGATACCTCTCCCCGGGCATGAGGCGCCGCAGGTGCCGCAGCACGCTGATGCCGCCCACGCCGGAGTCAAAGACGGCAATAAAATCTTCTTTGGTGTTCATGGTTTCACCTGGTCATCTTCCGGGGCGGGCGCGTGGCCGCCCCATGTTTTCTATATAGTATCAAATTTCCGCCGTTCTTTCAATGGCTCGTTGCTTTTTTCGTGGATTTTTTGGAAGCGAATGCTCCCCCGG
>OFMX01002140.1_pt1 | contig 12422 bp, 9 predicted proteins | sample 1541901 | NCBI WGS metagenome assembly OFMX01 (sample SAMN04209222, study PRJEB22552) | human gut metagenome | biome: gut; material: feces | host: Homo sapiens | place: USA: Oklahoma | reverse complement strand
CTGCGGCGCTTTTTGTATCGACATATTTTTATCCTTTTCCCCAATACTCAACAAAATATTCCTATGAGCGCGTTCCTGAAATAAAACAGGTACGCGCTTTTTTCATATCTGAAAGGCGGACAAGCCTATCTGATTTTTTTCTTGTAGGCGGAACTCCTGGCTGTCGCTCCCCGCCCTCTGATTTCGATTTTGCCTATCAACTCAAAAATTGAAATTGGAGGATAATCTAATGAAAAAGATCAATCTGCGGGATTATTACCCGTTTTATACAACTGATACCATTGTGGAAGTGCCGGACGAAGTGGCTGATTTGCTCCATGAGTATAAGCTGAATGAGGCGGCTTATATTTTGCGTACATACCGGCACAAAGCATATTTTTCGCTGGACTATGATGCCAATGTCGAGCGTGACGCTCTGGTAATTGTCCTGACACCTGCGGATATTTTGGAACGGAAAGAAGAAAATGCCAGGCTGTATCAGGCACTTGCCTCTTTGCCGGAGAAACAGCGGAATCGGATTTATGCGCACTATTTTCTTGGCATGAGCAAATCGGATATTGCAAAAGCGGAGGGCACCCATAAGAGCCGAATTACTCGCTCTATCAATGCCGGCCTGCGAAGTTTGGAAAAGTTTTTGAAAGAACTTTCCTGACAGACGGCAACTTTGCCCCCGAAAATGAAATGAATAATAGAGGGACATATTCGGCAGACAAGTCCAATGGGTGCGGCCATACAGCACATGCTCTGGTCCACCCCAACTATAAAATGTCATAATGGCCGTGCCCTCGTTGCACTTTGACAACCGAATATACGTTGCTATGGGTACGTCATTCTGTGTTCCGAGCGGCAAATGGAGCGGCGCAAAGACAGGCAGCCAGGGAGGTGATGAATCCGGCTGTCCGAGCGATCCACGCAATCCATTGACCCGGCTGTGGCAGGCCGGGCGCGACGACGGCGCAGATCATAATGGTACTTTTTCACAATCTCTCACGGACTTGAAGGGAAGTCCCTGCGGTGTGCGCTTGCTCTGGCAAAGCGGCGGCATCTGCGGGGCTATGATGCGGTAAAGCTGGCCGCAGCCTATGGCAACCCCGCTTTGTGTAGACAGAGCTGCCGGGGGGCGTGGCAAATACGGCAAGCAAAATCGAAATCAGATACAATGGGCCGGACCTGTTTCTATTTATAGGGCGGGTCCGGCTTATTCATGTGGTTTTGATAGACCAGTAATTTCAGGAAGGAGTTGGTATTATGGAGAATATTACTGCTGGCGGAAGCGGTTCATTGGTAGACATTCGGGATGTCACCGTGGATAAGGAGCTTCCCCGCGAGGAACGAATCACTGAATTTGTGCGCCAGATCAAAAACCCTTACCGTTTTAAGTGCGGACGTTTTACCGTCCGGGCCAGCTTTGCCCCTGGCGGTGCCACCCTGGAGGAATGTATCAAGGGTATTTTACGGTGAAGCAAAATTTCTTCCAGAAAAGGGCTGACTTTCCCGTAAGAGCGTGGTACAATAAGAGTCGGAAAAGGAATTGAATACGGCATAACCACACTTCTTGAATTGCGGGGATTTTTCTGCGCAACGAAAGGAGTGTTTTTTTATGCAGGTTTATAAAGCTATTAAGTATATCCGTCTTTCCTATACGGATGACAAGTCGGTGGAAAGTGACAGCGTTGCCAATCAGCGGCGGCTCATTGATGATTTCATTGCCCGGCACCCGGAGATTGAGGTTGTGGCAGAAAAGATTGACGACGGTTACAGCGGTGTCCTCTTTGACCGTCCAGCATTTCAGGAAATGATGCGGATGATCGAACAGGGCGAGGCTAACTGTGTCATTGTAAAAGACCTTTCCCGCCTGGGGCGTGAGTACATAGAGACGGGCCGTTATATGCGTCGGGTATTTCCGGCCTACGGCGTCCGTTTTATCGCCATCAATGACAATGTAGACACGGAAAATGACGCTGCAGATGATCTCACCGTATCGGTAAAAAACATTATGAACGAGGCATACTGCCGGGATATTTCCGTAAAGACCCGGAGTGCCCTGGATGTGAAACGACGCAGCGGTGATTTTGTTGGAGCTTTTACTATTTACGGTTATGTAAAAACTGGCGACAAGCATAAGAGTTTGGAAGTTGACGAGTATGCAGCGGGTGTGGTACGGGATATTTTCAGAAAGCGTCTGGAAGGATTCAGTGCTTCCCATATTGCTGATGAACTGAACCGCATGGGTATTCTCTCTCCGCTGGCTTATAAGAGGAATCACGGGATGCCCCATGCCAAAGGCGGCTATACGGACCGTAAGGATTGTAAATGGTCTGCCACTACCATCATCCGCATTTTGAAGGACGAAACCTATACCGGGACACTGGTGCAGGGAAAACAGACAACGCCCCACTTCAAATTGAAGGAGCGTGAGGATAAGCCTTCATCCGAGTGGATTCGTGTAGAGGGCACCCATGAGGCGATTATCCAGAAACACGATTTTGACCTGATTCAGCGACTTCGCCGGATTGACACCCGGACCTCTCCTAAATCGGATAAGGTATATCTGTTCTCCGGTATTTTGATCTGTGGATGCTGCGGCTGCCGCATGACCCGTAAGACAAACCGCTACAAAGACAAGGAATACCACTACTACTATTGCCCTACGGGCAAAAAGAATGGCTGCGCTTCCTCTGTGATGCTGAAAGAGGACGACTTGATCGAGTGTGTGCAGGACAGCTTAAAGGGCCATATTGAAAATGTGGCTTCTCTGGATTCGCTGTTGTCCAGTATCAGTCAGGAACGGATCAACCGGGAACTGGCCCAGGAATACGCCGGACAGATCAGAGCCAATGAAAAACAGTTGGCACAGATTGAGGGTTTCAAGACGAAGCTCTATGAAAATCTGGTGAGCGGGATTCTTACCAAAGAAGAATATCTATCCTACAAGCGGAAATACAATGCGGACATTGAATTGCTGCAAAAGGCAGTTGCGGAATGGGAGGAACGGCTGACAGATGTATTGGAAAACCGCAGCGAGCGGAACCGCTGGATCAATCACTTCATGCAGTTTTCCACGATGGAGGAAATTGACCGCCGCGCAGTCATGCAGCTTATCCGCAGTATTCGCGTGATTAGCAAGGACGAGCTGCATATTGAATTTAATTATCAGGACGAATACAAAAAAGCGGTTGCCCTGGCAGAGCAGATCGTAGAACAGGCCGCGGAAAGGAAGGTGGGTTAAATGGCAAGAAAGAGCAGAAAAGAAACAGTAATCACGGCTGAGCCAGTACCATCTTTATATGTTCATGTAGCACTGTATATCCGGCTTTCCGTGGAGGATAACAAGAAACGGGGATGTTCGGTGGAAAACCAAAAGCTGGTCCTGAATGATTTTCTTGCTGATAAACCGGATTTTGTCGTCTATGATACCTATATCGACAACGGCATGACGGGCACGAATTTCCATCGTCCGGGCTTTCAACAGATGCTTTCGGATATTGAGGCAGGCTATATCAACTGTGTGATTGTTAAGGACCTATCCCGCCTGGGGCGTAATTCCATTGATACCGGCTATTATATCGAACAGTATTTCTACACGCACAATGTCCGTTTTATTGCGGTTACAGATCAGTTTGATACGGCAGACCCCGGCAATCTTCACGGAGGCATTATGCTTCCGCTGAAAAACATGATAAATGAAGCCTATTCGCTGGATATTGGCCGGAAGATCAAGGCCCAGGCAAGGCAGGCCATGAAAGACGGTGACTATATTGGCGCACGGGCTCCATACGGCTACCGGAAAGACCCGGAGAACTGTCATAAACTGCTGATTGACGAGGCCGCCGCTCCTGTTGTGCAGCAGATTTTCCAGTGGGCTTATGAGCGTGTAGCGTTAAACCGTATTGTGCGTAATCTGAATGAAATGGGGATTCCTGCCCCAAGCCATTATAAAAAGACTACCGGTGAAATTACCAGCCCTGGGCTGATCGGGAGCGGGAAATGGCAGACCCGTACTGTAATGAAGATACTGGAAAGTGAGGTTTATACCGGTGATCTGGTACAGGGCAAGACCAAAATTGTAGACCACCAGCAGGTACAGGCCGGAGACGATAATCTGATCGTTGCAAGGCATACCCATGAGCCTATTATCAGCCATGCGGTTTTTGAGGCGGTACAGGACTATCGGAAACAGGTCTGCGAGCAAAGCAAGGCTGTGCCAAAAAAACCATATACCCCCAATATCTTTAAGGGAAAGGTATTCTGTGCGGATTGCGGCAGGAGTCTCCACCGGCAGCGGGCGGAGCGCAAAAAAGGGCCGGATATTTACTGGTTTCATTGCCTTACCAACAGCCGGGTAGAAAAAGATAGCTGCAAGGGTGTGATGATACAGGAAACGGAGCTGATCGCTACGGTCACATCTGTTTTGGAGAAAGAGCTGACGGTTGCCCTGGGAATGTCTCTCCCCCTCTTTCAGTTGGAGGCAAGGCAAAAACAGGAAAAGGATAAACTCAGGGGCCAGATGTCATCCAAACGGCAGGAAATTGAAAAGAAACGCCGGTTGATCCGCGGCCTATATGAGAACTTTGTACAGGGTGTTTTGACAAGCGAGGAATACTTTGAACTGAAAGCGGATTATGAGGAATCCATCAATACACTGTCCGGTGAGATCACCGAGCTTGAAAGGGATATGGATGCTCTCGACGAACAGTTTGTACGCTACCGGACTATGGAAAAGGATGCAAAGTCACTGGCAAAGGATCACCTGCTTACGGCAGAACTGATTGACCGGCTGATTGAGCGGATCGAGATAGACCACAAACGGGATATTCATGTGACCTTCCGCTTTAAGAGTGAATTTCAGGGAAAGGAAGTGGAGTCATGCGCAAATATGTAATTGCCCTTTATATTCGGTTATCCGTGGAGGATATTAAGACAGAAAGTTTGAGTATTCCGAACCAGCGCCTTATCCTGCGGGAAAAAGCCATGTCGCTGCCGGAATGGGATAATGGCGAGGTTTTGGAGTTTGTCGATAATGGCCATACGGGTACGAATTTTGAACGTCCCGCAGTGCAGGAGCTTTTGACGATGGTGCAGGCAGGAAGTATCGACTGTATCATTGTCAAAGACCTATCCCGGTTTGGACGCAACAGCATTGAGACCGGTTATTTCATCGAGCGGGTGTTTCCGCTCTATCACACCCGGTTTATCTCTGTCAGCGACGATTTTGACACCGTCAATTTCAAAGGAGATACCGGAGGGATTGATGTTGCCTTTAAGTATCTTATCAGCGAGTGCTACAGCCGTGATATGTCCATGAAAACAAAAAGCGCCAAATATGCGAAGATGCGCCGGGGCGAGTACCAGAGCGTTATCTGTCCTTACGGCTACCGCAAAAGCGCAGACGGGCGTATGGAGCCGGACGAAAATGTTGCGGGAAATGTCCGTCTGATATTTGAATGGGCGGCTGAAGGCAATACCGCAGCAGAGATCACCCGCAAGTTGTACGCCCTCCATATTCCCACGCCTGGAGAGTATCGGAGGGATAACGGAAAAGACCATTATAATGTGTCAAGGACACACGGCGTATGGAGCAGTTCAACAGTCCTGCGGATGCTGGAGGATCAGCGGTATATCGGCACCTACATAATCGGCAAACGCAAGGTGCAGGAAATCGGCAGCCGCTGCATGAAGCTCAAAGATGAAAGCGAGTGGTTCAAAATCCCCGACCATCATTCCGCGATTGTCAGCAAGGAATTGTTTGAGCAGGCCAATACTTCTATTAAGCGTTTTTCCCTCCCCAATAAAAAAAGGCGTGACTATCTGCTTCGGGGAAAGGTGTTTTGTGGATGCTGCGATCATGCTATGTCACTCAGAAATGGAGCATGGTTTTATTGCCGTCATTCCGAAGTGTCAGAAAGTTTTCCCTGTCATGGCGTGCGGGTAAAGATGGCTGATCTGGAGCAGGTAGTCTTTGAGACGATCCGGGCGCAGATGTGTCCGGCGTTGGGAATCGACGGCAGTAAAGATAAGCTGGATTTACAGACGGTCCAGCAGGCCGAGCATGAAGATAAGTTGCGGGCTATACAGGACAGCAAACGGCAGCTTTATGAACGGTATGCGCTTGGCGAGATCGATCTGGAAACCTACCGGTCACAGAAAGCAGTATATGACGCGGAACTGGTACAGGCCAAGAATGTCCATGCCGCTATCACAGCGCAGACCAAACAGATACAGAGTGATTATGAGGCGAGGCTGAAACAGCGGGAAATTGTTCAGGAAGTAGGCAGCACCGATGTCCTGACGCAATCGCTGATAGACCGGCTTATCAACAGGGTATATGTTTTTCCTGGGGATCGGATTGAGATAGAATATGTTACGCAGGACTTTTTAGGAACGGAGAAATCTGGAAAGGAAGCATGAGCCATGAATACCGTATGGAACAGCTACGGGCAGCTATTGCAGCTGCCCGAAAAAACTTCAAAAAAGATGCAAATTTTTTTGTCGTGGGCTTGACATACGGGTGCCGCAAATCATGAAATCGAATCCTGCGCAAGTTGTTCTTTGCGAGAATTGTTTTGAAATGCTCAGATAGATAGTCGGGTGTAAACAACTGCCCCGTCCCATTCACACAGATGTATTCCTCATTAGGCGGAGGCTGTGTCCCATAACGCTGGATCGCGGCATTCTGGAGCATAGCTGCAACCTGTGGCATAAGCGGCAATGTTCGAAAGCTGGACTTGCGCTTTAATTTGTCCTTCGCGATCAGCTGCCGCTTCCCATTAACTGCGGTCGATGTTACGGAATGTGAAATGGTAATTGTGGCTCGCTCATAATCAATAGCACCCCATCGCAGCCCCAAAACTTCGCTGCGCCGCAGTCCATACAGAACGGCCAACGTAATGGGAAGTTCAAGTGGATCATCATGAAGCGCATTGAGTAATTTTCTGCATTCCTCCGGAGAATAGCAATCCGCAGCAGACTGCTCCTTTTTAGGTCGTGGAATAAAGTCTGTCGGGTCATTCTGAATGAAACCCCGCATGCTTGCCTCCTTCAAGGCCTTGCGGAGAAGCACATGATAGTGCAAGACTGTATTTCCCGTAAGGCCTTTGGCATATAGCGAATTGTAGTAATCCAGAATATCTGCCGGTTTCAGATCTAAAAGCAAAATATTCCGTTCTTTGAAGTAAGGGGCAATTCTGTTATTAATGCAGTTCTGGTATTCTTCGTAGGTGCCAAATGAAACTTTTCCACGACAACTCTTGACCCAGGTCGTGAGGTAGTGGCTGACGAGAACATCGCTGCTGCGCTTTTGTATTTCGGCGAAATCCGTATATTCCCGTCGAGCGGCAAGGAGCATTGCTTCTGCTTTCTTTTTATTTCCCTCCACCCGAAGGTGGGTTGAAATCCACTTCTGCTTTAACCGGCCCGTCTCATCCCTCACCATAAGAATCAAGTACCAATACCCATTTTTCTTTGTCATGTGCCCTGCGACCATATCAGCGCCTCCCGTTTTTGCTTTCATTTTACATAAAGGAGGCCTGCAATTCTCGTTTGAGCCACAGCAAATCTATTTTCTACAGATTTATGCGAGTGGGCATGAACGGCTTGACTCGAAATCAGTTTGGGATATCTGTGCATGGGTTCGAATTGAAGAATAACCATCTAAATTGAAACGGCCCGGAGAGTTGCCTCTCAGGGCTCATTTTTATATAAGCAATACGCTCCATCACTCAATCATGTCACCAAAAATGATTGATGAAATGAGCGATGTGTGGTATAATACGGTCGAATGAATCTTTTGCATGAGGTGTTTCTATGAGGAATAAGAAACCTCCTTTTGAAATTACAAATACGATGATCCATGAGATTGCGGAAATCGCCGAACTGGTGGGCAAGCTGACTTCCACCAATCAGCTGTCTGCGAACCCAACTTTACGGCGGACAAACCGTATCCGGACGATCCACGGCTCTCTGGCCATTGAACAGAACACTTTGAGTTTAGAACAGGTCACCGCAGTTCTGAACGGCAAGCAGGTGCTGGCCCCGCCCAAGGATATTGCCGAAGTCAAGAATGCCTATGAAATCTACGAACGGTTGGACGAGCTTGACCCCTATTCTGTGGATGATCTGCTGACTGCACATGGCATTATGATGCGAGGCTTGGTTGAGGAATCCGGTGTATTCCGTTCCCGCCCAGTTGGGGTAGTTGATCAGGCAGGGCATGTCCTACATTTCGGTACACTTCCACAGTATGTGCCGGATTTGGTAATGGAGCTGCTGGACTGGGCTAAGAACAGCGATATACACATGTTGATCCGCAGTTGCGTGTTCCACTACGAGCTGGAACTGATCCATCCCTTCGCTGACGGTAATGGTCGTATCGGACGTCTGTGGCACACGCTGTTGCTCTCCAAGTGGAATCCTGCCTTTGCCTGGTTGCCGGTGGAGTCCATGATCCATGCCCGCCAACCGAAATATTATGCAGCGATTAATGCCTCCAACGACGCCGGAGAGTCCACGGTATTTATCGAGTTCATGCTCTCTACCATCAAAGCGTCGCTCATCGACGCAATTAACACGAGCGATGAAGTGAGCGATGAGCCGATGGATAAGGCAACCATGCGCTGGAAACAGATGGAGAAGTTTTTGGAGACGCATGAGTTTATTATGAATGCGGATGTGCGGGCACTATGTGGTGTGTCTGCTGCTACGGCGAATCGGATTCTGGCAAGCATAGTAGCAGATGGCAAACTTGTTAAACGCTATGAGTGTGGTCATTGGGTATACAAGCTAACCTATATAAATTAAAGAAAAGGAGGATATTTCAATGCAATTTGAACCTATGATAAAGGCTCGGATTAATTCATTTAAGACCCATCACGCTTTGTCGAATATCCCTGAAGACAAGCTGTTTGAGCTTTTTGTCAACGATGTCGTTCTGCGTAGTCATCAGCCTGATGTTGGAATCTCTGAGGAAGTAATTTTAGACGAATGCTCTGTAGGCGGCGCCGATGATATGGGTATTGATGGTCTTGCAATTAAAGTAAATGGGATATTTGTATCTACTAAGCAAGATATAGACGAACTGGTTGAATTGAATAAGCAAATCTCTATTGAATTCTTATTTATCCAGTCGAAAAACAAAGATAAACTCGACTCTGGTGAGTACGGAAAATTTGCTGATGGTATTATTGATTTTTTAGCTGATGAACATCACGAACCTCACAACGAAAAAATCGAAGCCATTTTCATATAAAAGACTACCTCTTTTCTGATGATATAATCCTGCGTTGGAAAAGAAATCCAATTGTTAGAATATATTATATTATTTTTGGACAATGGCGAGACAATAAGCACTTCGAAGCCAAGACCAATAAACTTAAACAAGATATTATCGCTCTCCAAAGTTATAGTGATGCTTTTTTCAAATTTATTGACAACACAGAACTAAAAAAGATGTGCGGGGAAAATGAAAATTCATTCTCCGCCGTTATGACGGTTATTGATGACTTTAGTCTCACTGAAGTTTCTGGTGTAAATAACTCTCTGGTTGTTCTGTTAGCTGCTCCAGAACTTATCAAAATGGTTACCACAGATGAGCAGATGCTTAGACAATCTTTATTCACAGACAATGTGCGCGACTATCAGGGAAACACAGATATTAACGCAGACATAATGAATACCATCCAAAACTCGCCCAGCAACTTCGCCCTTTTAAATAATGGTATCACAATTGTATGTACCAGTGTGCGTACTGGCAATCGAAAAATCACCCTATCAAATCCACAAATTGTAAACGGATGTCAAACATGTAATGTCTTGTTTGACGCATATATGCAAGGCTTGGATCTTTCTAAAGTAACTCTTCTGGCAAAAATAATTGCTACCGAAAAAGATGAAGTTACAAGCGCAATTATTAGAGGCACAAATAGCCAAAATGTTGTTTATAACGAAGCGTTTGAAACAACACGAGACTTCCATAAAAATCTTGAGGAGTTTTTCACAGTTATTCAAACTGATGGTACGCCTAATAGAATTTATTATGAGCGACGTTCTCGACAATATGCTCGAGACAACAAAATTCCCTCCACTCGAATTATTGGCTTAAAAACCCTTACTCAAAGCTTTGTTAGTGTGTTTATGCAATCTCCTCATTTTGGCACTTCTCACGAAGCAATTCTCCTCAAAAAGTATAAGAACAGTATCTATGTGGATGGTCAATCTTTGTATCCATATTATACCGCTGCACTAATGTGTTTAAATTTTGAAAAGCTAAAACGCGACGAAAAAATTGTTCGAGCTTTGGATAACCATAAGCACCACTTACTTCTTATCGTCAGTGAATTGATTGCTGGAGTTTGTCCAAGTATTAACGATAGTAAAAAGATAGATGCTTACTGTAACAAAATATTAGAAATCGTTTCTGACGACACTACATACACAGCGGCCATTCAAGAAAGCTCTTCCAAATTGCAAAAAGCAATTGCAGAATGGGTAAGGAAACGTGGACAGCAATATCGACACGGTATAAAAGATAACCCCGCCTTTACAAAATTCTTATTGACATTTATTCGAGGAGGCAATTTAGACAAAATTGAATACGATAATCCTCAACCTTTGGTGCTCAGAGGGCGTATAGTAAAAGCGAGACGTGATCGAAATGGTTATAACTATGGTTTTATCCAACATAGTCCTGAAGATGTGTTTTTCCACGAAAGAGATAATGAAAAACTGGATTTTTCAAGTATTTACGGAAAAACTGTGTTATATGAAATTTTCCCAGATTCCCTCAATGGTGAAGATCGAGCAGAAATTCTTGAAGTACTCGCCGATGAATCTTATTTAATATAACTATTTTACTTGATGAACGGCCGCTTACCTTAATTTTTTGCCACCGCTTACAATAACGGCGGCGCTACCCTAACATGCCCGATGCCCGGAAAGCCCTTGATTTTCAAGGATTTCCGGGCATCACTTACATTAGTTCCGGCGGGATACATAGCTGCGGCTGATGCCGTATACCGCCGCCACCTGCCGCTGGGTCTGGGGCGGATGCCCCTCCAGCCCGTATCGCCTCCGGATGATGTCCGCCTCCCGCTCCGTCAGGCAGTCCCGCACCAAGCGCCGCAGCAATAGCTGCTCCTCCCGGTCCTGCAGGTCCGACAGCATGGTGTCGTCGGCCCCCACTACGTCCAGCAGATACAGCGAGCCCCCTTCCTTATCCGTGTCGATGGCGTCAGACAGGGACACCTCCCCCTGCAGCTTCCGCTGGGAGCGGAAGTACATGAGGATCTCATTTTCAACGCACCTCGACGCATAAGTAGCCAGCTTGATGCCCCGGTCTGCCCGGAAGGTGTTGACGGCCTTGATGAGTCCAATGGTGCCGATGGAGATCAGATCCTCCTGATTGTCCGCCTGTGTATAGTATTTCTTGATGATGTGGGCCACCAGCCGGAGATTGTGCTCCACCAGCCGATTCCGGGCCTCCAGATCCCCCTGCGCCCACCGCTCCAGACACGCCCGCTCCTCCTCCGGCGGCAGCGGCCGGGGGAACGAACCGGGATTCCCCGTCAGACGCAGGGACAAAAACAGGCTGTTGGACAGCAGCAGCAACGCCGCAGACAGCATACAGATCCCTCCTTTTCTGCCAGCCTATGCCCTCAGAGGAAGTCCCTATGCTTGACGCAGCGCCAGAAGTGGGGTACAACACATTGCAGAATAATTAAAACGTTTCTATCTCCATCAAATTTTCTGGAGGATTTTATGGGTTTCATCTATCAGGAGGCCAATGCATACGGCGTAGAGGCCTTGGTGGCCTTGGAGCGCCACTACACCCCCACGGAGGAAAAATACTGCACCGCCGTCACAGAGGCCGTCCGCATCTGCGACACCTACGGCATCCCGGAGCGGGAGCTGGTGCCGCAGGTGCGCCATATCGCCGCCGCAGAGGAGTACCTGCTGGAGCACCTGTCAGAGGACGAGGAGACGCTGCAATTCCTGTTCACTCCTCTCTCCGGCAGCAACACCTGTCTGGCATGGTTTCTGGTCTGGGATTATGTTCGCCCCGGCGGCGAAAAAGCTTATAAATATACAGGCCACACACCCCAGCAGCGGCTGCGGGACATCATCTCCGCCGTGGGCCAGTATCAGGAGGACCCCCTCCCCCCGCCGCAGCAGCTGGACACCATCTACGCCCTTATCGCCGTGGAGGTCACCTGCGATCACGACCACACCACCCGCACCGAGACCCCTGCCACCTGCACCGAGCCCGGCTACACCGGCGATAAGGTCTGCACCGTCTGCGGCGAGACCGGCGAGACCGGCGAGGTCATCCCCGCCGCCGACCACAGCTACAAGGACGGCAAGTGTACCGTCTGCGGTGCCGCCGATCCCAACGCCAACAGCGGTGTTGGGGCTGTCGGAGCCGCCATGGG
>OFMX01002136.1_pt1 | contig 12433 bp, 10 predicted proteins | sample 1541901 | NCBI WGS metagenome assembly OFMX01 (sample SAMN04209222, study PRJEB22552) | human gut metagenome | biome: gut; material: feces | host: Homo sapiens | place: USA: Oklahoma | reverse complement strand
GCGCGTCCGCCGCGGCGGCCTGTTTGCGCTGCGCCTCGCTGCGCGCGCGCGCGGCCGCGTCGAGCTGCTGCTGGGCGGTGCGCCCGGCGTTGAGCCCGTCCTGAATGCGCGCGTCGCGCGCGGCCATGAACGACACCAGCGGGTCAAACAGCAGCTTTTTCAAAACCACCAGCAGCACGAAAAAGCAGATCACCGTCCAGATCAGTTCGGAGATGTTGATGCTCAAAGCGTGTGCCTCCCTTGTTCCGGGCTTCTCAGCCGAGCTTGCCGATCAGCAGAAACGCGATCAGCAGGCCGTAGATCGTCAGCGATTCGAGCAGGCCCATGGCGATGATCATGTTCGAGCGGATGGTGCCGGCGGCCTCAGGCTGGCGCGCGATGGCGTCCATGGCGTGGGCGGCGGCCAGCCCCTGGCCGATGCCGGGGCCGATGGTGCTGATGGCGATGGCGAGCGCGGCGGCGATCGCAATGATTCCGGTTGACATAACTCTTTTCCTCCTAATGTTTTTCGGTTATCTGAATCTTCTTTCCTTGCGTGGTTATGGGATGCAGGGCGTCACTCCTCGATGGCTTCCTCGATATAGATCGACAGCAGCATCGTGAACACGACGGCCTGGATCAGGCAGAACAGCAGGCTCAGCACCTGCATGAGCAGCGGCAGCACGAGCGGGAAGAGGTTGCCGAGCTCGTGCGTGACCATTTCCTCGCCGTAGAGGTTGCCGTACAGTCGCAGTGCGAGGGAAAACGGCCGCACGATCTGCTCGATGAGGTTGAGCGGCAGCATGAGCAGGAAGGGCTTGATGAAGCTCTTGAGATAGCCCCCCAGCCCGCGGCGCTGGATGCCGACGGTGTGCGTCATGCAGAAGGCGATGATGGCCAGGCCCGCCGTGACGGACAGCGTGGCCGTCGGCACGGTGAACACCTGCCCCGCGCCGGGCAGCAGCCCGATGTAGTTGGACACGACGATGAAGATGAAAAACGTCGCCATCATCGGGAAGTAGCGCCGGGCATTGGCCGGGCCGAGGATGCCGCCGTAGAAGCCCTGCAGCTTTTCGACGGCCATTTCGGCGGCGTTTTGCAGCGGGCCGGGCACGTCGCGCAGCCTGCGCGTGGCCAGCCACGACAGCAGCGCCAGCACGGCGATGATGACCCACATGGTCACGACCGCGCCGGTCACTTCCAGCGGGCCGATGGAAAACAGTACATTCGTCTCACCCATTGGTGTCGTCCCTCCGTTCGTCCGCCGGGTTGGTATCCGGCGTGCGTTCCTGTGCAGTGTTTTCGGGCAGCTCGGCCGTCTCCGCGTCCGGCACTTCCACGCCCTCGGCGGGGATGGTGTCGTCCATTTTCCGCGCGAGGATCCACACGCCGGCGATGCTGCCGCCCGACAGGCCGACGGCCGTGCCGATGAGCGTGCCGGCCAGCGGCAGCGGCACGACCTTGCGCAGCAGGTACACGAGCACGAGCGCGGCGAGGTTGATGACCTGCCGCAGGCCGCTGGTGCCCATGACGGTGGCCTGGTTCTGCTTGGCGCGCTGTAGGCTGCGGCGCGTCAGCAGCGTGTTGCCGGCGGCCACGAGCAGGCCGAACACCAGTCCGGCCACGCCGCCGAGCAGATATTGTCCGATCGACATTTGCTGTCCCTCCCGATCTGCGGAAAACCCCGGCAATGCCGGGGCAATTTCTTAGCGAAAACTTAGCGGATACTTAACAGTATTCTACTATATCATGATGACGAAAAATTGCCAATACCTAATTTAATGATTTGAATAATTTTGTTGAATTCTACAAATAGCAGCAAAATGCCCCGGAACGCGCCATGCCGCTTCACAAACCGGGGGAAATAGTATATACTGTGGGGCAGAAAAAACTGCGGGTCCCGGCATCCCACAGGGCACCCCGCGGCGAAAAATCTTCCGAAAAGAGGGATACAGTATGAAATACATTCTCGTCATCGGCGACGGCATGGCTGACCATCCGCTCGACACGCTCGGCGGCCGCACGCCGCTCGAAGCATCGAAAAAAGACGCGATCGATGCCCTCGCGCGCCACGGCATCCTCGGCAGCGTGCGCAACGTGCCCGAGGGCTTCGCCCCCGGCAGCGACACGGCCATCATGTCCATCTTCGGCTGCTCGCCGCGCAAGTACTTTTTCGGCCGCGCCCCGCTCGAGGCGGCGGCGTCCGGCATCCGGCTCGCCCCCGGCGATGCGTGCTACCGCTGCAACATGGTCACGTATGCCGATGAGGACGTGCCGTTCGAGCACAAGCACATCATCTCCCACAGCGCGGGCAGCATCGAGGGCCGCGAGTCGGACGAGCTCGTGACGATGCTCTTTGACCACCCTGACTTCCGCCCGCTGGCCGAGCAGGCCGGCATGGTCATCCACAAGGGCTCGTCGTTCCGCCACCTCGCGGTGCAGAGCCACGTGGACATCAAGGGCATTCAGCTCGCCCCGCCGCACGACCACCTCGGCGAGGAGATCGGCCCCATCCTGCCCACCGGCTGCCCGAACGCCGACGTGCTGCGCGAGCTCATGCGCCGCGCGTTCGACATTCTCGACCAGCACCCGATCAACGTCGCGCGCCGCGCCGCCGGCAAGCTCCCGGCCAACGGCGTCTGGTTCTGGGCCGAGGGCACGGCGGCCGCGCTGCCGAACTTCCCCGAGCACTACGGCTCGGACGGCGGCGTCGTCTCGGCCGTGCCGCTGTGCCACGGCATCGGCATCCTGACGGGGCTTGAGGCCGTCACCGTCCCGACCGCGACCGGCGAGTGGGACACCGACTACGCCGCGAAGGTCGCCGCCGCGCTGGGCGTGCTCAAAAAGCACGACTTTGTGGCCCTGCATCTCGAGGGCCCGGACGAGGCCACGCACAACCACGACCTCGAGCACAAGATCTATTCCATCGAGCGCCTGAGCGCCGACGTCGTCGCCCCCGTGACCGAGGCGCTGCGCGCTGCGGGCGAGGACTTCCGCCTGCTGCTGCTCTCGGACCACATGACGTATATGGCCAACGGCGCGCACGGCGCCGACCCCGTGCCGTTCGTGCTCTATGACAGCCGCGTGAGCGAGGGCTCCGGCCTGCCGTATTCCGAGGCCAACGGCCGCAAGGGCCCGTACGTGGACGACGGCGCGGAGCTGATGGACCTGCTCTTCGAGCTGAAAAAACTGTGACCGGCACGACGACGGAGGCCGCGTGGGCGAAGCTGAACCTGTCGCTGGACGTGCTCGGTGCGCGCTCCGACGGGTTTCACGACCTACGCATGGTCATGCAGAGCGTGGACCTGCACGACGACGTGACCGTTACGCTCGACGACACGGGCGTCTGCCTCGCCGAGACCAACCGCAGCTACCTGCCCTGCGGGGCGGACAATGTGGCCGTGCGCGCGGCGCAGGTGTTTCTCTCTCGCGCGGGGTTTACCTGCGGCGTGCACATCCGGCTGCACAAGCGCATCCCCGTGTGCGCGGGGCTGGGCGGCGGCTCGTCGGACGCGGCGGCCGTGCTGCGCGCGCTCGAGCGGCTGACCGGCGCGGGCTTCACCCGCGCGGAGCTCGAGGAGATGGGTGCGCAGGTCGGCTCGGACGTGCCGTACTGTGTCGCGGGCGGCACGATGCTGGCCGAGGGCCGCGGCGAGCGGCTCACGCCCGTCACGCCCATGCCGCGCATGCCGGTCGTGATCTGCAAGCCGGATTTTCCGATCTCGACGCCGGAACTGTTCCACCGCGTGGACGCGCGCACCTCGCGCTGCCGCCCGGACACGGAGGGCATCTGCGCCGCGCTCGCCGACGGGGACATGCCCCGGCTCGCCCGCCGGATGTACAACGTCTTTGAGGACGTGCTCACCCACCGCGAGGGCGAGATCGCGGCCATCAAGAGCCGCCTGCTTGACGGCGGCGCGCTCGGTGCGGTCATGAGCGGCACGGGCTCGGCCGTGTTCGGCATCTTTGCCGATGCCGACAGCGCGGCGTATGCCAAGCGCCGGCTCGCGCGCGATTATGCCGAGTGCTTCCTGACCGAGACCATCGGCCGCCTGGAGATCTGAGCGTCCCCGGATTAAAACCGAACAAAACTGCCGATACTGAGCACAGATGCCCGGTACCGGCAGTTTTTTCATCACAGAAAGGCGGACATACGATGCATACCCATTCTCTCTCCATCCATCCCGATCCCGGCCGCGCGCTGCGTCCGTGGGAGCTGGCGCTGCTGCTGGCCGTGTGCGTGACGCTGCTGACCGGCACGTGGGCGCAGGCGCGCAGCCAGCTGCTCGCGGCCCGGCTCGTGCGGCTGCACGTGATCGCCGTCTCGGACGACGACGACGAGCAGGCCGTGAAGCTGCAGGTGCGCGACGCGGTGCTGGCCTATCTCGAGCCGCAGCTGCAGGGCGTGACGGACGTCGATGCGGCGCAGCAGCTCATCGCGGGCGACCTCGACGGCATCGCCCGCGCGGCGCAGGCGGCGGCGGGGGAGCGGCCGGTGCGCGTGGCGCTGGGCCCCGAGCATTACCCGACGCGCGACTACGGCACGTTCGCCCTCCCGGCGGGGGTGTACACCTCCTTGCGCGTGACGCTCGGCGCGGGCGCGGGGCACAACTGGTGGTGCGTCATCTTCCCGCCGCTGTGCGCGCAGGCGGCGGGATTGTCGGAGCAGGCGGTGCAGGCGCTCTCGGACGACGATGTGCGCCTCGTCACGGAGTCCGACGGCGGCTATGTCGTGCGCTTCCGGCTGCTGGAGCTGTGGGACGCGCTCGTGCAGCGGCTGAGCTGACGGCGCGGCGCGCAGATGGGACAGACAAAACAGCACCCGATCCTATGGGATCGGGTGCTGTTTTTTATCGTCCGCTCAGTAGCTGTACACACCGCCGCCGATGAACTCGCGCAGCATGCTCTCGGGCGCGAGCAGGGCGGGGTCGATCGTCTCGAAGCGCTCGAGCGCCGGCAGGATGCTGCGGATCTCCGCATAGCGCTCCGCGCCCTCGGGCACGGCCGCGAGCAGGGGCGCGGCAAAGTTTTTCATAATGGACACCTCGCACGGGAACGACGAGTCGAACATCAGGTTCGCGCGCTCCTTGAACGGGGAGATGAAGCGCTTCTCGCCGCGGCGGACGTTGGCCCACATGTCCAGCGTCGCGGCGGCGGGCGTGCCGCGGAAGTTGCTGTCGCGCACGAGGCGGCGCAGCAGGCGCATCCACGTGCCCTTGAATATCTCCTGTCCGTCACCGTCGACGACGACGGAGCGCGCGCTGATATACAGCCGGAACGCATCCGGGCAGTAGGCGGCGATGTCGTCATTGAGCGCGTGGATGCCCTCGCACACGACGACTTCGTCCTTGCCGAGACGCATGGGCCGGCCGATCGGTCCGGACTGCACGCGCGTGACGAAATTGTAGCGCGGCAGGTGGATCTCCTCGCCGCGGGCGAGCGCGTTGAGGTGCTTGCCGAGCAGGTCCATGTCCAGACACGCGGGGGACTCGAAGTCGATGTCGCCCTCCGGCGTGCGCGGCGCGGTGCGCGGGTTCACGGTGCGGAAATAGTCGTCCATGGCGAGGCTCTGGCTGCTGATGCCCATCCCGCGCAGAGCCTCGGCGATCTTCATGGCCGTGGTGGTCTTGCCGCTGCCGGACGGGCCGGACAGCAGCACGATCGGGCACGTGCGCACATTCTCGGCGATGGCGCGGGCCGCGCGCTCGATCTTTTCGGCATAGGCCGCGTCGCACGCATCCACGAATTCCTTGGGGTCAGCCTGGATGCGGCGGTTGATCTCCTGGATCTGATAGCTCATAGGAAAAATGCCTCCAGTTTTGCCTTGGCCGCGCAGATGCGGTCGATATTGGCGATGTATTCCGTGGGATATTTGGGGTCGATGTGCCGCTCGAGCCGGCCGCCGGAGCACACGAGCTTCGTCGAGGCGCCGCCGCCCATGGCGAGGATGCTGCACAGCTCCTCCATGATGCAGATGTTGTAGAGATTCTCCTGTCCAGGCCGCGTCCAGCCGACGTTTTCAAATCCGCCGGACATGAACTTCTGCCGGTAGAGGTAATACGGCGCGTAGCCCGCCGTGTCGAGCGCGGTATTGGCAAAGTCGAGCATCTCACCGACCTGCGCCCCGTCGGGGACGGGCGCCGTCTGCTGCGAGAGGTCTGCCCCGCGCTTGCGCGAGAGCGTGTGCACGGTGATATTTTCGGGCGCGAGCGCGAGCACCTGCTCGAGCGTGGTGCGAAAGCCGTCCGGCGTGTCGCCGGGCAGGCCGGCGATCAGGTCCATGTTCACGGCAAAGCCGCCGGTCGCGCGCACGAGCTGCAGCGCGTCATAGATGTCCTGCGCCGTGTGGCGGCGGCCGATCGTTTCGAGCACGCGGTCGTCGAGCGTCTGCGGGTTGACGCTGATGCGGTCGACCCGGTGCGCGCGCAGCACGTGCAGCTTGTCGGCCGTGATGGTGTCGGGCCGGCCGGCCTCGACGGTGAACTCGCGCAGGGCGCTGAGGTCGAATGCCGCGTCGAGCTGCGTGCACAGCGCGTCGAGCTGGCGCGCCGAGAGCGTGGTCGGCGTGCCGCCGCCGATGTAGAGCGACACGACGCGCAGACCGGCGCGGTGCACGGCCTCGGCGGTCGCCGCGATCTCGCGCGCGAGCGCCTGCAGAAATTCCGGCACGAGCGCCATGCTCTTTTCCACCGACTGGCTCACAAAGCTGCAGTAGGCGCAGCGCGTCGGGCAAAACGGGATGCCCACGTACAGGCACACGTCCTTTTCGCCGAGCGAGTCCATGGCGCGCAGCGTAGCGTGGGCGGTGCGCACGACGAGCGCGGCGCGCGCGGGCGCGACGTCGTAGTGCCGCTCGAAATAGCGCGCGGCCTGCACATCGCCCATGCCCTGCGCGAGCAGGGGGGTCATGAGCTTGCCGGGGCGCACGCCCGTGAGCATGCCCCACGGCCGGTGCGGCAGGCCGATGCCCATGGCCGCGCGGTAAAACGCGCGCTTGACCGCACCCTGCAGCCGCCGGTCGGTCTCGTTGGGGTCGGTCAGTTCCTCGTTGGGCACGCTCGTGCGGCCGTTGGCCGTCCGGCCCTGATAGACGAGCACGCACGTCGCGGTCGTCACCTTTGCGCCGGACATGAGCCGCAGCTCCGCGCGGTCGCCGGTCGGCCGGCCGTCCGGATACACCGGGCGCTCATCCGGAAACAGCGTCAGCAGCATCTGCTCCGCCGCGTAGCGGTAATCATGTCCGATCAGATAGAGATTCATGGTTTTCAGTTATCTCCTTTTCCCGTGTCAGGTCAGGAGCGGTCCTTGGCCTTGTTCTTGAGTTCTCTGGCCTTTGCCTTCAGGGCTTTGGCCAGCTGCTTGCGGCGCTGCGCGTGCTCATGCACACGCGTGAAGGCCGGGCCGTTGGTCTTGCCTTCGCGCAGCGCCGGGAACGCCTGCGCGATACGCTCGTGCACGATGTTGCGCTGACCCAGCAGCTCCTCGCGGCGCTGCAGCAGTTCGCTGCGGCGGGCCAGCAGTTCGCTGCGGCGCATGAGCGAGTTCTCGGCGCGCTTTTCTGCGATCTGCTCGCCTTTTTCCTTCGCGTCGGTGTAGACCTCCATGCTGCGGTCCTTCACGTCCGAGGCGCGAATATAGATCTCCTCGCCGATCTCGTCGGAGATGGCCGTGAGCGAATCCTCGATGGCCTGCAGGGCGCGCAGCTTCTTCGGCAGCTTGCGGATCTCCATGGCGGTGATGATGTTGTCCGTGATCCACAGGACGCTGAACGTGCCGAGCAGCGCCCAGCCGAGCTTTTTCGGGATGAGGTCGACGACCTTGGCCACGAGCGGCTGGAACACATCGACCACGAACACGCACGCCAGCCCCCACAGCACCGAAAACTCCAGACACACGTAGCCCTTGATGTTCAGCGGGCGCTTGGAGTAGTCCCACCACTTGTCGTGGAACACTTTTTCAAGCACCCAGCCGGTGAGGTATTCGATGGCGCTCGTGAACAGCACGCTGCCGCCGAACAGCAGCCAGAAGCTGCTCTTGAGCGGCCCGAGCACGAGCAGCACGCTCATCACGCCGAAGCCGTAGATGGAGCAGATCGGGCCGTTGACGAAGCCGCGGTTGACGAACTTGCCGTGCGCGACGGCGGCGAAGGCTACCTCTGAGCACCAGCCGAGAAAGCCGTAAATGTAGAAGTACCAGAGGATCTGGAACCAGGAATAGGGCACAAGCACGGAAAAAACTCCTCTCAGATCTGGGCGCCTGCGGCGACACTGCCCCAGTCTCATCATGATGGTTCAAAGATTATAACATAATGCTCCGGGCATTTCCAGTCTTTCCGGCGCGGATGGGACAAAAGCAGCAAAATGGACAAAAACACAGCGGAGTGCCTTTTCAAGCCTTCCCCTTTGAGGAGAAGGCTTGAAAAACTGCCATCTGCCTTTGTTTTTTCGCGCGCAAAAGCGGAGCGCACGACGGTGCGCTCCGCTTGGAAAACCGGGGATTTACTTGATCGTCAGCAGCAGCTCGCCGGCCTTGACCGTCTGACCGCCCTTGACAAAGACTTCGTCGATCGTGCCGTCCATGCGGGCGACGACGCTCGTCTCCATCTTCATGGCCTCGATCACGGCAAGCACGTCGTTGACCTTGACCTGATCGCCGGGCTTGACGTTGACCTTCGACACCATGCCGGGGATGGATGCGCCGGCCTGGCTCTTGTCGTTCGGGTCGGCCATGACGACGGTCTTGGCCGAATCGGTCGCGGTCGGGTCGGGTACGGAGACCTCACGGCGCATACCGTTGAGCTCGAACTGCACGTTGCGCGTGCCGTCGTCGTTGCGGTCGCCGAGGCCGATGTACTTGATCATGAGGGTCTTGCCGTCCTCGATGTTGATCTTGTTCATCTCGCCGACGGCCATGCCGTTGAAGAACACGTGGCTGCCCATGCGCATGATGTAGCCATACTCCTTGCGGTGGCGGATGTACTCCTCATAGACCTTCGGGTACATGGCGTAGGAGATGAGGGAGCGCGGCTCCTCGTAGTTCGGGTAGAACTTGCGGATCTCGCTGCGCAGCTGATCCCAGTCGACGGGCGGCAGCAGGTCGCCGGGGCGGCCGGTGATCGGCTTCTCGCCCTTGAGCACGACGCGCTGCAGATCCTTCGGGAAGCCGCAGGGCGGCTGGCCCATCATGCCCTTGAAGTAGCTCACGACGCTGTCGGGGAAGGCGAGGGTCTCGCCGCGCTCGACGATGTTTTCGGGCGTGAGGTCATTCTGCACCATGAAGATCGCCAGGTCGCCGACCATTTTGGACGACGGCGTGACCTTGATGATGTCGCCGAGCATGATGTTGACGGTGCGGTACATCTCCTTGACCTCCGCGAAGCGGTGGCCGAGGCCGAGCGACTCGACCTGCGGCTGCAGGTTCGTGTACTGGCCGCCGGGGATCTCGTAGCGGTAGATATCGGTGACGGGCACTTTGAGGCCCTTGTCGAAGCTCTCATAGCGCAGGCGCACGTCGGCCCAGTAATCGGCCAGCTCCTGCAGGCGCTGCGGGTCAAAGCCGGTGTCGCGCTCCTGACCGCGCAGGGACTCGACGACGGCGTTCATCGACGGCTGGCTCGTGAGGTTGGCCAGCGGGCCGATGGCGGTGTCGACCACATCCACGCCGGCCTCGGCCGCCATGAGATAGGTCGCGATCTGGTTGTCGGTGGTGTTGTGCGTGTGCAGGTGGATGGGGATGCCGATCTCCTGCTTGAGGGTGCTCACGAGCTTCTTGGCGGCGTAGGGCTTGAGCAGGCCGGACATGTCCTTGATGGCCAGCATGTGCACGCCGCGGCGCTCGAGCTCCTTGGCGAAGTTGACGTAGTACTCGAGCGTGTAGCGGTCGCGCGTCGGGTCGAGGATATCGCCGGTGTAGCACACGGTGCCCTCGAGGAACTTGCCCTGACGCAGCACCTCGTCCATGGCGGTCTCCATGTTCGGCAGCCAGTTGAGCGAGTCGAACACGCGGAACACGTCGATGCCCTCGCGGGCGGACTCGGCGATGAAGGCACGCACAAGGTTGTCCGGATAGCTCGCGTAGCCGACGAGGTTCGAGCCGCGCAGCAGCATCTGGAACGGGATGTTCGGGATCTTCTCGCGCAGCATCTCCAGGCGCTCCCACGGGGACTCATGCAGGAAGCGGTAGGCGGTGTCAAACGTCGCGCCGCCCCACATCTCGAGCGAGAAGCAGTCGGCGAGGATGTCGGCCGTGCCGTCGGCGCCCTTGAGCATGTCGCGGGTGCGCAGGCGGGTGCTCAGCAGGGACTGGTGCGCGTCGCGCATCGTCGTGTCGGTGATGAGCAGCTTCTTCTGGCCGAGGACCCAGTCCTTGACGGCCTCGGGGCCGTCGGTGTCGAGCAGGAGCTTGAGCCCGTCCTGCTTCGAGATCTCGCGCTGCGCCTTCGGGAAGCGCGGCGTGTCGTACTGGTGGCGCTCGGCGTCGGGATTGTTGACCTGGATGTTGGCGATGTATTTGAGCACGCGGGTCGCGCGGTCGCGCGATTCGGTGAACTCGAACAGCTCCGGCGTCTCGTCGATGAACTTCGTATGGCACTTGCCGGCGACGAAGGTCGGGTGCGTGAGGATGTTGGTCACGAAGGGGATGTTCGTCTTCACGCCGCGCACGTGCTCTTCATTGATGGCACGGGTGGCCTTGCGGCAAACGGCGGGGAAGGTGCAGTCCCAGCTCGTGACCTTGACCAGCAGGGAGTCGTAATACGGCGAGATGATCGAGCCCGTGCCGGCGTTGCCGCCGTCGAGACGCACGCCGAAGCCGCCGCCGGAGCGGTAGGCCTCGATCTTGCCGTTGTCGGGCGCGAAGTTGTTGGCCGGGTCCTCGGTGGTCACGCGGCACTGGATGGCGTAGCCGTTGACCTTGAGGTTGTTCTGGTCGCCCAGACCGATCTCCGGATGGCTGATCGGCTGACCCTCGGCGATGAGGATCTGCGCACGCACGAGGTCGATGCTCGTGACCATCTCGGTGACGGTGTGCTCGACCTGGATGCGGGGGTTCATCTCGATGAAGTAGTGGTTGCCGTCGCGGTCGACGAGGAACTCCACCGTGCCGGCGTTGACATAGCCGACGGCCTCGGCGATCTTCACGGCGTCGGCGTGCAGCTGCTCGCGGATGCTCTCGGGCACGCTCCACGCGGGCGCAAACTCCACGACCTTCTGGTAGCGGCGCTGCAGCGAGCAGTCACGCTCGCCGAGGTGGCGCACGTTGCCGTACTGGTCGGCGAGGATCTGCACCTCGATGTGCTTGGGCTGCACGAGGTATTTCTCGATGAAGATGTCGTCATTGCCGAAGGCCTTGCGCGCCTCGTTCTTGACGAGCTCGAACGCGGGGATGACGTCCTCGGGCATCTCGCACAGGCGCATGCCGCGGCCGCCGCCGCCGGCTGCCGCCTTGAGGATGACGGGGAAGCCGAAGCTGATGGCCTTCTCGAGCGCCTCCTGCCCGTCGCGCAGGGGCTCGGAGCAGCCGGGGATGACCGGCACGCCGCACTCCATGGCGATCTGCTTGGCCGAGAGCTTGTCGCCCATTTTGCCGAGCACGTCGCTCGGAGGCCCGATGAACGTGATGCCGGCCTCTTCGCAGGCGCGGGCAAAGTCCGCGTTTTCGGACAGGAAGCCGTAGCCCGGATGGATGGCGTCGACGCCGCGGCGCTTGGCCAGGTCGATGATCTCGGGAATGTCAAGATACGCACCCAGAGGGCTCTTGTTTTCACCGACGAGATACGCCTCGTCGGCGCGGGTGCGGAACAGACTCAGTTCGTCTTCCTTGGAGTACATGGCCACGGTGTGGATGCCGAGGTCATAGCACGCGCGGAAGATACGCACCGCGATCTCGCCGCGGTTGGCGGCAAGGACCTTGTTGAAAACCTTTTCTGACACGGTCGTGTCTCCTTTCTGACTGCGGCGGGGCCGCAGAGGTGGGGGCGGCAGCGGCGCGGGGGAGATCCGGCGTGCTGCCAACGTCGGAATTATATCATATATCAGTAACAATAGAAATAAAATTTTTGATTTTTGGCGAGTTTAAAATCTAACAAATACTGTTTACATGCAATTCTTTTCTCGCCGCGCGGAATGTGGTACAATATCGGACGAAAATTCAGGAAAGCTGGAATGAATTTGGAAAACATTTGCTATATCGTCGGCGCGGCCAGTCTTGACGGCGTGCGCCTGAGCCCCCGTCCGGGGGACTACGTGATCGCGGCCGACGGCGGCTACCGCACGCTGAAGGCGCGCGGCATCGAGCCGGACTTCGTCATGGGCGACTTTGACTCCCTCGGCTACCGGCCGGACCACCCGAACGTGGAGACGCACCCGGTCATGAAGGATGACACCGACCTCGGCCTCGCCGTGCGCTGGGCGCTGGCGCACGGGTACCGGCGGCTCGTGATGGCGGGCGCGCTCGG
>OFMX01002125.1_pt1 | contig 12488 bp, 8 predicted proteins | sample 1541901 | NCBI WGS metagenome assembly OFMX01 (sample SAMN04209222, study PRJEB22552) | human gut metagenome | biome: gut; material: feces | host: Homo sapiens | place: USA: Oklahoma | reverse complement strand
GTACCGAAAACGGGAAATACATACAGTATTCCGCCGTTTCCGGTACCTCGATTGGCCGAAAAATCTCTCGCTCACAGTCCTTGCCGATTTAATCAGAGCTTCCCTTACTTCCGATGTCATCTTCTTACTCGCTGAGCTTGTCCTTCTGCATACAGCACTTCTTGTACTTCTTGCCGCTGCCGCAGGGGCAGGGGTCGTTGGGACCCACCTTGTGCTCCTTGCGCACCGGCGCACGCTTCACCTGGGACTTGTCCGGGGCGGAGGTGCCGGTCTCCTTGGCGACCTTCTCCCGTCTGACCTCCTGGGCGGGGCGCAGCTGCACCAGGAACATCCGGCGGATAGTCTCCTCCTTGATGGCGGTGATCATGGCCTCGAACATCTGGTAGCCCTCTTCCTTGTAGGCCACCACCGGGTCGTGCTGGCCGTAGGCTCGCAGACCGATGCCCTGCTTCAGGTCGTCCATGGCGTCGATGTTGTCCATCCAGTATTCGTCCACCACCCGGAGCATGATGACGCGCTCCAACTCCCGCATGATCTTGGGGGTGTAGGCGGCTTCCTTGGCCTCGTAGGTATGCCGGGCGATTTCAAAAACGGTGTCCGTCAGCTGGTCGGCGCTCATGGCCAGCAGCTGCTCCCGGCGGGATGCCAGGGTGCCTTTGGCGAAGTAGATGCCCTCCATGGCGTTGGCAAGCCCCTTCAGGCCGTCCTCGTTCACCACGCCGCCGTGTCCGCTGAGGGCGGTGGAAACATCGCTCTCCACAAGGGAGCGGAGCATCTGCATCATGTTCTCCCGCAGGTCTTCCCCGTCCAGCACCTTCTGCCGCTGGGCGTAGATGACCTCACGCTGGGTGTTCATGACGTTATCGTATTCCAGAACGTTCTTTCTGGCGCGGAAGTTCCGGGATTCCACGTTCTTCTGGGCGTTTTCCACGGCGTTGCTGAGGATTTTCGCGTCGATGGGGGTGTCCTCGTCCAAGCCCAGGGAGTCCATCATGCCCATCACCCGGTCGGTGGAGAACAGGCGCATCAGGTCGTCCTGGAGGCTCAGGTAGAAGCGGCTTTCGCCGGGGTCGCCCTGACGGCCGGAACGACCGCGCAGCTGATTGTCGATTCGCCGGGACTCGTGGCGCTCGGTGCCGATGATGAACAGTCCTCCTGCGGCGCGAACCTGCTCCGCCTCCTGGGCAATGGCGGCCTTGTGCTTTTTCAGCAGCTCCTCGTAGGTATGGCGCACCTTCAGGATTTCCGGGTCGTCGGTTTCGGCGTAGGAGTCGGCCTCCTGTAAAAGTTCATCCGGGAAATCCATTCTCGCAAGCTCCGCCTTTGCCAGGAAATCGGCGTTGCCGCCCAGCATGATGTCGGTGCCGCGGCCTGCCATATTGGTGGCGATGGTCACGGCGCCCAGCTTGCCCGCCTGGGCCACGATCTGGGCTTCCTGCTCATGGTGCTTGGCGTTCAGAACGCTGTGGGGGATGCCCTCCCGCTTCAGAAGCTTACTCAGGATTTCGCTCTTTTCAATGGAAATGGTACCCACCAGCACGGGCTGACCCTTTTCGTGGCACTCTTTCACCTGCCGGATGATGGCGCGGAACTTGCCCGCTTCGGTCTTGTACACCACGTCCGGGTGGTCGATCCGGACGACGGGGCGGTTGGTGGGAATCTCCACCACGTCCAGATTGTAGATGGCGCTGAATTCCTCCTCCTCCGTCAGGGCGGTGCCGGTCATGCCGGAGAGCTTGCCGTACAGCCGGAAGAAATTCTGGAAGGTGATGGTGGCGAGGGTCTTGCTCTCCCCGGCGACGGTCACGCCCTCCTTGGCCTCGATGGCCTGGTGCAGACCCTCGTTGTACCGGCGGCCGTACATGAGACGGCCGGTGAACTCGTCCACGATGATGATCTGACCGTCCTTGATGACGTAGTCGATGTCCCGCTTCATAAGGCCGCGGGCCTTCATGGCCTGGTTGATGTGGTGGGAGAGGGTGGCGTTCTCCGCGTCGGCCAGATTCTCCACGCCGAAGAACTTCTCCGCCTTGGCAATGCCGCTGGCGGTGAGGGACACGGTGCGCTGCTTTTCGTCCACGATGTAGTCGCAGTCGTAGTCGTCGTGGATCTCCTTCTCGTCGGTCTTGGCGAAGACCTGCCTGCGCAGGGTGGACACGAAATGGTCGGCCATTTCGTACAGCTTGGAGGAATCCTCTCCCTTGCCGGAGATGATCAGGGGGGTACGGGCTTCATCAATCAGGATGGAGTCCACCTCGTCCACGATGGCGAAGGCGTGTCCCCGCTGCACCAGCTCGGACTTGTAGATTGCCATGTTGTCCCGAAGGTAGTCAAAGCCCAGCTCGTTGTTGGTGCAGTAGGTGATGTCGGCGGCGTAGGCCACCCGGCGCTCCGCCGGGGTCATGCCGGGAATCACCAGACCGACGGAAAGCCCCATGTAGCGGTAGACCTTGCCCATCCACTCCGAGTCGCGCTTGGCCAGGTACTCGTTGACGGTGACCACGTGAACGCCCTTGCCGGTCAGCGCGTTTAAGTAGCAGGGCAGAATGGCGACCAAGGTCTTGCCTTCGCCGGTCTTCATCTCGGCGATGCGTCCCTGATGGAGCACCACGCCGCCGATAAGCTGAACGGGGTAGGGGCGCATTCCCAGCACCCGGTCGGCCGCCTCCCGAACGGCGGCGAAGGCTTCCGGCAGAAGCTCATCCAGGGTCTGCCCCTGCTCCAGCCGGTTTTTGAATTCGGCGGTTTTGGCCTTCAGGGCTTCCTCGGAAAGCGCCCTGTATTCCTCCTCCAGCCCCAGGATTTTATCCACCGTGGGCTGGATTTTCTTGATCTCCCGCTGGGAACGGGTGCCGAAAATTTTGTCAAATACTCCCATATGTTTCTCCTTTTGCGTCTGCCTAGGGATTGGGAACCTCTGGAAAAATCGTCTTCGGCTAGCGGCGAATCTTTTGCCCCATCCGTGCAGTTCTGAAAACGGGAAATACACAAAGTATTCCTCCGCTTTCAGAACTTTCGGCTGAGCCAAAATCTTCCACCGCCAGCTCTCGCCGATTTTTTCAGAGCTTCCCTTTTCGGCGGCACAGGTCATTTTGGGTATTATACCATAAGCGCCGAGAGAATAAAAGTCGAATTTATGAACAAAAAGCGGCTTCGCGCCCTCTTTTTCCGCATCAAACTGCTAATTTCACTTCCGGCCGGCGAAAAAGGCTTCGATTTCGCCCTTCGCCGCCTGCACCCGCCCCTGCTGGCAGAGGGGTTTTCCGCCGCCCCGGCCATGGAGCGCGGCGGTCATGTCCCGACCCAGCTGCCGCAGGTCGCCCTGGCGGGCAATCAGGCAGTAGGCGTATCCGCCCTCGTCGCTGCCGCTGAATACCGCCGCCGTGCCGCCGCACTTGTCCGCAATGGCGTCCGCCAGCTCCCGGACGCCCTCGGCACTTAAGTCTTCCTCAAAGTGCAGGACGTTTCCTTGGTTAACATAACTTTCCGCAATCCCCGCAAAAACCCGCTTTTCCAGCCCCGCCATGCGGTACTTCTGCGCCGAAAGCAGCTCGTTCATCCGCCGGGCGGCTTCGCCGGTCTCCGTGATTTTCGCGGAAAACGCCTGGGAAACCTGTCGGTTCTGGTCATACGCCGCGTTTAATAGCGCCAGCGCCTGGGCGCCGCAGGCCATTTCAATCCGGGTGCCGCCCCGGAAGCTCACCGCGCTTAGGAGCTTGATGAGCCCGATCTCCCCCGTGGCCGCCACGTGGGTGCCGCAGCAGGCGCAGCAGTCGTAGCCGGGAATCTCCACGATCCGCACCGGCCAGGCAAGGGCTTTTTTCGAGCGGTAGGGGATGGCGGGCAGCTCTTCGGGGCTGGGATACCGGCACTCCACGGGCAGATTCTGCCACACCGCCCCGTTGGCCTCCTCTTCGATTTCCGGCAGCACCTGAGGCGGAATCACCCCGTCAAAGTCGATGGTGATGACGTCCGCACCCATGTGAAAGCCGGTGTTGTGGCAGCCGTAGCGGCGGTTCAGGATGCCGGAGACGATATGCTCCCCGGAATGCTGCTGCATCCGCGCAAAGCGCAGGTCGTAGTCGATCACCCCCGTGACCGTCGCGCCCGCTTCCAGGGGCGCTTCGCACAGGTGAACCACCGCCCCCGCCCGCTCCCGGGTACTGCGCACCCGGACGCCGTTCAGGGTTCCCGAGTCCCCCGCCTGACCGCCGCCCTCGGGGTAAAAGGCGGTAGCGGCCAGCGTGACCTCCCATCCGTCCGCGGTCTGCGTGCAGGAAAGCACCTCCGATGTAAAGCGGGAAAGGTGAGAATCTTCATAATAAAGCTTGCGTGTTTCCATATCGGCACCTCGAAAAATGACAATTTTGCTCATTATACCACGGTGCCGTAAGCATTGCAACGTTTTGGCTTTACAGAAATTTGAAGTGCATTTTTGAAAAAAGGACTTCTCTTTTGCCGAATTATCATGTAGAATGAGAAAATGTGAGAAAAAATGCTATGAGGTGACGTTTCATGCCAGCAAATTACGCCCATTACCGCTTCGGAAAGCAGCTGCTCTCCGGGATGTGTCCCAACGACCGCCGAAGTATCCAGCGGTTCCGGCGGCTTTACGATATGGGTCTGCACGGGCCGGATATTTTCTTTTACTATAACCCCCTGATCAAAACCGCCACGGGACAGCTGGGCGGCGTCTTCCACGCCCAGTCCGGGCAGGAATTTTTCGCCCGGGTCTGCGCCCAGGCGGGCAGTGAGGCCGGGCGGGTCTATCTTCTGGGGCTTCTGGGGCATTACTGCCTGGACTCCCTGTGCCACCCTTACGTGGAGAAAAAGGACGCCGACGGCAGCGCCCGCCACGTGGAGCTGGAATCGGAATTTGACCGGTATCTGCTGGAAGCCGACGGCGTCCCCCAGCCCCACACCTACGACGGCAGCGCCCACATGCGTCTGACCCGGGGGGAGTGCGTCACGGTTGCCCTCTTTTATCCCCCCGCCACCCCGGCGAACGTCAACACCTGCGTCCGCAACATGGCCCGCGCCACCCGGTTTCTGGTGGGCAAGAACCGCAAGCATGTCCGGCGTCTGCTGCGCCTGACCTGCAGTCCGGCCATTGAGGATCAGCTCATGCCGGAGCAGGGGAGCGACCGCTGGCTGTGGATGGACAGCGAAATGCTGGTGCTGTACAACCGCGCCCTCAAGCGCTACCCCGTTTTGCTTAGCCAGCTGGACGAATACATGCGCACCGGCGAACCCCTGGGCGAGGATTTCGCCCCGGCCTTCGGGTGATAGGAAACAAGGAGTGGTAGAAGTGAAAAAAATCAAACTCACCACATTGGAGCAGAGCTGGATTCTCTATGACATCGGCAATTCCGCGTTCATCCTGCTGGTTTCGACTCTGATTCCCATTTATTTCAACGCTCTGGCGACTACCGGCGGGCTGAACGAGTCATTGTATTTGTCCTATTGGGGCTACGCCGGTTCCGTCTCTACGCTGCTGGTGGCCGTCATCGGTCCCATCTGCGGCACGCTGGCCGACCATCGGGGGTTCAAAAAGCCCATTTTCATGGCCTGTATGCTTTTGGGCGTTCTCGGCTGCGCCGCCATGGGCGGCGTGGGCGGATGGCTGGCGTTTCTGATCGTGTTCGTTCTGGCCAAGGTGGGGTATTCCTCCAGCCTGGTGTTCTACGACGCCATGCTCCCGGAGGTCACCACCGAGGAGCGGATGGACACGGTATCCTCCATGGGCTACGCCTACGGCTACATCGGCTCCGTGATTCCCTTCATTCTTTGCCTGCTTCTGGTGCTGTTCGGCGGCAAAATCGGCGTCGGCACGGGAACGGCCATGGTCGTGTCCTTCCTCATTACCGCCGGGTGGTGGTTCGTATGCACCCAACCGCTGCTGAAGCGTTACCGTCAGACCGCCTTCGTGGAGCATACCGGCAGCCCCGTTTTCTCCACCTTCCGACAGCTGGGACGCACCTTCCGGGAGGTTCGGCAGCAGAAGCATATTTTCCTGTATTTGCTGGCCTTTTTCTTCTTCATCGACGGCGTTTACACCATCATCGACATGGCCACGGCCTACGGCACCGCCCTGGGGCTGGACACCACCGGGCTGCTGCTGGCACTGCTGCTGACCCAGTTCGTGGCCTTTCCCTGCTCCATCGCCTTCGGCCGGTTCTCCGCCAAATACGACACGGGGCTGCTCATTAAAATCTGCATCCTCTGCTACACTGGCATTACCCTCTTCGCCGTGTTTCTGGTGTCCCAGTGGCAGTTCTGGGTGCTGGCGGTTCTGGTGGGCATGTTCCAGGGCGGCATTCAGGCGCTGAGCCGCAGCTATCTGGGGAAGATCATCCCGGCGGAGCGCAGCGGCGAATACTTTGGCCTCATGGACATCTGCGGCAAGGGTGCGTCCTTCCTGGGTACGACCCTGATCGCCGTGGTCAGCCAGCTCACCGACGGCCGGTCGTTCCACGTGCTTGGGCTGGAGCTGCAAAACGAAAATGTGGCCGTGGGAACGCTGGTCGTTATCTTTGCCATCGGATTTGTCCTGTTCTGCAAGGCGGATAAGCTGAATAAGCAGTACATACACATTTAAATTAAGAATGCCGGGGGCTGACCGCCCCCGGCACTATTTTTACCGTTTCTTCTTATTCAACAGCACTGCAAGCCCGATTCCGGACAGCACCATCACCCCGACGGCAATCCAGATCAGGTCGCCGGTACGGGGATTTCTGCGGGAACCCAGGGAAACCGGGACGGGCGGCACGTAGACCACCTCGTCGCAGTTGCGCACCCGGAGAACCGGCGTGCCGTCGCTTTCCAGATGGAGAAGGCCGATCGCCCGCACGGTGCGGCCCTCTTTCACCTGAGAAGCCAAGTCGTTTTCCCCGTCCGCGCCGGACACAATGCCGTCCTCAATCAGAATTTCCGCAAGATCGCCGTTTCCGTCCTTCAGGGTGATACGGGAGACGCCCTTGCCCCGGTTGGTGGGAGTCACGTCCGTCACCTTGCCCTCCACCTGCATCAGACGGCCGCCGTTGGCATCGTAGTCCATGGCGTCCTTATTCGAGGTGGTTTCCGGCGTGTAGTTGTAAAGCGGCTCGTCCAGCTTCTTATCGTAGTCGATAATCTTCAGCACCACGTTGCCGCTGCTGATTTCCTTCCGCCCGACCACTTCGATGGGCGTGCCGACTTCGATGCCGTCCTCCGTAAACGGCTCCAGCGCCACGCCGCCGGTATCGTCCTGCAAATAAATGGTATCGGAGAAACTGTTTCCCGGCCGGGAAGTCCCGGAGGTCGCCCAGCCACGAATATGGTACACCTCTTCGTCCTTGCCGGAGCGCATTTCGCCGATGGTGACCAGCTCCGGACACGCCGCCCGCTCGATTTTCAGCAACGCTTCCACGATTCCCTGATTCCCGCTGACGGGTTTCCAGATATTGTCCGGTTCCTTCATGGCGTCGTCTGCCAGAAATAGTCCGCAGCTGACGTACACCTTGCCGCCGTTTGCCAGTTCCTCACAGGCAAGCAGCACCGCGTTTTCACCGGTGTCCTGTCCGTCGCTGTCCGCGTCCACGCCGTGGGTGGTGCTGCGCCCTTTCACCAGCCAGGTGCCTTTTCCCGGATTTACGGTGCATCCGGCGCGCTGGGTGTAGGTCTGCTCGGGTTTCAGAGATTTTGTCAAATCGCCGCCAGGGTTGAACACATTGGCGGATACCGCGTCGGGCGTACCGCTATTGTTTTCCTCGTCCCACGCGGTGTCGTCGTTCAGGCGCACCGTCGCGCCCATGGCTTCCAGCAGCCTGTTCAGCTCGCCGGAGGTGTGCAGGCCGCTCAGGTCGCCCAAATCCGACTGGCCGCAGAGAATGACCGTGCCGCCGTTTTCGACAAACGTCCTGACTTTCTCCACAAATTCTTCGTCAAAGGGCTTTGACGGGGCGGTTATCAGCAGAATATCTCCGTTTTTCGGGTTTTTCTCCGAGAAAGGCTTAACCGTTATCTTCGCCTGCGCCGCGATGGCAGCCAGCCGATTCAGCTGTTCTAAGCCGGATTTGCCGTGGGAATCGTCCACGACAATGTGCTGCTCCGGAACATGGAAGCTCAGGCTCAGCGTTTTTTCGTAGGTACGCTTTTCCCCGTTTACGCTGCCGGTCGCTACGACCCGAAGCTCCGTCACCCCCAGTTCCGGATGGGCGTAAGAAAAGGTATGGCTCAGCGTCCCCATGCCCGCCGCTGTCCCCGGGTCGGAGACGGCGCAAACCTCTTTTCCGTCGGCATAAAGCTTCAGGGATTCCACGAGGAAATCCACCGGCTCATCATTGTACAGCTTCACTGTCAGCCCAATTTCTTCGTCCCGGACAGGAGCGGCCGTGTCCGAAGTGAAGCTTTCGATGCCAATATCGTCATACCCGTCCATCCACACGGGCGCGGTTACAGCCACGTCCCCGTCCGGCTGGGTGATACGGAGATAGTAGTAGTTGTATCCGCCGGACACGGGCAGTTCCAGCACCCGCGAAGGCGTTCCGACATAGGCGCCGTCAATCACTTCCCCGCCGTCGGCCACCACTTCCACATTACCGATGGCCTCGTCCGTGGGGTCGCTCAGGAAAACGGTGATTTCCGCTTCCTCCGATTTGGGGAGGATGCTGCCCATGACCGCGCCGTTCAGCGTATAATAAACGGTGAGATCGCTGTCCTGGGTGGCGTAGACCCGGCGGTCCTTCATGGCGTCATACAGCGCTTCCTCCGTCAGCGTCTCTGCCAGAATCACGGTGCGCGCACGGCTTGCGTCGCCCCACTGACCTTTGTGGTTATTCTGGTTGTTGGTGGGCGCGACGTGCCAGCCCTTGTCCAGCGCCAGATGATAATATTCGCAGTCCACCGCGCCGTCCTCCCCGGCGATTTCCAGCAGGGAGATTGCCTCGTCATACTCGGGGCTGTAGTGGTCGAACCGCTCGAAATCCCCGTGGATGATGTCCGGGTGGTTGAACTGGCTGACGGAGCCGGGGACGGTGGTCAGCGCCTTGTAGTAATGTTCCAGGGCGGTCGGCACATTCTCAAAATCCGCCTGATCCCGGGTCTGCCAGCCGGGGGTATTGAAGGTGGAGATATGCCCCAGCTTCTTGTCCTCCGGCCAGGTCATCTCAAAGCCGAACAGCCCCACAAAGTCCTCGTTCGTCACGGAAGCCGCCGCCTGCTTTCCCGCCGCCCAGTCGGCGCTGATGCCCGCGCCGTCCTTGGCGATTTCGCCTGCGTCGGCGTTGTCAAAGGAATCGCTGTGGTCGGTGATGGCGAAAAAGTCCAGATTTTCCACCTTTGACGCATAGTCAAAGGCTTCCTCCACGCTCCCGGTGCCGTCGGAAAGGTTGGTGTGGGCGTGGAGCTGACCAAAGTATACGTTCCAATCCGGGGTGAATTTCTCCGTGAAAACGGCTTGGGTCACCTCGCCGGGTTCGCAGCCCTCGGCTTTGGAATAGGCCTTGAGGTACGCCGCGGCGAAGCCCTTCTCAAAGCAAATCGGGGCAGTATACAGCATATCAGACTGATAGTTCACCCCGTCGGCGGAGACCGCGAAATAAATCTTGGCGTTTTCATCCTCGCAGGTCAGGGTGATCTCCTCCCCGGCACCGATCTCGCCGCCCTCCGGCGAAACGATTACCTTGGGTGACGTTTTCACAGCTTCTCCCGGTTTCGGTTCCTCCGGCTTCGGGTCGTCCTGGCCGGGGTCGTCTTGACCCGGATTATTCTGTCCGGGGTTGTCTTGACCCGGATTATCCTGTCCGGGGGCATCTTGCCCCGGGTTGTCCTGTCCGGGTTCGTCGTCCTGCACCTCCGTGCAGCGATACAGCGTAAAGATGCCCAAATAGTAACCATCAGCCTCCGCGATCTCGGCATCCGGGTGGGCGCAGAAGCCATTCTCAAGGTCCGGATCGGAAACCAGCGTCACCGGCTCCTCCCCACTGAAACCGTGAAAGGAAAAGCATCCGTCCTCCCAGAAAACCTGCCATTCATATGCCCCGACGGTGATGCCGTTTGTGCCGTCCTCCGTGGGTGCGACGGACACGCCGTGCGCGTCCCTCAGAATGACCCCGTTTCCCGTGACGGTCAAGTCCCATTCCCCGCCGGCGGTATCCGTGACCGTGTCGCCGACGGCGGGGAGTGCCACCGCTGAAATCACGCCCTCCTCTTCCGCCAGCGTTCCCGGCGCGATGTCCTGGGGCGTTATCAGCACATACCGCCCGTCGGTGAGTTCCTCCATACCGGTGATCTCCCGGTACACCGTTTCCGCTTCGACGGGCAGCCGGAACAATGAAAAGAGAGCTGCCGCCAACATAACTGACAGCAGCCCTTCGGCTACCAATTTCCTTAGCATACCAAACCCTCCCGATTTTTTCAGAGTTTCCTCCCGGAACCCCCGAAAAGTCATCGCCGGATTGGCTGCGGATAGTGTTCAACCAGCTGTCAACGATCTGCCGTTTGTATCAGAGGTTCCTTTATCCATTCGGGAATATAGCACAGCCATTTTTCGACATTTTACCGCTTTTGAGCTAATACACTGCATATTGCGGTATAATACCAACCTTATCCACAATATGTGGTAAAGATTCAGCTAAGAACCTTCTTCACCAGCGAGTGGCTGACCATCAGAAGGCACGCCCAGAGAAACAGGCTCAGCGCCCAGTAGCCGCTGCAAACCATGGGGCTGGACACCACGATCAGCACGCCGAACAGTGCGTTTCCCATGGTCACCGTCCCCATGGCGGACAGCACGTTCAGCACCAACGCCAGCAGCGTCAGTCCCAGGGACAGCAGCGAAATGCCGCGCACCAGCTTCAGCGTATGCGCGTCCTTTTCCTTCTTTGCGGCATAAAGCAGGTATGCAGGCGGCGCGAAAAATGCCACGGACAGCACCGTCAGCACGGCCTGTGCCCCGGCGCTGACATTCCGGGAAAAGCCGGGGATAAATCCCAGCCCCGCGCACAAAATAAACAAACCGCCCCACAGGGCAAGCAGCGTTTTCTTAGACATTTCGTTCTCCTTTGCGGATAGTTTGGTGTCCCCATTTTAACCGAAACCGGCGCAAAAGGCAACAGCAAATCCCGTCGAACCCCGCCGATGAAAAAAAACTGGACAGTTCTGCTAATATCTGCTATAATATCCTGAATAATATTCGAGTGTATCCAAAAACCGGCGAAATGACCAACAGCGAGGGATTTTTGCCATGTGCAAGCCATTTTTCCGCAGGAATACTTGCTGTATTTCAAGGGAAAATGGTGCGGCACAGGGCAAAAAGGAGCCGCTGCCTGGGCGTTTTGACAGCTTTCAGATACACCCCAGAAAAGGGAGTGTTTTTCCCATGAAATGTCCGTTTTGCGGCGACCAGGAAAGCAAGGTCGTGGATTCCCGCCACTCGGAGGACGGTCTGAGCATTCGCCGCCGCCGGGAGTGTATGGGCTGCCAGCGCCGGTTCACCACCTATGAGATTGTGGAGAGCCTGCCCATCATCGTTGTGAAGCGGGACGGCTCCCGTCAGAGCTTCGACCGCAACAAGATTCTCAATTCCATGATCCGCGCCTTTGACAAGCGGAAAGTGGACGTCACGGACCTCGACCGCATCACCACCGAGATCGAGCAGACCATCCAGAACACCCTGGAGCGGGAGATCAGCACCGACAAGATCGGCGAGATGGTCATGGAGCGCCTGAAGCCCCTGGACGAGGTGGCCTACATCCGCTTTGCCTCCATCTACCACCGGTTCCAGGATGCGGGCAGCTTTATGCGGGAGATCAGCAAATTCCTGGAGGAAAAATAATGAGCACAATCCCAACTGAAATCACCGCCGCCACGGAAAGCACCCTGGACATTGCCTCCATCAAAAGCGTGATGGACGGCTTTGACCCCGCCTCGCTGCTGCCTGACCTGAGCAAGGTCTTCGGGAGTCTGGTTGGCGTGTGCCGGGTCGCCGTGATGATCGGCCCGATTATTACGATGATTCTGGGGCTGGCGTATCTGTTTCTCGCGCCGAAGGAGGCCAACTACTACTTCGGCTACCGCTGTTATTTCGGCATGGGCAGCGTCCGCGCCTGGCGGTTCACCCAGCGGCTTGCGGGGGTATGCCTCGGCGGGCTGGGTCTGATTCTCACCGTGATCATGGCCATCATCACCGGCGGCTACGGCCGCATGGACACGATGGACATGGTGTGGAACGCGGTAAACTGCCTTATATGGGAAGCGGTTCTTCTTCTGATCGCCACCCTTGCCATCAACCTCACCGCCATGGCAAACTTCGACGCCAAGGGCGAGTACCGCCGCAAGCCGGGAAAGCCGGGGAAGCCAAAGACTCCCCCGCGGGATGCAAAATAAGCAAACGTCTCCGGCTGCCATATGGCAGCCGGAGGTTTTGTTTCTTATCATACGATTTCTCGATAAAATGGTTAACACCATTTTATCCTGCGAAGGATTCGCAGGCCGCCGGTGGCGGCGAG
>OFMX01002124.1_pt1 | contig 12494 bp, 9 predicted proteins | sample 1541901 | NCBI WGS metagenome assembly OFMX01 (sample SAMN04209222, study PRJEB22552) | human gut metagenome | biome: gut; material: feces | host: Homo sapiens | place: USA: Oklahoma | reverse complement strand
CGTGCGGGTTCAAGTCCCGCCTCGCCCACCAGATAAATGAGGTACACGGATGTGTACCTCATTTATTTTTTTGCTCTAAGCTGTGCACATCAGATTCGGCAAAGATTTGCCCCGGAGGGAAAAATGATCAAATTGCTTTCCAATATCGGTAGATTTATTCATAAAATTATGATATTCTATTCACAGTAGAGTGCCGAACACGGGGCAATCATAACCACGAAGGAGCAGCAGAATGGTCAAAACAAAAGAGCTTATCAACGAACTTTCCAAATCATTGCGGTGGCAGAACTTTATTTTCCTGTTTGTCGCGGGCTGTATCAACGCCTTTGGCGTCAACATTTTCTTAGCCCCGGTGGGGCTGTACGACAGCGGCATTTCCGGTACGTCTATCCTCTTTTCCCAGATCACGCCGGATTATCTGTCACTTTCCGTTTTCCTCCTGATTTTGAACGTTCCGCTTTTTCTGTTTGGGCTGAAAAAACAGGGGACGGCCTTTACCGTCTATTCCCTGTTTGCCGTCGCCGTGTATTCCGCCGCGTCGTGGATCATTGTGGACGTGCTTCCTGTGGACGTGAGTTTTGCGTCTCCGCTGGCAGGGGAGGATCTGCTCCTGTGCGCCCTGTTCGGCGGCGTGATTTCCGGCGTGGGCAGCGGCCTGACCATCCGCTATGGCGGTGCGATCGACGGCGTGGAGGTCATGGCAGTCATCTTCGCAAAGAAGCTGAGCCTGACCGTCGGTACCTTTGTTATGATCTACAACGTTATTCTGTACATCCTCGCTGGCAGCGTGATGCACAGCTGGATATTGCCCCTTTACTCCATCGTGGCCTACGGGGCGGGACTGAAAACCGTTGACTTTGTGGTGGAAGGCATCGACCGCTCCAAGGAGGTCATGATCGTCACCGACAAAGCCGAGGAGATCAGCGCCGCGCTGATGGAGGCATTCGAATGCGGCACAACGAAAATCGCCGCCCGGGGCGGCTACTCCGACGCGGAGAAAACGATCATTTACTTCGTGGTGAACCGCTTCCAGATTTCCAAAATGCGGACGATCATCCGCTCCATCGACCCGAAAGCGTTCGTGACCATCAGCGATGTGGCCGACATGTTCAAGAGCAACGATTGAAATTTAAGGCAGTGCCGCGCAATCGCGCGGCACTGTTTTGCTATTTTCCTCTTGCATTTTCCGGCAAAATGTGCGACAATAGCACCAAACATACGAGCGAAAACGGTGATGGTATGGAGAAAGAAGAACTATTACAGCGGGTCTTTGGCTATTCCAGCTTCCGGTCGGGGCAGGAGAAGCTCATTGACGGCGTGCTTTCCGGGCAGGACGTGTTTGGCATTATGCCCACCGGCGGCGGAAAAAGCATGTGCTACCAGCTCCCGGCGCTGATGCTGCCGGGAATTACTCTGGTCATCTCGCCCCTGATCTCCCTGATGCGGGATCAGGTGATGGCACTGAAGGCGGCGGGCGTTCCTGCCGCGTTTCTGAACAGCACCCTCACGGGGCCGCAGATGCAGGCGGCGTACCGCAATCTGCTGGCGGGGCGATACAAGATCGTCTATGTCGCCCCGGAACGGCTGGACTATCCGGGGTTCGGCGCTGTGGTGGAGAAGCTGAACATTTCCTTTGTCGCGGTGGACGAAGCCCACTGCATCTCCCAGTGGGGGCAGGATTTCCGCCCCAGTTATTTACGAATCGTGCAGTTCATCGACAGTCTGCCAGAGCGTCCGGTGGTGGGCGCGTTCACCGCCACCGCTACCCGAAGCGTGCAGGAGGACGTGGAGCGGATTCTGGAGCTGCGCAGTCCGGTGCGGGAGGTCACGGGCTTCGACCGACCGAACCTGTATTTTGAAGTCATCCAGCCGGAGTCCAAGGACAAGGCGCTTCTCCGGCTGCTTGCCGGACGGAAGGGGAAAAGCGGCATCGTCTACTGCGCCACCCGGAAAAAGGTGGAGAGCGTCTGCGAGCTGCTGTGCGACCACGGCTACGCCGCCACCCGGTATCACGCGGGGCTTTCCGAAGCCGAGCGAAGCGAAAATCAGGAGGATTTTCTCTACGACCGCAAGACCGTGATGGTGGCGACGAACGCCTTTGGCATGGGCATCGACAAATCCAACGTCAGCTTTGTCATTCATTATAACATGCCCAAGAGCATCGAAGCCTACTATCAGGAAGCCGGCCGCGCCGGACGGGACGGGGCGGAGGCGGACTGCATTCTGCTGTTCAGTCCCGGGGACGTGCAGACCGCCCGATTCCTCATCAACAACGGCTCCGATAACGAGGAAATGGACGCCGTACAGCGGGAAGAGGTGCGGCGGCAGGATCTGGAACGGCTGAACGCCATGGTCGGCTACTGTAAGACAAAAAGCTGTCTGCGGGGCTATATTCTGGACTACTTCGGGCAAAAACACCCGGCGATGTGCGGCAACTGCGGCAGCTGCAAGGGAAATTTCCGGTCGGTGGACATCACCCGGGAAGCGCAGATCATTCTTTCCTGCGTAAAGCGGATACACGACGCTCTGGGCTACAATGTAGGCGCGAATCTGCTGGGGAACATTCTGCGGGGCAGCCGGAACAAGCGGGTGCAGGAGCTGGGGCTGGACAAAATCAGCACTTACGGCCTGCTGAAAGACAGGACACGAAGCGACACCCACGCCATGCTCGACCATCTGGAAGCGGAAGGGTATCTCCGGACGGAGCAGGAGCACCAATCCGTGTTCCTGACCCCGGCAGCGGGGGAGGTTCTCTACCGGGGCAAGACGGTTTCCATGCTGGTGGAGCAGACCCATGAACCGGAAACGCCGGCCACGGAGACCGCAAAGCTCACAGCGGACGACGCCCAGCTGTTTGACGCATTGAAAGAGCTGCGGCTGGAACTGGCGAAAAAGGCGGAAATTCCGGCGTTCGTGGTATTTTCCAACGCCACGCTGGCGGACATGGCAAAAAAGAAGCCCGCCACCATGAGCGAATTCAAGAAGGTCTCCGGTGTGGGCGAGATCAAGGCCGCCTGGTACGGCACGGCGTTCCTCAAGTGTATTCAGTCGTACTTGGACGAGAACGCATAATACGACTCTTTTTATGCCATGCTTTTGTAATAGCAAAATCCTCCGCATGATTTTGTCCATGCGGAGGATTACACTATATTGTGCTAATTGGCTTATCGCTCCCGGTTGTCCAGCGTGTAGACTACGCATGCAAACCCGGAAATCAGGGCGAACAGAATGGCTCCGCCCAGCGCGTCCCCCAGGGAAGCGCCGATGAAGAAGCCGACGATCGCGGCAACGACCATGACGATCACGGATACAACCGTCCTGAACTTGTTCATAACCCGATAACCTCCAAACGAGGATTACCCGATGGGTTCAAAATCCGCCGCGCCGTGCTTGCACAGGGGGCATACGATGTCGTCGGGCAGGGTGTCGCCCTCGTAGATCCAGCCGCAGACCTTGCAGACAAAGCCGTGCTTGCCCTCGGTTTCCGGCTTGGGCTTGACGTTGTTCTGGTAGTAGGTGTAGGTCATGGTCTCCCGGTCGGAGATCACCCGCGCCTCGGTGACGGAGCAGATGAACATGCCGTGGGTGTCCAGGTCAACATAGCTCTCCACCTTCAGGCTCATGAAGGAGTTGATATACCGGGGCAGGAACCGCAGGCCGTTGTCGGAGCGCAGCTCCTCAATGCCGGCGAACTTGTCCGCCGTGCGGCCGCTCTGGAAGCCGAAGGTCTGGAAAACGGAGAAGGGGGCGGAGGTGTCCAGGCAGCATACGTTCATCACGCCGGTCTGCTTGATGACGTGGTGGGAGTAGTTCTGCTTGTTGATGGTGACGGCGATGCGGTTGGGGGTATTGGTGACCTGGGAGACGGTGTTGACGATCAGGCCGTTGTCCTTGCTGCCGTCGCTGGACGTGACCACGTACAGACCGTAACCGATGTTGAACAGGGCGTCCAGATTGTTCTTGTTCGCCGTCTCGTCCTGCCGGGCGAGGTAGTCCTGGCACAGCTCGTTTGCCATGGACTCAATCTGAGCCTTGCTGTCGTCATTCAGTGCGGAGAGAATCTTCACGGTGGTGTCGGTGAAGGTCAGGTTCTTGCTGCCCTCCAGCATTTTGCGCATGGTCTTGGCGGCGAGGGGCGCCCAGGAGCCGTTTTCCATCAGGCCGATGGTGCGGTTCTGGAAGTTCCGCTCGGTCAGGTGATGAATGAATTCCTTCATGAAGGGGAAGACGTCGGCATTGTAGGTGGTGGTGGCCAGCACCAGCTTGCCGTAACGGAAAGCGTCCTCAACGGCCTTTGCCATGTCGCACCGGGCAAGGTCATGCACGATGACCTTGGGGCAGCCCTTGTCCGCCAGCTTCTGCGCCAGCAGCTCCGCCGCCGCCTTCGTGTGGCCGTAGACGGAGGTGTAGGCGACCACAATGCCGTCGCTCTCCACCCGGTAGGAAGACCAGATGTCGTACAGATTCAGATAATATCCCAGATTCTCCGTCAGCACGGGGCCGTGGAGGGGGCAGATGATGGAAATGTCCAGCCCGGCGGCCTTTTTCAGCAGCGCCTGCACCTGCGCGCCGTACTTGCCCACAATGCCGATGTAGTAGCGGCGGGCTTCGTCCGCCCAGTCTTCTTCCACGTCCAGCGCGCCGAACTTGCCGAAGCCGTCAGCGGAGAAGAGAACCTTGTCATAGGAATCATAGGTCACGATGACCTCCGGCCAGTGAACCATGGGCGCACCCACAAAGGTCAGGGTGTGCTTGCCCAGGCACAGGGTATCCCCCTCGCCCACCACAATGCGTCGGTCGGCGTAGTCGTCGCCGAAGAAGTTTTTCATCATGACAAAGGCCTTGGCGGAGGAAACCACGGTCGCCTCGGGGTAGACCTTCAGGAAATTGGCGATGTTGGCGGAGTGGTCAGGCTCCATGTGCTGCACCACCAGATAGTCCGGCTTGCGGCCGCCCAGGGTGTTCTGAATGTTGTCCAGCCACTGATGGGTAAAGCCCCGGTCTACGGTGTCCATGATGGCGACTTTTTCGTCCAGGATGGCGTAGGAATTGTAGCACATGCCGCCCGGGACAACGTACTGTCCCTCGAACAGGTCGACCGCATGGTCGTTGACGCCGATATACCGGATGTCCTTTGTGATTGTCATAAAATTGCTCCTTTTTTGTGTTATTTTGTCAGTTCTGCTCGTAATCCAGAACTTCCTTGGCAATATAAATGGGGCGGCCCTTGCTCTGCTCAAAGGTTCTGCCCACGTATTCGCCGATGATGCCGATGCAGAACAGCTGCACGCTGCCCAGCAGCAAAATCAGCACGATGATGGTGGCATAGCCGGGGACGTCAATACCCTGAATCAGCTTTTGCAGCACCACCACGATCAGGTAAATCAAGGCTGCCACGCCCGTCACGCCGCCCAGCCACGTCGCCAGCCGCAGAGGGGCGGTGGAAAAGCCGATGATGCCCTCAATGGCATAATTCACCAGCTTCCAGAAGCTCCACTTGGTGGTTCCGGTCGCCCGCTCACAGGCGGTGTAGGGGATGAACTTGGTGCTGTAGCCCACCCAGGCAAAAATGCCCTTGGAGAAGCGGTGGTATTCCGCCAGCTCCAGGATGCTGTCCCGGACACTGCGGCGGAAGGTGCGGAAATCGCTGGCATCAGGCTGCAAGGTCACCTTGGAAAGCTTGTTGATGATGCTGTAAAAGCTCTTTTTGAAGAAGGACAGCACCTTTCCTTCGCCCCGTCGATCCTGAAAGGCCGCGACCACGTCGAATTCCGGCTCCTCGTCCAGAATTTTCACCATGTCCCGGACGATTTCCGGGCGCTGCTGAAGATCGGCATCGATCAGACAGATGTACTCGCCCGCCGCGTGCTGCAAGCCCGCATAAATTCCGGCCTCCTTGCCGAAATTCCGGGAGAAGGACACCACCTTCACGGGGCATTCCCGGGCGGCGTAGAGTTTTTTCAGATTGTGCAATGTAGCGTCCCGGCTGCCGTCGTCGATGAAGACGATCTCGTAATCATAGCCGCAGCCGTCAAAGGCGGAGACGACCGCCTGCTGAAACAGGGCGACGTTATCCGCTTCGTTATAACAGGGAACTACCAGGGATAATTTCATGGGCAAACACTTCCGCTTCCAATAAGGTGCTTTCATTATATGCGATTTTCACCGGTTCGTCAACGCTTTGTGCAGCCATTTTCTGCCCCATGGAAAACAGCGCCAATATTTTTCTTGACAAAATACAGCCTTTGCAATACAATTGTACGAAATCGATAACGCGGTGAACGGGAGGTTCCGTTTCCGGCGCAAGGAAGAGAGTGCGCGTTTTGGTGCAAGCGCATATTGGCCGGTTCGGATGGTCGCCCGGGAGCGGTCTTTCTGAAGAAAGTAAGAAAGAACGGGGCTGCCCGTTACAGCAGTTTTGAGTGCCCGAAAGGGAATTCAGGTGGTACCGCGGAAAATTTTCGCCCTGAGCTTTTGGGGAATCTTTGAGTCAGCCGATTCAGAGCTTCCCCGGCTCAGGGCGTTTCTTATTTTTATGAAGAGGAGCGAAAGAAAATGGCAAGAGAATTACCAAAGGTCTACGAGCCGCAGCAGGTGGAGTCCAAAATCTACGACATGTGGCAGCGCGGCGGCTACTTCCACGCCGAGGTGGATGAAAGCAAGAAGCCCTTCACCATCGTCATGCCCCCACCCAACGTCACCGGTCAGCTGCACATGGGTCACGCCATGGACGCAACCCTGCAGGATACCCTGATCCGGTTCAAGCGGATGCAGGGCTATAACGCCCTGTGGATTCCCGGCGTCGATCACGCCGGCATCGCCACCCAGATCAAGGTGGAGGAGGAGCTTCGCAAGGAGGGACTGACCCGCTACGATCTTGGCCGTGAAAAATTCCTGGAGCGTGTCTGGGACTGGAAGCACAAGTATGGCAACCGCATCGTGGAGCAGCAGAAGAAGCTGGGCGCCAGCTGCGACTGGGAGCGCGCCCGGTTCACCATGGATGAGGGCTGCTCCAAGGCCGTGCGGGAGGTCTTCGTCTCCCTGTACGAAAAGGGTCTGATCTACAAGGGAAGCCGCATCATCAACTGGTGCCCCCACTGCGTCACCGCCCTGTCCGACGCCGAGGTGGAGTATGTGGACAAGCCCGGTCATCTGTGGCACATCCGTTACCCTCTGGCTGACGGCTCCGGTGAGGTGATCGTGGCGACCACCCGTCCTGAGACCATGCTGGGCGACTCCGGCGTGTGCGTCAACCCCAACGACGAGCGCTACAAGGACATTGTGGGCAAGACGGTCATTCTGCCCCTTGTGAATAAGGAAATTCCCGTTGTCGCAGACGATTACGCCGAGATGGACTTCGGCACCGGCTGCGTCAAGATGACCCCCGCCCACGACCCCAACGACTTTGAGGTGGGTCTGCGCCACAATCTGGAGGTTATCCGGGTGCTGGACGACAACGGCAAGGTCAACGAAAACGGCGGAAAGTATGAGGGACTCGACCGCTACGAGGCCAGAAAGCAGATCGTCGACGACCTGGAAGCGGGCGGATATCTGGTAAAGGTGGAGCCTTACAGCCACAACGTGGGCACCTGCTACCGCTGCCATCAGGACGTGGAGCCGATCATCTCCGCCCAGTGGTTCGTGAAGATGAAGCCCCTGGCCGAGGAGGCCATCCGGGTGGTCAAGGAAGGGGAGACCAAATTCGTCCCCGAGCGGTTCAGCAAGACCTATCTCAACTGGATGGAAAATGTCCGCGACTGGTGCATTTCCCGCCAGCTGTGGTGGGGTCATCAGATTCCCGCCTGGACGTGCGCCGACTGCGGCCACATCACCGTGTCCCGGGAGGATGTCTGCAAGTGCGAAAAGTGCGGCAGCGCCAACATTGAACGTGACCCCGACGTGCTGGATACCTGGTTCTCCTCCGCCTTGTGGCCGTTCGAGACCTTGGGCTGGCCGGAAAAGACGGAAGATTTGGACTATTTCTATCCGACGGACGTGCTGGTCACGGGCTACGACATCATTTTCTTCTGGGTCGCGAGAATGATCTTCTCCGGCTGTGAGCATACCGGCAAGACGCCCTTCCACACCGTGCTGATTCACGGCCTTGTCCGGGACAATCAGGGACGCAAGATGTCCAAGTCTTTGGGCAACGGCATTGACCCCCTGGAAATGATAGACAGGTACGGCTGCGACGCTCTGCGGATGAACCTGATCACCGGCAACTCTCCCGGAAACGACACCCGTTTCTACACCGAGAAGTGCGAGGCCATGCGCAACTTTGCCAACAAGCTGTGGAACGCCTCCCGCTATGTGCTGATGAATCTGGGCGAGGACGCCAGGAACGAGCTGCCCGCCCTCAGTAAGCTGGAAATTGCCGACAAGTGGGTGCTGTCCAAGCTGAACACGCTGATCGCCGAGGTCACGGAGAATCTGGAAAAGTACGAGCTGGGCGTGGCCGTCCAGAAGGTGTACGATTTCATCTGGGACACCTACTGCGACTGGTATATCGAGCTGACCAAGGCGCGGCTGTATTCCGAGGATGCGATCCGCAAGCAGACCGCCATTTCTGTGCTGGTGTATGTGCTTGACCAGATTCTGCGGCTGCTGCATCCCTTCATGCCCTTCATCACCGAGGAAATCTGGCAGAGCATCCCCCACGAGGGCGACGCGCTGATCGCCGCAAAGTGGCCGGAATACCGGGAAGAGCTGGCCTTCAAGGCCGAGGAAAGCCACATGGAGTCCGTCATGGACGCCATCCGCGCCATCCGCAACCGTCGGGCGGAAATGAACGTTCCGCCCTCCCGGAAGGCGGCGCTGTACGTGCTGACCTCCAAGCCCCAGGTCTACGCCGAGGGCGAGGGCTTCATCCAGCGTCTGGCCTATGCCGACACCGTGTCCATGCTGGACAAGGAGCCGGAGAACTTAAGCGGCATGGTGACCATTCCCACCGCCGACGCCAAGCTGTATATCCCCATGGGTCAGCTGGTGGACGTGGCCAAGGAGCTGGATCGCATCTCCAAGGAGCTGGAAAAGAACCGCAAGTTCTTAAGCTCTCTGGAAGCGAAGCTCAGCAACGAGAAGTTCGTCTCCCGCGCCCCCGAGGCCGTGGTGAACGCGGAGAAGGAAAAGGCGCAGAAGACCCGCGACCTGATCGCAAGTCTCGAGCAGAGCGAAGCGGCGCTGAAAAGTCTGTAAATGAACAAAACCCGCAGGAATGGGCGGGGCACATTAGACAGTTAACAGGCACAGTGGGATGACATCCGCTGTGCCTGTTTTTGCACGCACCTCTTGCCTCTCCCGCTGGGAGAGGTGGCTGAGCGAAGCGAAGACGGAGAGGGGAAACAGGGGTGCAAAGCCCTCTCAGTCACCTTCGGTGACAGCTCCCCCAGCGGGGGAGCCAAGGGGCTTGTACCTCGTTATATACGAGTTTGTTCAAAACCTTTATTTTCAAAGAATCCCGTTTCCGACTGAAAAATCGGAAACGGGATTTTATACTGTTAATCAGCAAATTTACCTAGGAGGGAAGCAATATGCACTTTACCAGTTTTTTGGAGGAAGGACGGCTGACGGTGGCGCTCACCGGGGAAATTGACCACCACTGCGCAAAGGCCTACATTCAGGCAATCGCCGCGAAAATCGAAGCTTATACCCCGGAGGTCTGCGTGCTGGATTTTCAGGAGGTTTCCTTTGTGGATTCTTCAGGCATTGCCGTGGTCATCAACGCCTTAAGGAGCATGACCCAGATCGAGGGGCGGCTGCTTCTGACGGGGATTGCGCCCCAGCCCATGCGGGTGTTCCGGGCGTCGGGAATCGATAAGCTTGTGGAGATCAAGGAGGCTGTATCATGAAATTCGACAACTATATGATTCTGGATTTTCCCAGCAAATCCGCCAATGAAGCCTTTGCCCGGTCGGCGGTGGCCTGTTTCGCCGCCCAGATGGATCCGACGCTGGAGGAGCTGGGGGACATCCGTACGGCGGTGAGTGAGGCGGTGACCAACTGCATCGTCCACGCTTACCCGGAAAAGCTGGGGAATATCACCCTGCGCTGCCGTATCCTGAAGGACAATGTGCTGGACATTGTCATCAAGGACAAGGGCGTCGGCATCCCGGACATAGAGCAGGCCAGACGTCCCGCGTACACCACCGGCGGCGCGGAACGCAGCGGAATGGGCTTTACCATTATGGAAAGCTTCATGACCAATCTGGAAATTACATCCAAGCCCGGAAAAGGAACCACGGTGCATATGCGCCGGAAGCTGCAGCGGCGGCAATGAGCAGGACGGAGGAACTGATCGCCAAGGCACAGCAGGGCGACCGGGAGGCGTCCGAAGCTCTGGTGGAGGAAAACTCCGGCCTGATCTGGTCGGTTGCCAGGCGGTTTTTAGGCCGGGGAACGGAAGCGGACGATCTGTACCAGCTGGGGTGCCTTGGCTTTCTCAAGGCTGTGGAGGGGTTCGACCTTTCCTACGGGACGCAGTTCTCCACCTATGCCGTGCCAAAAATCGCCGGGGAGATACGGCGGTTTCTCCGGGACGACGGGGCGGTAAAGGTGTCCCGGAGCTTAAAAGAGCAGGCCGCGACAATCAAAGCCGCCCGCAGCCGTCTGACCGGGGCGCTGGGCAGGGAGCCGACGATTCAGGAAATTTCCCGCCAGACCGGGCTTACCCCGGAAGAAATCGCCCTCGCCGAAACGGCCACCGCCGCCACGGAGTCCATCCAGCGGGAAACGGGGGACGAGGGCTTCACTTTGGAAAACGTGCTGACGGACACGGAATCGGAAGAACGGATGGTGGAAAAAATTGCTCTGCGGCAGGCAATTTCCGGCCTGCCGGAGCGGGAACGGATGGTCATTCAGCTGCGGTATTTCCACGGCCTGACCCAGCAGCGGGTGGCGGCGGTGATGAACGTCAGCCAGGTGCAGGTGTCCCGGATTGAAAAGAAGGCCGTCGCCATGCTTCGGGAGCTGATGGCGTAAAGCGGCATTTTCCCTCTTTACCTTTTGCCGAAAATGCGCTAAAATAATGGCATCATGTTGAAGACAGGTGCAATTATGACAGAACAAATGGACTCCCGATTTCTGACCGCCCGGAAAAATTACATCGAGCGGCAGTTTTCACAGCTGAACGATATGCAGCGTCAGGCCGTGCTGACCACGGAGGGACCGCTGCTGCTGCTTGCCGGTGCAGGCAGCGGCAAGACCACCGTCCTTATTAACCGCATTGCCAACCTCATGCGCTTCGGCCGGGGCAGCGATTGCTGCGAAATTTCCCACGCCGTCACGGAGGACGACGTGGCCTTTCTGGAGAGTCTTGGGGACGACCCCAGCCCCGATGATACCCGCCGGGCGGACAGTCTCTGCGCCGTGGAACCCGCTGCGCCCTGGAGCATCATCGCCATCACCTTTACCAACAAGGCCGCAAACGAAATGAAGGAGCGGCTTTCCAATCTTCTTGGCCCTCAGGCGCAGGACATCTGGGCGATGACGTTTCATTCCGCCTGCTGCCGCATTCTGCGGCGGGACATCGAGCGGATGGGCTTTACCCGGAGCTTTACCATTTACGATTCCTCGGACTCCGAGCGCATTATGAAGGAAATCATCAAGGACATGGAGCTGGACGACAAGACGTTTCCGGCGAAATATGTCCTTGGTGCCATCAGCCGGGAAAAGGACAAAATGGTGTCCCCCGGGGAGATGCTGGACAGGGCGGAGCGCACCGGGGACATCCGGGCGCAGCACATCGCCCGTGCCTACGGCAAATACCAGACCCGGTTGAAGGACAACAACGCGCTGGATTTTGACGATATCATCTACATCACCGTTCAGCTTTTGCAGCAGAACGAGGATGTTTTGCAGTATTATCAGCGCAAATTCCGGTACGTGCTGGTGGACGAGTATCAGGACACCAACCATATGCAGTACCTCCTGACGTCCCTACTTGCCGGCGGCCACGAGAACATCTGCGTGGTGGGCGACGACGATCAGAGCATCTACCGCTTCCGGGGCGCGACCATTGAGAACATTCTGAACTTTGAAAAGCAGTACCGGGGCGCGCGGGTCATTCGTCTGGAACAGAACTACCGCTCCACCCAGGCCATCCTCACCGCCGCCAACGCGGTGATTGCCCACAATCTGGGGCGCAAGGGGAAAAAGCTGTGGACGGCCAACGCCCAGGGCGACCCCGTTCTGGTGTACGAAGCCTCCGACGAGGGCAGTGAGGGCAATTTCGTGGCGGGGCAGATTCTGGCCGGTTCCCGGGGGAAAAACTTCAAGGACTATGCCATCCTGTACCGCACCAACGCCCAGTCCAACGCAATGGAATTTGCCCTGAAACGAAACGGCATTCCCTACCGGGTCATCGGCGGCACACGGTTCTTTGACCGGGCGGAAGTCAAGGATATGCTGTCGTATCTCTGCGTCATCAACAACCGGGCGGACGACCTGCGTCTGGGACGCATCATCAACAATCCTCCCCGGGGGTTGGGCGCGAAGAC
>OFMX01002120.1_pt1 | contig 12518 bp, 10 predicted proteins | sample 1541901 | NCBI WGS metagenome assembly OFMX01 (sample SAMN04209222, study PRJEB22552) | human gut metagenome | biome: gut; material: feces | host: Homo sapiens | place: USA: Oklahoma | reverse complement strand
GAAATACACAAAGTATTCCTCCGCTTTCAGAACTTTCGGCTGAGCCAAAATCTTCTGCCGCCAGCTCTCGTCGATTTAATCAGAGCTTCCTTAATTCTCTTCGATAACGATATCCCGGATATCCACGGTCTCCGCGTCCGCCCACAGGCGCTCCAAATCGTAGAACTTCCGGGCTTCCTCGGTAAAAACGTGGACGACGATGCTGCCGTAATCCAGCAGCTCCCAGGAATTGCCCCGGTGGCCTTCCCGGCTGAGCATCTGCTCCCCCAGCTGCTCCAGCGTGTACTCGGCATAGTCGCAGAGCGTCTTGACGTGGGTGTTGGAGGTGCCGGTGCAGATCAGAAAGTAATCCGCAAGCGAGCTGACCCGGTCAATTTTCAGCAGCCTGATGTTCTGTCCTTTTTTGGCGTCCAGCGCCTTGGTAACCTCGTAAGCAATTTCTTTTGGGGTTAACATAACTTCTTCCTTTCTACATGGTTTGTGTTTCCTGACGGTTGAGCCACGCCAGCGCGTCCCGGGATTCCGGCGAGACCTCGTTTCCCTGCTCCTTCAGATGTTCCAGCGTCATTTCCAGCCCCAGCTTCAGCGCCGCAGTCAGGTCGGAAAACGCCAGCTCCCGAAGCCGTTCCACCCCGGGAAAGCTCCGGTTCGGCTCCATATAGTCTGCCACATAAATGATGGTTTCCAGCAGATTCATGTCCGCTTTTCCCGTGGTGTGGCTGCGGATGGCGGAAACCACCGCCTCATTTTCCCCAAAAATCCGCTCCGCCACCATGGAACCGGTGAGGGCGTGGAGGGTTCTGGGGTATTTTCTTGAAAATTCGCCTAATATTTTACCATATTCGGCACAGACTGTCAACTGCAGCGGCCCGTCCAGCGCCTTGGTAATGTCGTGGAGAATGCCGGCTCTGGCAGCGTCGGTCACGTCCGCGCCCCATCGCTTGGCCAGTGCCACCGCCGTATCCCGGCAGCCTAAAACATGCGCCACCCGGTTGGGGTTCAGCAGCCGGATGACCACCCGCTCCAACTCCGCCATGGGGAGATTTTTCCACTGGGCGTTCACATCGTACAGCCCATGTTCCCGAATGTACACCGCCACGCCCGGGGACAGGAACGGCCCCGCGCAGTGAAACGCCAGCATCCGCCGCAGCTGGGTGGAGGAAATATCGACGACGTCGTTTTCCACCAGCCGGATTTTTGCCCCACGCTGTTCCAGCTTCGCCTGATTCTCGGCGACGGCGGCCTTTTCCCCCTTGCTGCCCCGGTAGAAAACGCCCAGCTCCGCATTCTTCAGAATGTCGTCGGGCTGCTTCCACTGATCGAAGCACAGGAACATATCACTGCCCATGAGCAGAATCCGCTCCGCGTCAGGATAGCGCTTCTTCAGCTCCGATACGGTCTGGAAGGTGTAGCTGACGCCGCCCCGGTTCAGCTCGATGTCCGAAACCTCGGCCTTCGGGCAGTCCGCCGCGGCAATGCGCAGCATTTCGAGGCGCTGCCTTGGGCTGGGTGAATCCTCGGGAATCGCCTTGTGGGGCGCAATACTCGTGGGAATGATCACCAGAGCGTCGAGGTTCAGCGCCGCGACCGCCTGCTTCGCCGCCTGGATATGGCCGATGTGGGGGGGATTGAAGGTTCCGCCGTAAATGCCGATTCGTTCCATTTGCACCGCTCCTGTACCTGTTTATCCCGCAAAACGCGAAAGAAAAATACCGTGTTTGCTTTTTATGGCACCGTCTGGGTCACTTCTGCTTTCTCTGCTGCCGCTCCCGGCTTCTCTCGATGGACTTTTCGATGGCCTGTTCCCGGAAATACTGGTTGCGCTGCTCCCGCGCCTGACGGGCGGCCTGACGGCGGGCGCGGACGCCCTTACCCACAGGGTCAGCCTTGGACTTGGGGGTCTCCTTGTGCTTGGCGCGGCCGGTCTGGTTGCGCTCGGCCTGACATTTTTCGCTGAACCGCCAGATGACGAATTTGGAACCGACGCAGGAAATGCCGTCGGCGCCGGTGGCCTCGCAGATGGCGTCGGACACCTCTCTCGCGCTCATCAGGGCGGTTTCCAGCACCTTGCCCTTCACCAGCTCCCGGGCGGTGAGGAGCTTGTCCGCTTCCGCGATGACCGCCTCCGTTACGCCGTCCTTGCCCACCATCAGGGTGGTTTCCAGGCTGTTCGCCTGCGCCCGGAACTCGGCGCGCTGTTTACTTGTCAGCATAGCCTTCCTCCTTGAGTTTGTCGTAAAATGCCCGCAGCGCAACCGCCCGGTGGGACACCTGATTCTTTTCCTCCGGCGTCACCTCCGCCAGGGTCTTGCCGAAGGGCGGATAGTAGAAAATGGGGTCATAGCCGAAGCCGCCCGTCCCGGCGGGGGCGCGCAGAAGCTCGCCATGCACCTCGCCCCGGGCCTGGACCACCTTGCCCTCGGGGGTCACCATGGTGATGACGCAGACAAACTGTGCCTGCCGCTGGCCGTCGGGAACATTCTCCGTGTTTTTCAGCAGCAGCTGCAATCTGCCCCAGTCGTCCAGAGTATCGTCGAAGCCATACCGGGCGGAGTAGATGCCGGGTTCTCCGTTCAGGGCATCCACGGCAATGCCGGAATCGTCCGCCAGCGCCGGAAGCTCGGTGGCCTGCATCACGGCATTGGCTTTCAGAAGGGAGTTTTCCTCAAAGGTAGTCCCCGTTTCCTCCACGTCAATGTCCACGCCCAGGTCGGACTCCATCACCAGCTCCATGTCAAATTTCTCGGTGATTTTCCGGATTTCTTCCCATTTATGTCTGTTTTTGCTTGCCAAAACTACTTTCATGATACTTCCTCAGATCAATGCTTCCACGAATTCCTTCGCGCTGAAGGGCATCAGGTCGTCCGCCTGCTCCCCCACGCCCACGAACTTCACGGGGATTTGCAGCGCGTCCGCCACGGCGATGACAATGCCGCCCTTGGCGGTGCCGTCCAGCTTGGTCAGGGCAATGGCCGTGACCCCCGCGATTTCCTTGAACTGCTTTGCCTGAATCAGGCCGTTCTGGCCGGTGGTGCCGTCCAGAACCAGCAGAACCTCCTTGGCGGCGTCGGGCAGCTCCCGCGCCACAATGCGGCTGATCTTGTTCAGCTCGTTCATCAGATTCGTCTTGTTGTGCAGCCGTCCAGCGGTGTCGATGAGAATCACGTCCACGTCCCTGGCCTTGGCGGACTGGATGCCGTCAAACACCACGGAGGCCGGGTCCGCGCCCTCGTGCTGGCGGACGATGGACGCGCCGCTTCTGCCCGCCCAGATCTCCAGCTGGTCGGCGGCCGCCGCCCGGAAGGTATCTCCCGCCACCAGCATGACCTTCTTTCCCTGAGCGGTCAGCTGCTTTGCGATCTTGCCGATGGTGGTGGTCTTGCCCACGCCGTTGACGCCGATGACCAGAATCACACTGGGATGGGTGGACAGATTCAGCTCCGTGTCTCCCACGGAAAGCATGTCCACCAGAATTTCCTTCAGCGCTTCCCGGGCTTCCTCCGTGGTTTTCAGGTGCTGCTCCCGGACGGCTCTGCGCAGCCGCTCCACGGCCTTGACGGAGGTATCCACGCCCAGGTCCGCCAGGATCAGGCTCTCTTCCAGCTCATCGTAAAAATCGTCGTCAATCTCGGAAAAGCCGGAAAACACGCTGCCCAGGGTGCCGCTGAGCGCTTCCCGGGTCTTGGTCAGTCCGGCCTTGATTTTGTCAAAAAAGCCCATAAAATTCTCCTTTACTCTACGATTCCCAAATATTCTTCCATCTGGTTCAAATCCAGCCGCAGCAGCTTGCTCACGCCCTGCTCCTGCATGGTCACGCCGTAAAGCACGTCGGAGGCTTCCATGGTGCCCCGGCGGTGGGTGATGACGATGAACTGGGTCTTCTTCGCCAGATTGTGAAGATAGCTTGCAAACCGCTCCACGTTCCGGTCGTCCAGCGCCGCGTCGATCTCGTCCAGCAGGCAGAAGGGCGTCGGCCGCACCTTCAGGATGGCGAAGTACAGCGCCGTCGCCACGAAGGCCTTCTCGCCGCCGGAGAGCAGCGTGATGGTCTTGACCTGCTTTCCGGGGGGCTGGACGCGAATCTCAATGCCGCAGGTCAGGGGATTTTCCGGGTCTTCCAGAATCAGCTGTCCCTTGCCGCCGCCGAACATTTCTTCAAAAGTCTGCCCAAAATAATGGTCGATTTTTCCAAATTCCGAAACAAATATGGTGGTCATCTCTTTGGTGATGTCCCGGATGACGCTTTCCAGCTCCCGCTTGGAGGTCAGCACGTCGTCCCGCTGGGAAGCAAGGTACGTGTAGCGCTCGTTGACCCGGGCGTATTCCTCGATGGCGCCCAGATTGGGCGTACCCAAAGCGGCAATTTTCCGTTTCAGCTCCGCCCCGCGGCGGTTTCCGGCGGTGACGTTTTCGATCTGGCCCCGATGCTCCGGGGCGGTGCCGGGGGTCAGGCCGTAGGAATCCCACAGCTTGTCCACGATCTGCTTTTCCTCCATGGAGGAGGTGACCTTTTTCTGCTCCAGCAGGGCGCAGGCGCGCTCCATGTTGAGGATGTCCTTGTTCTTCTCCTGGGCGTCCCGCTCCGCCCGGGTCTTGGAGGCTTCCGCTTCCGCCCGGTCTTCCTGGGTCTTTCGGAGCAGCGCGTTCATCCGGTCGGACTCCGCGTCGTTTTCCTCCTGCTTGACTTTCAGCTGAGCAATTTCCCCTTCCAGTCGGAGGATGTCCTCCCGGATGGCGTCTGCCAGAGTTTCCTTCTTCTCCCGGTCGCCCTCCATGGCCGCCCGGAGATTCTGCAAATCCGCAATGTGGGTCAGCGCCGTGTCCCGCTCGGCTTCCAGCGCCGCTTCCGCGGTTTTCAGCTCCGTCATCTGCCCGGTGATGGCGGCGTTTGCTTCCGCCGCTTCCGTCTGGCTGCCTTCCAGCTGTGCCAGTGTCTGCCGGGTCTCGGCAAGCTGCTGGGTGTACACCTGAATCTTCGCCCGCTGGGCGGCATAGCGCTCCCGGTCGGAGGTCTGCCGCGCGTTCAGAGAATCCCGCTCCCGCTGGGCGGAGGTCTCCGCTTCCGTGATGGCGTTCAGCAAGATCTCAAACTGCTTTTCCTGCCCCTGCAGGCGAAGCACCTGATCCTCCGCGCCGCGAAGCTGATCCTGCGCCGCCTTCATCTGGAATTCCACCTGGTCGCACTGCCGCTGGGCTTCCTGCAGATCCGCCTGGGCAACCAGCAGCTCCTGTTCCAGCTTCTTTTCCTGAGCCGTCAGCTTTTCCAGCTCATTTGCCCGGGACAAAATGCCCGCTTCCTTATTTACGGAGCCGCCGGTCATGGAGCCGCCGGGGTTCATGACCTGGCCGTCCAGGGTGACAATCTTGAAGCGTCCCCGGTACTTCTGGGACATGGCGATGGCCGCGTCCATATCGGACACGATAACCGTCCTGCCCAGCAGATTTTCCACAATGCCCCGGTACTTTTCATCGCTCACGGTCAATTCAGACGCAATGCCCACGAATCCTCGGCAATTTTCCAGCCCGGTCTCCTGTAAGCTCCTGCCCTGAATATTGGACATAGGCAGGAAGGTCGCCCGACCGCCGCCGGTGCGTTTCAGGTAGCCGATGGCGGCTTTGCCGTCCTGCTCTGTGCCAACCACGATCTGCTGCATGGCCGCGCCCAGGGCGATCTCAATGGCCACCGTATAGCTGTCCTCGGTGCGGATCAGCCGGGACACGGGGCCGTGAATATTCCGCAGCGCCCCTCGCTGGGCTTCCTGCATCACCATGCGGACGGCCTTGTTGTAGCTTTCAAAATCCCGCTCCATTGCCCGGAACACTCTGGCCTTGGCCGTCACGGAATCCCGCCGGGAGGTCATGTCCCGGATTTTTTCCTGCAATTCGTCCCGGCGCTTGACCCGGGTATTTTGCCTAAGGGTGTAGCCCGCGATGGTGTTGTTGGCCGCGGTCACTTCCTCCTGGGCTTTTTTCAGCTCCTTGCGGCAATTATCCAGATTGGTCTGGGCTTCCTGCTGTCTCGCCGCCCCGGCGGACAGGTCGGCATTCAGCTGCTCTAGGCGCTCCTTGGTCTGCGCCATGCTCTCTTCCAGACCCCGCACGTCGGCCTGACGCCCCGCGACGTCCGCCGCCAGAGAGGATTCCTTTCCCCGCAGCTCCAGAAACTGCTTGGTCAGTCCCTGGGCGCTGGCCGTCATGGCGGTGAGCTTGTGCTGCAATTCGTCCAGCTCCCGGCGCTTTCCTGTGAGTGCCGCTTCGATTTCCTCAATTCTGGCCTTCGTCTGATCGATCTGGGACACGATGCCGCCGGAGCGGTCTTCCTGCCCCTTTAATTCTTCCTCGATGCGGGAAATGTTGGTGTTGTTGTTCTCCACATTGCCCCGCAGCACGGCCATCTGCCCGTCCAGCTGCTGGTGGGTAGCGGAGAGCATATTCACTTTCAGGCGGACGGTTTCCAGCTCGCCGTCCCGGGTGCGCAGAGCTTCCCCCAGCTGATCCGCCTGACGGTACAGGGCGTCCAGATCGTCGTGGGCCTGCTGCAAAACGAAGGACGCGGACGCATAGTCCTCCTCCGCCTTCTTGGCAGCGGCGGAAAGCCTGTCCAGCGTGTCCAGCCACACGGCCACCTCCACGCCTTTCAGCTCGTCCTTCAGTTCCAGATATTTTTTTGCCTTTTCCGACTGCTGCTTCAGCGGCTCCAGCTGCAATTCCAGCTCGGAGACCTTGTCGCCGATGCGCAGCAGATTGTCCTCGGTGGCGGCCAGCTTCCGCTCCGTCTCCTCCTTGCGGTGGCGATATTTGGAGATGCCTGCGGCTTCCTCGAAGATCTCCCGGCGGTCGCCGCTTTTCAAAGACAAAATTTCGTCAATTCTGCCCTGGCCGATATTGCTGTAGCCCTCCCGTCCCAGGCCGGTGTCCATGAACATCTCGTTGATGTCCCGCAGACGGGCGGACTGCTTGTTGATATAGTATTCGCTGTCCCCGGAGCGGTAGTAGCGCCGGGTGACCATCACCTCGTCGGCGTCGTAGGCCAGCGCCCGGTCGGAATTGTCCAGCGTCAGGGTCGCCTCGGCGAAGCCAACGGCGGTTCGCTTCTGGGTGCCGCCGAAGATCACGTCCTCCATTTTGGCGCCCCGGAGGGTTTTGGAGCTTTGTTCCCCCATGACCCACAGAATGGCGTCGGAAATATTCGATTTTCCGGAGCCGTTGGGGCCGACGATGGCGGTAATGTCATCGCCGAACCGGATCAGCGTCTTGTCCGGAAAGGACTTAAAGCCTTGCAGTTCCAATGATTTCAGATACACAGCATAACCTCATGTAAAAGAGAATGAAAGATAGCAATTCCGTTCGCAATTTGTTTACTCATGCAATTGTCGTGACCGGAATTTCATGCAGTCCCGGTGGGTTTCGGAAATTTTCACCTGAACCTCCGGGAACGCGGCGGCGATTTTCTCCGCCAGCACGGCCACAACGGGGTTCTCCGTGGCAAAATGTCCCGCGTCGATCAGATTCATCCCCAGCGCCTGGGCGTCCCAGAAGTCATTGTACTTGATGTCTGCGGTGACGAAGGTGTCGCACCCGGCCTCGAAGGCGCTCATCAGCTCGTCGGAACAGCTTCCGCCGCCCACCGCCACCAGGCGAACCGGCTTGCCGCCGTCCACGTAGCGCAGTCCCTCGGCGTTCAGGCTGCTCCTGACCGTTTCCAGAAATTGGGAAAGAGACTGCTTCTCCACCCTGCCTCGGCGCAGAAGCCCCCACTGCCGCCCCCGATCGTCCCGGAAAAAGGGCGGGATGGTCTCCACGTCCTTCAGTCCCAGGGTGTCTGCCAGCACGTCGTTGACGCCCCCCGGGGCGCAGTCCAGATTGGTGTGGGCATTGACGGCGCTGATGCCGTGGCGGCAAAGGGTCATGATGCTCCGGCCGACGGTCGTTTCCTCCGTCACGGATTTAAGCGGGTCGAAAATAATTGGATGGTGGGTGACGATCAGCTCCGCGCCCCACTCCGCCGCCTCCCGGCACACCCCCTCGAAGGGGTCGAGCGCCACGAGAACCTTGGTTACGGGAGTCTCCCGGCTGCCGCAGAGCAGCCCCACATTGTCCCAGTCCATTTTCATGTAGGTTGGGGCAAGGGTCTCTATGTACTTGAGAATGTCAGCTACGGTCGTCATCGGTCAGTTCCTCCAAAATTGCTTTGTAGTGCCTGTATTTTTCCTCGTCCCCGCCGGACAGCCCTGCCACGGTCTTACGAAGGCCGGAAAGGACGCTCTCCCGGAAGGCCGGGAGCAGCTCGCTGCCGCTGCGGCGCAGTGCCGGGGTGATGTAATATTCGCCCTCGGTCAGCGTCTCCCCGGGGGCGTAGACCACCTCCATGACGGGGTAGATGAATTTTCCGTCCTTCGCCAGTGTCTCCCGGCGGATGGCGTAGCCCTGACGGTACAGATACCGGCGCAGCTCCGGCCGCTTGCTCTGGCATTGGAGAATCAGGCGGTAGCGTTCGGTTTTCAGCCAGGGCGCGGCGTCCAGAATGGACATCATGGTGTCCGCCCCCATCCCCGCGCAGACCATGCAGTCAAATTCCCGGGGGACATCGCGGATGCCGTCGGACAGGTAGAAGGCCATGCGCTCCTTCACGCCGAATTTTTCCGCATTGCGGATGGCGCTTTGCAGGGGCATTTCCCGGACGTCGGAGGCAATGACCGCGCCGGCAATGCCGTTTTTCAGAAGGTAAATGCCGAGATAACCGTGGTCACAGCCCACGTCCGCCACCCGGTCGCCGGGCTTGACATAGCCGCAGCAGGCCAGTAGCCGGTTGGAAAGGGGAATTTTCACGGGCGTCCCTCCTTCTATACGAAAAAAGCCATCCCGGCATTTGTCCGGGATGGCGCTGCCGGTATTTTATCCGTTCTGCTTCGCGGCTTCGTTGGCCTCGTAGGCTTCCAGGAAATTGTTCAGCTGGGCGAGGAACGGCTCGCAGTCCACACCGTGAACCATGCAGGCTTCCTCAACGGTCTCGCCCCGGGAAGAGGGGCAGCCCAGGCAGTGCATACCGATGGCGAAGAACAGGGGCGCGGACTGGGGCGCGATGTCCAGAACGTCCCCGATGATGGTATCCTTTTCAATTTTTACAGCCATGAAAATGACCTCCTTGTTTTTATCTTTGACTATTATAACCGCACATGTGGAAAAAAACAAGAGGAAAGTCGCAAAAGATACGCAGCCGCCCCGCAGATTTTTTGTGGCGGGGTGGTCGATGATCAGAGCATCCGCAGATCGTCCGTCCAGATTACCCCCATGAGATCAACTTCTTTTTCCTTAGCATTGGCAGGAAAGAGGATATTATTTCAAAATAGTTTCCCCTTCTGTCCCAAAACCGCGGGCAGGAGGGGAAATATTCTGTTTCGCTTCTCAGGCAGGATGTGCTTCTTGCTGATTAATGGAGAATGGGACGCAGAACGGCTAGGCTCAGTATTTGTTGTGCTTAAATAGAAAGAACCAAAGAAATGACAGGATAAAGGATAACAGCAACACCAGCAAGTTTATACTCCCTCCGAATGTGCTGCGGTAAGTTCCAGATAGCCCCGACAATTATGCGCAATCCCCGCCCACTCCAGAACGGCGGCCAACACAAACACCGGGTCAACGCCGGACTCGCCTACACTTTTGCCAAAGTAGTTTTTCAGAATAGCGCCTGCGACGGTGTTTTCTTCACACCCGGCCTCGCCAAGCCTGTGGCCTCGGGCGCTTCCCTTATCGGCTCTGTAATTCGGCTGAGTCTTTAACAAATCGACGATCACGTCAAAGACATCATAGGTATAGATTGGGGGCAGTTCATTGCACAGAATGTGCTGACCGTCCGTGTCCGCCTTTATGCCGTACCGATTGCCGCTGATGGACGTCACGATGGCACGCCCGCCATTTTCCATGAGCTTCCTCTTGACAATATCTCCGGCACGATTGCTTTCCTTACCATCAAACTGGATTTGCATATTAACGTCCTCTTTTATAAGTGTTTTGTCTTCTTGCGTGAGATTCAGTGCGCTGAGCAGTTCCGTCAGTTTCTTCTTCGCATAGGGATAGGAGATGTTCAGCTCTTCCTGTAATAGTTTCAGGTTTCCACGGTGTTTCAGAAACGTGGTAAGAAACAGGTACTGGTCATTGTCCAGTTTATCAAAGGGGCTGATTTCAAAAGAGTTTGAAAGTTCCAGCCCACAGCAGGGGCATTGAACTTTTGCGATTTTCAAATCATTTCCGCAGACGGGACACTCTGAAATAAGCTTTGCCATGTCAATCACCTCAAAAGTATGATAGCACGTTGATTTGAGATTGTCAATATTTAGAATTAAATTAATTTATTCTATTTTGTAAATAGAACAATTCTTACTAGAGAATAGAAAGTAAAATTCGTCACAGAAATAAAATGAGCACATCCGACCCGATTTCTCGGGCTGGATGTGCTTCTTTGCTTGTTATTCAGGAAAGAAAAGCGTTCCCTTATTTCGTCTCGTCGGTGCCGTAGTAGGCGTTGAGATACATCTGCTTGATCTCGCTCATGAGGGGATACCGGGGGTTCGCGCCGGTGCACTGGTCGTCGAAGGCCTGCTCCACCATGCTGTCCAGCCGGGTCAGGAAGTCGGTTTCGTCAATGCCGTAGTCCCGGATGGTCTTCCTGATGCCGATTTTGGCCTTCAGCTCGTCAATGGCCGCGATCAGTTTTTCCAGCTTCTCCTCGTCCGTGGTGCCGCCCAGCTTCAGGTAGTCGGCAACCTCGGCATACCGCGCCAGGGTGTGGGGATGGTCGTACTGGGAGAAGGTGCCCATCTTCGCGGGAACCTCGGCGGCGTTGAACCGCAGAACCTCGTCGATCATCAGGGCGTTGGCAACGCCGTGGGGCAGATGATGGAACGCGCCCAGCTTGTGCGCCATGGAGTGGCACACGCCCAGGAAGGCGTTGGCAAAGGCCATACCGGCCATGCAGGCGGCGTTTGCCATGTTCTCACGAGCCTTGGGATCCTTCGCGCCGTTTTCGTAGGCGGAGGGCAGGTTCTCGAAAATCAGCTTCAGGCTCCGCAGCGCCAGACCGTCGGTGTAGTCCGTGGCCATCATGGAGGCGTAGGCTTCCAGAGCGTGGGTCACAGCGTCGATGCCGGAGGCGGCGGTCAGACCCTTGGGGGCGTTCATCATCATGTCGGCGTCCACGATGGCCATTTTCGGCAGCAGCTCATAGTCCGCCAGCGGATACTTGACGCCGGTGGTTTCATCGGTGATGACGGCGAAGGGGGTCACCTCGGAGCCGGTACCGGCGGTGGTGGGGATGGCGACGAAATACGCCTTTTCGCCCATCTTGGGGAAGGTGTAGACACGCTTGCGGATATCCACAAAGCGCATGGCCATGTCCTGGAAATCCGCCTCGGGATGCTCATACAGCACCCACATGATCTTGCCCGCGTCCATGGCGGAGCCGCCGCCGATGGCGAGGATCAGATCGGGCTTGAAGGCTGCCATCTGCGCCGCGCCCTCTCTGGCACAGGCGAGGGTGGGATCGGGAGCCACGTTGTAGAAGGTGGTGTGGGTGATTCCCATGGCGTCCAGCTTCTCCTCCACCGGCTTCGTGTAGCCGTTCTGGTACAGGAAGGCGTCGGTGACGATGAATGCCTTCTTGTAATTTTTCAGCTCGGCCAGAGCCACGGGCAGGCAGCCCTTCTTGAAATAAACCTTTTCAGGCGCACGGAACCAGAGCATGTTCTCCCTCCTAATTGCCACAGTCTTGATGTTCAGCAGGTGCTTGATGCCCACGTTCTCGGAAACGGAGTTGCCGCCCCAGGAGCCGCAGCCCAGCGTCAGGGAGGGAGCCAGCTTGAAGTTGTACAGGTCGCCGATGCCGCCGTGGGCAGACGGCGTGTTCACCAGAATGCGGCAGGCCTTCATTTTTTTCGCAAAGGCGTCCAGCTTTTCCTTCCCGGCCACCGTATCCAGATAAACGGAAGCGGTGTGGCCGTAGCCGCCGTCCTTGACCAGGGTGTCCGCCTTGTTCATGGCATCGGCAAAGTCCGCCGCCCGGTACATGGCAAGCACGGGGGACAGCTTCTCATGGGCAAAGGCTTCGGAGAGATCGGTGGAGGTCACTTCGCCGATGAGGATTTTGGTGCTTTCGGGGACGTCAACGCCCGCCAGCGCCGCGATGGTGTGGGCGGACTGACCCACGATCTTGGCGTTCAATGCACCGTTAATCAGGATGGTTGCGCGAACCTTGTCAATTTCCTCCCCGTTCAGGACGTAGCAGCCGCGCTTGACGAATTCCGCCTTGACCCGGTCGTAGATGCTGTCCAGCACCACCACGCTCTGCTCGGAGGCGCAGATCATGCCGTTGTCAAAGGTCTTGGAATGGATAACGGAGGAAACCGCCAGCAGAATGTCGGCGCTGTCGTCGATCACGGCGGGGGTATTGCCGGGGCCGACGCCCAGAGCGGGCTTGCCGGAGGAATAGGCCGCCTTCACCATGCCGGGGCCGCCGGTGGCGA
>OFMX01002118.1_pt1 | contig 12529 bp, 8 predicted proteins | sample 1541901 | NCBI WGS metagenome assembly OFMX01 (sample SAMN04209222, study PRJEB22552) | human gut metagenome | biome: gut; material: feces | host: Homo sapiens | place: USA: Oklahoma | reverse complement strand
GGTCAAAGGTGTTTTCATTCAGGTCGATGGAGGAAGTATAAATTCCCGGTTTGTACAGGCTTTTGGCATCGGCTGAGGCACTTTTTTTCTGACCGGATCCAAACATGAAAAAAAGTACAATAGCCAGGATGACAGCAAGAAGAAGGAAAATGCCGGTGTATATAACTTCCTTCATATGTAGGACTATGATTTTTGTTTTTGCACTCATGGTACACGCCTCCTGGATGGTTTTGTATATTCTATTACAGAAGTGCTTAAATTATGATATACTGAAACAACGAATGTGAGTAACCGACAGTAAGGAGAGAAGAATGTCATTACAGTTTATTATCGGCAGTTCCGGTGCCGGAAAGTCTTATTTTGCATATGAGAGAGTAATCCGGGAGTCCATGGAACACCCGGAGAGAAATTACTATATTATTGTTCCGGAGCAGTTTACCATGCAGACACAGAAGACGCTGGTGGAAATGCATCCGGGAAAAGGAATCCTGAATATTGACATCCTGAGCTTTGAACGTCTTGCGTACCGTGTATTTGAAGAAACCGGCGGAGATAACAGAAAGGTTCTGGAAGATACGGGAAAAAGCATGGTGCTGCAGAAAATGGTGCAGCAGCACAGAAAGGAACTTGCCTATCTGGGAAGTCAGATGAATAAGCCGGGATATCTGGATGAGGTGAAGTCTCTGGTTTCAGAATTTATGCAGTATGATATCAGAGAAGAGAATCTGGCAGAAATGAAAGAGAAGGCCAAAGATCAGCCATTACTTGAAATGAAGCTTAAGGATGTGGGAATCCTTTATCAGTCATTCAGGGAATTCCTGAAGGGGCATTATATGACAGGGGAAGAGGTGATGGATGTCCTGCTTAAACAGCTTCCTTTTTCCGAAAAACTTAAGGGAGCGGAATTTCTCTTTGATGGATTTACCGGATTCACGCCAATTCAGGTCAATGTGCTCAGGGAACTTCTGGTCATTGCTGACCGCATAAGTGTTACTGTGACTATGGACGAACGGGAGGATGCTTTTTCTCCGGGAAAACCTTATCAGCTTTTCTTTATGAGCAAGCAGATGATACGGACACTTGCAGGGCTGACCAGAGATCTGGAGGATCCAGTGTATCTGAAACCATCCGGACAGTCCCGGTTTGCACAGGCACCTGCCTTACAGTTTCTGGAGAAAAATATCTTCCGCTACAGAAAGGGTGTGTATGCCGAAGAACAGCAGGAGATAAAAATATTTACTGCGCCATCCCCTCTGGAAGAAATGCGGGAGGCTGCCAGAAGGATGTCAGAACTTGTGCGTACCTGCGGATACCGCTATGGTGAGATTGCAGTGATCACAGGAAATCTGGAAGAATATGCAAGACTTGCAGCACAGGTATTTGAGGAGGCAGATATTCCATATTTTATTGACGAGAAGCACTCGGTAATGATGAATCCTTTTGTGGAGTATCTGCGCGCTGCCATGGAGATGGCGGTACAGGGATTTCCTTATGAGAGTGTTTTCCGTTATCTCAGATGCGGGATGTCAGAAGTTACCAGAGAACAGGCTGATAAGCTGGAGAATTATGTGCTGGCGCTGGGAATCCGGGGATATAAGAAATGGTCTGAAAAATGGGTTCGTGTATACAGAGGAATGGAAGCGGAGAAGATACAGGAACTGAATGAGATCAGAGAAATCTTTGCGGAAGAAGTAAGGGAACTTGCACAGGGATTTGGTTCCGGGAAGAAGACAGTGGAAGAGTACTGCCGGATTCTCTATGAGTTTATCCAAAAAAGCAATGTCTGGCAGAAACTGAAACGACAGGAGCGAAAGTTTAAAGAGTCAGGCGATAAAGCAATGGAAAAAGAATATAACCAGATTTATGGAATTGTGATGGACCTGCTGGATAAGATGGTTGAGATTCTTGGCGAAGAAACGGTAAACAGACAGGAGTTCCGACAGCTTCTGGAATCAGGACTTTCTCAGGCAAAAGTAGCGCTGATTCCGCCGAGCATAGATCAGGTAATGGTGGGTGATATGGAACGATCCCGCTTAAAGGAGATTAAGGCGTTGTTCTTTGTTGGCGTGAATGAGGGAAATATCCCAAAGAGCACACAGACAGGCGGAATCTTATCAGAGCTTGACAGGGATTTCTTCCAGGAGCAAGGAGTGGAACTGGCACCGGGGCCTAAAGAACTGATGAATATGCAGAGGTTCTATCTGTATCTGAATATGACGAAACCGGGAGAAAAGCTGATCCTCTCCTATAGTGATACCAATGCAAAAGGAGAAGGCATAAGTCCGGCATATCTGATCGGGAGTATACGCAGTCTGTATCCGAAGCTGGAAATTGAGGGTGGAGCCGGGGTCAGACCCCATAAAAATTCTATAAACAATTATTGTTATCCGGAAAATCCGGAAGCTGGGATTGATCTGTTTTTGGAGAAGCTGGTACAGGAGACAGAGAAAGAACATGAGGATATTCTGGAGCAGGCAGATGAGACGGATGCAATGTTTGGAGAGCTTTACAGCTGGTATCTGCGGAATCCGGAATACAGAAGCAGAGTACAGAAGCTGGTACAGTCGGCTTTTGCCGGAAAACCAGAGGACATTATCAGCCAGAGTGTGGCGAAGGCATTATACGGAGAGGTTTCACCTTACAGTGCTACCAGACTGGAACGTTTTGCAGCCTGTGCATTTGCACATTTCCTTCAGTATGGAATGAAGCTTACCGAGCGTGTGGAATATGAGTTTAAACCTATGGATATGGGAAATGTTATGCATGAAGCACTGGAAAGCTTTGCAGAAGAAGTGCGAAAAAGAGGCATGAAATGGACAGAGCTGACAGAACAGGAACGGAATGAGCTTGCGGACCGGTGTCTGGATAATATTGTGGCAGATTATGGAAACACGGTGCTCAAAAGCAGTGCCAGGAATGAATATATGATCGAGAGAACAAGGAGAATTCTCAGAAGGACGGTATGGGCACTTCAGAAACAGCTGGAACAGGGAGAATTTCAGCCGGAAGGCTTTGAGGTAACCTTCGGGGGAGGACGGATTGACAGAGTAGATATTATGGAAGATCAGAATAAGGTGTATGTGAAGGTGATTGATTATAAAACCGGAAATACATCCTTTGACCTGGTTTATCTGTATCATGGCCTGCAGTTACAGCTGATGATCTATCTGGATGGTGCTTTGCGTGTAGAGCAGAAGAAATATCCGGATAAGGAGATTATTCCTGCGGGAGTTTTTTATTACAATATCAAGGATCCTATGATCCAGGAGAAGATAGATGCGGATGTGGAAGCAGTCAGTGCAGGTCTTATGAAAGAACTGAAGATGAATGGGCTGGTTCAGGCAGATCCGGAGCTTGTGTACAGGATGGACAGTAGCCTTGGCTCCATTCCTGTCGCATTTAATAAGGACGGAAGCTTTCGCAAAAATTCTTCTGTGGCAGACAGAACACAGTTCGCAGTGCTTGGACGGTATGTAAGGACGAAGATTGAGAAGATAAGAAGTTCTATTCTGGAGGGAGATGCAGAGGTTTCTCCCTATGAGCTCGGAAAAAAGAATGCGTGTACTTATTGTCCGTATATGACGGTATGCGGATTTGACCGCAGGCTGTCAGGATATGAATTCCGCAGACTGAAAAACTTCTCTGATGAGGAATTATGGAAAGCATTTGACAGGGAGGCAGAATAAGATGGGTGTACAGTGGACAAAGGAGCAGCAGGAGGTTATACGGCTGCGGGACAGAAATATTCTGGTCAGTGCGGCAGCCGGGTCCGGAAAAACGGCAGTACTGGTAGAACGTATCCTGAGTAAGATTACAGATAAAGAACACCCTGTGGATATTGACAGACTGCTGATCATGACATTTACAAGAGCGGCAGCAGGTGAAATGAAAGAGAGGATCTCGGCAGCTATTGAAAAAGCACTCTGTGAGGATCCCGATAATGAGCATCTGCAGAGACAGACAACTCTGCTTCATACTGCACAGATTACAACTATTGATGGTTTCTGTGCCTATATTATCCGGAATTACTTTCATCTGATCGGACTGGATCCGGGATATCGGACGGCAGATGAGGGGGAACTGAAGCTTCTGCGAGGAGATGTTGTGAAAGCACTGCTTGAAGAATATTATGCCAAAAAAGATGAAAAGTTTCAGAAATTCGTGGAATGCTTTGCAACAGGAAAGTCAGATGAAAATCTGGGAAACCTGATACAGAAATTATATGAAATGGCTATGAGCAATCCTTTTCCGCAGGAATGGCTGTCCGGGTGTATGGATGATTACAGGATTGATTCCCTGGAAGAGTTAAGAGAGACTGAGTGGATGAGGATGCTCTGGGATGCAGTGAAGGATGAACTGCAGGAAGCGAAGCTTCTGGTGCAGGAGGCTCGAAGAATCTGCTCAGAGCCGGATGGTCCGTATCTGTATGATGAGGCACTGAGCAGTGATCTGCTTCTTATAAGAAGTCTGCAGGAACTGGCAGAGAAAAGAGATTATAATGGAACTGCAGAAATACTTATGAAACCCTCATTTGCCCGGCTGAGCACAAAGAAGGCTGCGGATGTAGATGAACAGAAGAAGCAGAGAGTGAAAGATCTCCGGGATGAGGAAAAGGGGATTCTGAAGGAACTGGGGCAGCGATATTTCCAGAGTGCAGAGAAAGAACTTCTGGAAGTGATCAGATATATCAGAGGCCCAATAGAGATGTTAGTTGAGTTGACGGCACGATTTAAAAAACAGTTCGGAGAGGCGAAGAGAGAAAAGAATATTCTGGATTTTACGGATATGGAACATTTTGCCCTGCAGATACTGATGACGAAAGAAGGGGAAGAAATCCATATGTCTCAGGCTGCGAGAGAGCTCTCCGCAAAATATGATGAAGTCCTGGTGGATGAATATCAGGACAGTAACTTAGTGCAGGAGCTTCTGACAACAGCAGTATCCGGGTGGATCAACCAGAAGAAAAATATCTTCATGGTAGGAGATGTAAAGCAGAGTATCTATCGTTTCCGTCTGGCAAGGCCGGAGCTTTTCATGGAAAAATATAAAAGTTATTCCACAGAAGAAGCACAGGAGCAGAGAATTGACCTGCACAAAAATTTCCGGAGCAGGGAACAGGTTCTGGAGAGTGTAAACTTTATTTTTCGACAGATCATGGGGGAAGACCTGGGAGGGATTACCTATGACAAAGATGCAGCCCTTTATCCCGGAGCTTCTTTTCCGGAAGGAGAGTCAGAGGAATTTGTAAAGACAGAGGTTCTTCTGGTCGAGAGAGACGGAGAAGAACTGTCTGATGTACAGGACTATGAAGACGCAGGTGCATCGGGAAACCGCAGGGAAATGGAAAATCAGACCGGGCAGGAACTGGAGGCGCTGGCCATTGCACAGAGAATTAAAGAAATTGTGGGAAAAGAACAGATCGTAGATAAAGAGAAGAAGGAATACCGGTCTGTGGAATACGGGGATATTGTAATCCTGCTGCGCACTGCCTATGGATGGGCAGAAACATTCAGGGAAGTGCTGGCATCTCAGGGGATTCCCGTATATTGTACATCAAGAACCGGATATTTCTCTGCAACCGAGATTGTGACTGTATTGAATTATCTGAAGGTGTGTGACAATCCGCTGCAGGATATTCCGCTTATGGGAGTGCTTCGTTCACCGATCGTCGGATGCACTTCACAGGAACTGGCAGAGCTTAGAATACAGTATCCTGATGGTCTGCTCTATGAGAGTGTTTCGGCATATGCAGGAGAAAATGAAATCCCCGAAAAAGAACTGGATCCGGATAAGCTGAAATCTGAATTGTTAAACAGTAATCTGCGAACAGATGAAAAGAACTCTCTGAATATTAAATTAAAAGGATTTCTGAGTCTCCTTGAAAAGGTAAGAAATATGGCTGCATATACGCCGGTTCACGAATTGATCCTTTATGTGCTGAAAGAAACCGGGTATGGAGATTATGCAAGGGCACTTCCGGGAGGGGAGCAGCGTTTTGCAAATCTTACCATGCTTGTGGAGAAAGCTATGGACTATGAGAAGACAAGCTACAGGGGTCTGTTTAACTTTGTTCGTTATATCGAACAGCTACAGGCATATCAGGTAGACTATGGAGAAGTCAATCTGACAGGAGCGGGCAATACCGCAGTGGAGATCATGACGATCCACAAGAGTAAGGGACTTGAATTTCCGGTAGTATTTGTGGCCGGTATGGGAAAACAGTTTAATTTTCAGGATATGAATGCAGGTCTTTTGCTTCATCCGGAACTGGGAATAGGGGCTGATGCTATCATACCGGAGAAACGGGTGATCGCATCTTCGCTGAATAAGCAGGTGATCAGAAGACAGCTTCTGAAGGAGAGTCTGGGAGAGGAACTGAGGGTACTTTACGTTGCCATGACAAGAGCAAAAGAGAAACTGATCCTTACAGGAACAGTCGGAAAGCTGGAAAAGCAGATGCTGTCGCTGTCGCGTTTTCTGGATGAGGAAGAAGAACTGCTCCCACTGGGAACCAGAATGAAAGCAAAGAATTACTGGGCTTTTGTACTGCCTGCGCTGGTGCGGCATCGGGCTATGAGTGAACTTCTGTGGGAATATGGAATCCTCATGAAGAAACAGCCGGGGATTTACGATGATATCTCTGAGTTTGTGATAAAAAAGATCACTGTCCGTCAGATGACAGAAAAGGCAGTTCTCATCCAGGCAGGAAACCAGATGCAGGAGGAATATCTGAAGAACTGGGATGAAAATAAAGTGTATGATGAGGCTGTGAAGGAAGAGATAGAGAAGAGATTTTCCTTTGCATATCCGTATAAATATCTGGAAGATATTCCGGTTAAAGTCAGTGTTTCGGATCTGAAAAAGAGAAGCTGGCATGATGAAAGTGAACTGGAAGAGAATATCAGTGTGTCTGCCGAAGAGCAGGAGGAAGAACAAGAAGCGCCGGTTCCCGCATTTATGGCAGAGAAGCAGGAAGAGTATAAGGGGGCTGCCAGAGGTACTGCTTACCACAGAGTAATGGAATGTCTGGATTATGCAGAAGCAGATACAGAGGAACAGCTTCGGGCTCAGTTAAAGAGACTTCTGGAGAGCCAGAAAATGACAGAGCAGGAAGCAGAATGTATCCGGATCCGGGATATCAGGAGGTTTGTAGAGTCCGGGCTGGGGCAGGGAATGAAGAAGGCTGCTATGAAAAAACATCTTTACAGAGAACAGCCTTTTGTGATCCAGAGAAGTGCTTCTATGCTCGATGATGGGTGGAAGAACGAAACAGTGCTGGTGCAGGGAATTATCGATGCCTATTTTATGGAAGAGGAAGAGATTGTTCTTGTGGACTATAAAACGGATAGAGTGAGGAGAGGACAGGAACAGAAGCTGATCGATCTGTATCATGTGCAGCTTGAGGATTATGCCCGGGCATTGGAGCGGATGACAGGGAAAAAAGTGAAGGAGAAGATTATTTATTCGTTTACATTGCAGAAAGAGATATTGCTGTAAGCGGAATAAATATTATTATTGTGAATTCAAATATCCGGCAGGGATAAGCGCGTGTTATACGCGCCACCCTGCCGGATATTTGTTTTTCAGGATCTGGTTGACCAGTTTACCGAAGCCAATGGGATATCCATCTGCACAGAGGAGATGCCAGCCTTTTTTGTGAGCTGCTTCTTCGGGTTCGATATTTAAGGTTTCACCCTTTAAATATCTGGTGATCCTTTCGTCAGAAGCGGAGAGAGAGATGACTGCTTCTGCTTCATCTTTGCGGATTGCCAGTGCAAGTGGCTGAGACGGCTCGAAGCGGTTTTTCTTCAGGTCACCGAGATAGAGACCGTTTCTTAAGAAGGTGATGCCGCGGAAGTTGTGGGCAACCGGGGGAAGATAGTAGGCTTTATCACCGCGGATTTCCACACGTTCCCAGTCAAACGGCTGGCCGCAGAGGGTTTTCAGACCGATTTCGTTCAGAAATTCCTCAATCAGTGGAAATGCGTTTTTGTCCGGTTTTGTGTGAGGACGGGAGCTTTCCTTGATTGCCTGTCCTTTTTTATGGAAGAGCGCAAGGAAGTGTCCCTCTCCGTTCATTTTGTGTGGGAAAATCCGGATGCATTTGATAAGCTCAGGATTTCCGTTTCCCCATTCAGGAACTCCATGGGAGAAGCCTTCATAATCTTCCATTTCTGCCAGTTCCATGTCAGGACGGTTTTCCAGAAGCCAGGAAACAGTTTGTTCGTCTTCTGCAGGCGCGAATGTGCATGTAGAGTAAAGCATCAGTCCGCCGGGACGGAGCATATCGGCTGCCTGGAGGATAAGCTCTTTCTGGATTTCGGAAAGCTCCATGGATTTTTCGGGAGTCCAGTCTTTGGCAAGTGCTTCTTCCTTACGGAACATTCCTTCTCCGGAGCATGGAGCATCCAGGATGATCTTGTCGAAGAATTCGGGGAATGTTTTGGTTAACTTTGCAGGTGTTTCGTTTGCTACGAAGACATTTGGGATGCCGAAGAGTTCCAGGTTGCGAAGGAGGGCTCTGGCGCGGGAAGTGCTGATATCGTTTGCTACCAGAAGTCCCTGTCCCTGAAGTGCTGCGCCTGCTGCAGTTGCCTTGCCGCCCGGGGCTGCGCAGAGGTCCAGGACTCTGTCACCCGGCTCGATGGGGATGCGGGAGGCGGGGGTCATGGCGCTGGGTTCCTGAAGGTAGTAGAGGCCGGCCTGGTAGTATGGGCATCTGGAAGGACGGATGTCTTCATAGTAGAAGTAGCCGTTTTTGATCCATGGAATCTGACGGGTTGGAAATGGAGACAGGTTTTCGAAGTCTTCGCAAGTGATCTTGGAGGTGTTTATGCGCAGGCCGTAGGTTCGGGGGGCATTGAAGCTGGAGAGGAAGGAGGGGTATTCGTTGCCGAGCATTTTCTCCATTCGGGTGAGGAATGCGGGGTGGAGGGGTGTTGTATTTTCGTTCATAATGGGTTGGTTTCCTTTGCTGTAGTTTTGGGTTGGTGGGGGGACGCGCAGGAAAATATATCTGTCTGAGTGCGGTTTCGGCATCTAAGATCTTCTAAGTCGGTAAAAATCTGCTAAAAGCATGGAGAAAAATGCAAAACTCGCTCCGCTGCAGGCTTCGCTCAGACAGGTTGCGATTTTTCTCCATAACGCAGATTTCTACCGGCTAAGAAGATCTAAGATGCCTGCAAATGCACTCAGACAGATATATTTTCCTGCGCTGTTTACTGAAAATAACTGTAGTATAACGTGAGGTTTATGGAATATTAAGTTTATGAAATACTATAGCAATGCCATAAAATAATGCAATCAAGACAGTTCAGCAGGACTTCACGCTATGATGGACTGGATTGTCTGCAGTAATTTATGAAATAAGAAATTGATATATGGCAATGCTTTTAAATACATTATTTATGAGGAGTGCTATAGTAAACTGGAAGACGTTAAGGAGGTATTTTCGGTAAAGGTATCAAAATGATTATAAAGTATAAATGATTTTTGCTAAATAGTATTGACAAAATGATATTATATATCATATAATATCGCTAACAAAACAATATTGATGTTCTGTATAGTATGTGAACAGGATGGAATAAATGTATCAGATGTGAAATGGCGTTTACCTTTGGTATAGTCTGGAGCATTTTTCAGACACGCTCTAAGGCTGGATTGCAGAGATGATGCTGTCTGTACAGAACATAATTGAAACGAGGGAGTGAGCATATGGTTTTTAATACGGGTGCTGCGCTTCTGGATGCGGTTGTTCTGGCGGTTGTTTCTAAGGAGAAGGAAGGGACTTACGGGTATAAGATCACGCAGGATGTGCGTGGAGTTCTGGATGTTTCGGAGTCTACTTTGTATCCGGTGCTCAGGAGGCTGCAGAAGGATGATTGTCTGGAGGTTTACGATATGGCGTATGCAGGACGTAACAGGCGTTATTATAAGCTGACGGACAGAGGTGCTGCGCAGCTGGAGTTTTATAAAGCTGAATGGAAAATTTATGCATCCAAGATAAGCGGGATGTTTGAGGGAGGAATAGGATGATGGACAGGGCGCAGTTTATGCAGGAGCTGGAGAAGCTGCTTGCTGATATTTCCGAGACAGAGAGGCAGGATGCCCTTGATTTTTATAATAGTTATTTCGATGATGCAGGAGCTGAGAATGAAGCTTCGGTGCTCAGGGAACTTGGAAGTCCAGAGAAGGTTGCAGCAATCATCAAGGCGGATCTGAAAGGTTCGGCAGGAGGCTATGAGTATGGAGAATATACGGAGCATGGCTATGAGGATGCCCGGACTAAAGAGAGAGGACAGATGCCTGAGAAATATGGAGAAGAGTCGGGAACAGGGAAGCGTTTTTTCAGAAAGGGGAATCAGGCGGTGCTGATCCTTGCGGTGATCCTGCTGGTTTTTATTTCTCCTTTTGTTAAGGGGGCTGTTGGCGGGATTCTGACATTTGCAGTTGGAATCTTACTGCTTCCGTTCTGGCTGATCGTTGGATTGGGCATAGGTGCTATGGCTTTACTGGTTGGCGGAATTGCAGCTGTTGTGGCTGGAGCAGGGCTTTTGGCTGTAATGACCGGAACCGGGATCATGACCATAGGAATTGGATGTCTGATGATTGCTTTGGCAATCCTTATGATATTAGGACTGATCAGCATTGCAGTACGCATTGTGCCGAAATGGTTTCGGAAGATTACTGACTTTTTTAACAGGTTACTTTACAGAAAGAGAAAGGAGGCGGTTAAATGAAGAAGTTTACAAAAGGAATGTTGATCGCAGCGGGGATTTTTGGCGCTGTGGGAATCGGGCTGACAGCTGCCGGTGGTGTTATGGGAGCCAGTATGTCGGAACTGACAGGGGTGAAAAGCCTGAAAAGGGTGCTTCTGGTGGCAGATGGAGATTATGATTATGATGACAGTGATGATTATGATGATGATGATGATTATGACGACAGTGGTGATTATGATGACAGCGATGACTATGACAGCGATGATTATGACGACAGCGACGACTGTGACGACAGTGAGGATTATGCCCGCGCTGTTGATGAGAATGAGGAAGATGGCACTGTATATCAGTTGAAGTATCAGCCCACAAAGCTGGATATAGAGCTGAAGTACGATGAGCTGATTCTGGAAGAGGGCGACAGTTTCTGTGTCAGAGTTTATGATGACAGTGGGAAGAATGTGACAGTGAAGGAGAGTTCAGATACTCTTAAGGTCAGAAGCACGAAAAAACTGTCTAAAAACAGAAAGGTGTGTATCTCCTATCCGGAAGATGTTAAGCTTCAGGAGCTGGAGATTGAGATGGGTGCAGGTACTGTTTATCTGAACAGAGATATTGAGACAGAGAAGCTGAGTGTGGAGATGGGAGCCGGGGAATTTGAAAGTAAGAATCCGGTGACTGCAAGGGAGGCAGATCTGGAAATCGGAACCGGAAGTATGACATTTGCAGATCTGAGCGCCAGGAAGACAGATGGAGAATGTGGTCTGGGTGAACTGAATCTGACACTGACCGGTACACAGGAGAATTATAATTATGATCTGGAATGTGGAGTGGGAAATCTGGATGTAGGTTCTGATTCCTACAGTGGACTTGGACGGGAGAAAACCATTTCCAATAAAGGCGCAGACAGGAAATTGGATCTGGAGTGCGGTATGGGAAATATATCAGTAGATTTCTCCGGGAAAGAGCACAGAGATTTGCAGATATCCTGAAGAGCATATACTCTGACGTGCAGAAATAAAAGTGGTATTTAACCGAATCAGGAAGTTATTCGGTGTAGAGTAAGTAACGAAGCGGATGATTTTATCTGCTCGACTAATCTAGGTTTAAGGAGGAAATGGAACATGGGTGACAAACGTTTATACAAATCATCAGAAAACAGTATGCTTTGCGGCGTATGTGGAGGAATCGCAGAATATTTTGATATTGACCCTACGCTGGTGCGTCTGGCATGGGTGATCCTTACCTGCTTTGGCGGTGCGGGAATCTGGGCATATATCATTGCAGCTATTATTATTCCCAAAAGATAACAGAATTTCAAAATCCAATCTGTAATAAGAAAAGACAGTATAAAAATTAAGAAAACAGCCCATACTCCAAAGAAAAGGAGTGTGGGCTGTTTTGGATAAAGAGAAGGAAATAAAAGCTTATCTTGATGGAGAATTATTGCCGGAGGTCAGAATGAAGTATGAAATTGCAGAGGAAATGGGACTGCTGGACAGAGTATTGAGTGATGGATGGAAAAGTCTGTCTGCAAAAGAGACCGGAAGGATCGGAGGGTTGATGACGAAACGAAAAAAAAGAGAAATTGAAAAAATAAATAATATGGAATAAGCTTGTTCTCCGGACGATGATGCTGTAAAATTAAGAACAGGTATTAGAACGTGTTTGAAAAATCATTCTCACAAGATGCACGCCCCATTTTGTGGTATATTTTGTCCGAATTCGGTTGTCGTAGTCCACTACGACGCCCTCATCCGAACAAAATCTCCCACAAATTGTGACGCACATCTTGCGTAAAGCATTTTTCA
>OFMX01002106.1_pt1 | contig 12633 bp, 10 predicted proteins | sample 1541901 | NCBI WGS metagenome assembly OFMX01 (sample SAMN04209222, study PRJEB22552) | human gut metagenome | biome: gut; material: feces | host: Homo sapiens | place: USA: Oklahoma | reverse complement strand
AGATGCGGATGAGCATCTTAAGCACAGCGACTACAGAGCATCTGGGATATGGTATTATTTCTTTTTTCGTCTGTTTTCTCTAATGAATAGTAATAGTAAAAGCCTTTCCTAGTGATTTATAGTTAGAGATAGAGATTTCCTGAGCATCATCAGTGTTTGTGGTGCTGACTTCAATTTCAGTAGATTCTGCTACTGTTTTTTCAGTGGATTCTGCCGTTTCTTCTGTACTATTAACAGAGGAAGACAGAGGAAAGTCATTATAATATGGAGTTAAAGTGAGGCAGGTGGCTTTAGGGGGAATATAGCCGGTCATTCTGTCTACTTTAAAAGTACCGTTTGTTCCATCGGCGGTATCAAGGTAGAATTCTACAGGGTTTCCAAGGTCATCTTTTCCTTTCAATATAATGTCCCCAGAGAGTCCAGTATTATTTTTTGAAATAGTAAATGAGATTTGCTGGTTTACGACATTACTTCTATAATTTTTTAAAGTTATTTTTGTTTTATTTGGTAAGGTAAAAGAATGATTTAATGCTACATTTGTTGTTTTGGCATTTAATTCTTTACCGGATGCCGCAAATTTTAATTTTCCAATAGAGGTATTTGATTTATCTAATGTGGAAAAGTTGATCGTAAAATCAGCTTTCTCTGATAAAATGGAGGAATCATTTAATTGTATTTCACTTTCAGAAATAGAAGTTAGCTTGTCGATAGGAGTAGAACAGATGCCGACACTTTCTACAATAGGTTCTCCAGCGATAGTAAGGTCTATATCAATTGGCAATTCAGTGATAGTTTTGATATTTGATTTTTTCAATATAGAACTGTCTTTTATTTTTGTTTTGTAGGAAATGATAAGGCTATGTCCATCAAGAATTACTTCATTTAATGTGATAGTGATGCCGTTTTTGGATATAGATTTACCAACGACAGTACTGTAAGGACTAAGGTCTTCTTTGGTGCCTAAAAGTGTGGATAAACTTTCCATAATCTGTTGGGATTGTGCGTATACGTTCTGCCTTACCGGAGCACTGCTTCCACCAAGAAGAATAATAAAGGCAGCCGCGGCAGCAGCATATTTTTTCCAGGTGTGTTTTTTAACGGAAGTTTTTTTCTTTAAAGCAAAAGACTGTTTCCAGTTTTTTAAATCAGTACTTGTAATATCGACAGTTTCAAAAGTATCTATCTGATTGTCAATGTCATTTAATAAATCATAAATATCATTTTTCATAACTCGTACCTCCAGTCAGATGAGTTGAATTTGTTTGAGGGAAAAGGGAACGCAGCTTCTTTTTACTGCGGAAAAGCCGATTATACAGTACAGGCTTGTTTGTATTCATTTCTTTGGATATTTCATCAAATGGTTTTTCTTCTACATATAGTTTGATGAAAAGCTCTCTATCTTGTGGTTTTAGGCAGGATAACATTTGCTTTGTTTCTTCAGAAAATTCTTCTTCAAATTGTGTGTGTAATTCTATTGCATCGTCCAATCCTTTAGTAGATTGCGCATTTTCCCAGCTTGTTTCCAAAAGATGATTTGCGTATTTTCTTTTATAATCAAGAGCTTTTAATCGGGCAATTCCGCCAATCCAGTTTGCAAATGGATTACGGGCGGAGTCATATGAGTCGATATGTTCCCATACAGCGAAGAAAACGTCATTCATACATTCCTCTTCGTATTGAGAAAGAACATTCAGATAACGATGCACAACAGACTTTACAAGTCCACCATAATGTACCATCACATATTCTAAAGCTCTCTCATTTCTGTGGGATAACTCTTCCACAAAATTCGATTCTTTTATCTTCATAGGTTACTCCTTTATGTACATTCGAATGTAAAAATATATAGGTAATTATATCGGTTACACTATATATTCGCAAATAAGGGATGAGAATCTCTCACTTTTTTGAAAATATTTTGATTTTTTTGAAAAGGCAGATGCTCTCTATTGATGCCCTTATTTCCGTCTCCCAAACCGCAGAGAACCGAAAGATTTATTTCCTTTGAAAGTTACTTCAAAAACTGATAAGATGGGAGTAGAAATTTTCGAAAGGGAAACCACCTATGGATTATATTGATATTTTTATAAAGAACAACTATATAAATTTAAAGCAAATTGCAGAAAGCGGCCAATGCTTCCGTTGGAAGAAAATATGTCCGGGCAGATATTTTGTTATTTCTGATGGACGGGCGGCATGCTTTTTTCAGGAAAAGACAGGAATCCGTATTTTGTGTCATGAGAAGGATGAGGAATATTTTAGAAGGTATCTGGATTTAGATACAGATTACGGGAAAATAATAGAACGGATTGATCCGGAAGATCGCTTTCTTTCTGGAGCGGCGAAGATGGGAAAAGGGATTCGGATTCTTCGTCAGGATCTGTGGGAGATGATCGTTAGTTTTATCATCAGTCAGAGAAATAATATTCCACGTATTATGAAGAGTATTGATGCATTATGTGAGAAACTTGGAGAAAAAATAGTATTTGATTATGAAGAGGAGCATCTTATTGGTTATAGTTTTCCGGGACCGGAAGTGCTTGCAAAGGCTGATCTGTCGGAGTTTAAGTTTGGATACCGGGAGAAGTATATTTGGCAGACTGCAGAGGATGTTTTAACTGGAAAGTTTGAACTGAGTGTACTTCAAACAGCCGTTGCAAAAGGGGCATCACCGGAAGAGGGAAAGGAGATGCTGAAAAAACTTCATGGAGTGGGAGAAAAGGTAGCATCTTGTATTCAGCTTTTTGGTTTACATCAGCTTTCCTTATTTCCGATTGATACATGGATTGCCAAAGTAGAAGAAATATATTATAATGGGCATTTCCCAGTAGAAAGATATGAAGGGATAGCTGGTGTGATGCAGCAGTATCTTTTTTTCAGAGTTCGTGAGGAAGCAGAAAAACGTGCCTGCTTGGAAGTAAAAGAAGATAAGAATCAAAAAGAAAAGTCTGAAGAGATACGAAAAAATGTATCAAAAAAAGTTTTAAAAAAGCAGGAGAAGGAAGAATATAATCTTTCCGGAAAAATGTTATATGTATCGGATTTAGATGGTACCTTATTAAATAGTGATGCCTTACTTAACGAAGATGTGCCAGAGCGCTTGAACTGTCTGATTGATAAAGGCCTTTGTTTTACTGTTGCTACAGCGAGGACCTATGCAACTGTGAATTCTATTATGAAAGATGTCAATCTCACCTGTCCTATGATTTTGATGAATGGAGTCATGATTTACGATCCGGTGAAAAAAAGCTGTATTCATGCGGAAATTATTGAAAGAGATTCTGTGGAATATATTCTAAAAGGAAGAAAGAAGTTTGGAGTGACAGGATTTGCGTATGCATTGTCTCCTGAAATTTCTGAGGAATGTTCAAAATCTGAAGAAGTCTCTGCTATAGATAATATCGGAGGAGCCAGCAGATCCGGGCGAAAGATGGCAACCTATTATGAAAAAATTGCGACACAGCATATGGAAAAGTTTTATACGGAACGAAGAGATTTATACCATAAGCCATTTAGTAAAGTGGAAAAATTAGAAGATATTTTAGGGGAAGACATCATTTATTTTTCCATTTGTTATGAAGAAGAAGTGTTACGACCATTTTATGAATATTTGAAAAAAGATGAGCGGCTGAATCTGAATTTTTATAAGGATGTTTATGGAGATGGTCTGTGGTATTTAGAAATCTCGCATAAAAATGCTTCAAAATATTATGGAATACAGAAGCTGCGAAAGCTTCTTCATCCGGCCGCGATTACCGGAATGGGTGACAATCTGAATGATATTCCTTTATTTGAAGCTTGTGATTGCTCCTGTGCGGTAGGAAATGCACATAAGGAAGTAAAAGAAAGGGCAGACTATATTTTAGATACCAATCTGAATGCGGGAGTGGTAAAATTTCTGGAAAAGGAAATGAAATAAATTATCAAGGCGGGCATAGAATCTGGAATTTACCGGAGACTATATAGAGAAGATAGTTGACAAAGAGTTTTGATAATATTAAAATATAGATATGAAAACTACATTACATGGAAATGAGAACACAGATTACACTGCAGTAAGAGAGAATGCTTCATTTCGAGTGATATTTTGCAGTGTATTAATTTCTGTGTATAGTAATATAATAATGCATACTGGAGGATGAAATGGATTACAAGATTATTAGTGATGGCTGTTGTGATTTAGAAAAAGAGATCATTGAACAGTATAATTTACGTATTATACCTTTTTATATATCATTTGATGAGGCGACATATTATAAAGAGATTGAAGAAATCGGAATTCGTGAAGTATATGAGCGAATGGTAGGGAATCCAGATGTATATCCTAAGACCTCTCTTCCATCTGTACAGAATTATATTGATGTTTTTACAGAATATGTGAAAGAAGGGACACCGGTAGTCTGTATTTGTTTTACTCCATCTTTGAGTGGTTCTTACAACTGTGCATGTAATGCCAGAGAAATTGTTTGTGAGGATTATCCGGATGCCAAAATTGCAGTAATCAATTCTGAAGCAGGAACAGTAAGTCAGGGTCTTATGGTTATTGAAGCAGGAAGAATGTGTCAGAACGGAGTTCCGTATGAACAATGTGTAGATATTCTTGAGAAGATGAAAAAGACCAATAGAATCTTTTTTACTGTCGGTAACACAGATTATTTAAAACATGGCGGACGAATCGGAAAGCTTGCAGGAATCGCAAGCAGCGCACTTTCCTTAAAGCCTCTGATTACTTTAGTAAATGGTGAGATCGAAGCTTCAGGAATCGGACGAAGCCGTAAGAAGACAGTTGCCAAAACGATTGCGCTAATGGATGACTATTTTAAAGAAACCGGAGATGCGATGGAAGACTATTCTTTCCGCGTTGGTTTTGGTTATGATATAGAGGAAGGCAAGGAATATTATAATACCGTTGCAAACCATATTTATGGAGAGAGCCATGTAGATCAGGTGGGAATCTGTCAGATTGGGGCAACCATTGCGGTACATACCGGACCATATGCGATTGGAATAGGGTGTGTTAAGAAGTATGAGAATTATTTAATTCGTTAGAGGAAACAGACGAAAATAAAAAGAATAGACTATAACAAATGTAAAGATTTCGCTGTGTAGAAAATGCCTGAGCGGCATTTTTACTTGCTCTTACATTACATTTGTAATAGTCTATTCTTTTTATTTTCTGTGTTTTGGCTCCGGAAGGAATGAATGAAATAGTTTTTGGAGAGAGAAAGGGGATAGGTTAGAAGGTCGTGGCTTATTTTGATACTGTCTCCGCGATGAGGGCAATGATGATAAGATGATATCGCCAGTTATCACTGTATATGATAAAATTATCATTATATTGTCGCAATATATGAGAGAAAAATACGCTTCTGATAAGATTACTTTCTGAGCAAGCGGTAGTTTTCTGATTTCCTTCCCCTTCTCTCCCCAAAGACTATTGCATTTATTCCTTCTGGAGCCAAAACACAGAAAAAAGAAATAATCCCCTGTCCCAGATGCGGCTTCGGAGCGTGTTTAAGATGCGGATGAGCATCTTTAACACAGCGATTACAGAGCAGATGGGACAGGGGATTATTTCTTTTTTCGTCTGTTTAGCTTAAATAAAATACCAATTATATAAAATGTTTAAGAGAAACTTGTTTTGCTTTTACAGTTTTTACTTTGCTGTATGCACCATAAGTCTTAGTCTTTCCAACCTGTTTGTAGGAGCGTACTTTTACAAAGTATTTCTTTTTAGATGTTAATTTCTTTACTACTTTGCTTGTTGTTTTGTTACTTTTTACTACAATTGTCTTCTTTCCTTTGAAAGATTTCTTTGTGGAATATGTGATTTCGTAACCGGAAGCATTTTTATCTTTTTTCCAGGATACTTTTATCTTTTTCTTTCCATTTGCTTTTACTTTTGCAGTCTGTTTTGTAAGTTTTACCTTTGCGGCTGATGTTGTGTTTGTTTTCTTTGCTGTAGTAGCAGGCTTTGTAGCTGGTTTGGCAGCAGTTGTTGTATTTGGTTTAGAAGCTGTTGTACTGTCCGGTATGGATGGTGTTGGTGCTTCTGTGGATTGATATGGTTTTAATAATTCAGTAAGTTCATTGATTAAATCAGCAGCATCGGCACTGGTAGAACTTTCGTTTGCTAAGAGTTCTGCTGCTCCATTTTTATGTGCTAATAATACACTATCAGCAGCACCGGCACCTTTTAATGCAGTTTCAGCCTGTTTGATAAGTTCCTGTAACTGTGCTTTTTGTTCTTCTGTTACAGGGATTGCGACATAGATATCAGCGTAGTCATCACAAGAAATAGTAACGCTGTAAGTTCCACCCTCCGCATCAGATGGGATAGCATTTAAGTCAAGAGAAACGCTTTTTGCAATAGTTCCGGAATACAGAGTATAAGGAGTCTTCTTATGACCTGATCCAACAGTATATGTTACAGTCAATGTTCCATTTGTAACAGTAGGAAGCTGATTTAAAGTAAATGATTTCATATCGTCACTGAAAGTACCGCTGATTTCTTCAGAGTAAGCCGGTTTTATAAAGATTCCATCAGCGAAAGTATAAACATAGTTACCTTCTGGTGTTACATAAGTAATTTTGTTAATTGTTTTATTCGCAAGCTTTGCAAATTCAGCCGTATTATCTGATTTTGCAATTCCCATAGTAGCCGCTTCATTGGTAACATTAAAAGATAATTTGTAAGGCTGTACCCAGATGTTTGAAAGATGTTCTAGACCTACTTTATATCCTTCTGTTGTTTCAAGAATGATTCCCTGAATAGTAGAGTTGACAGGGAATCCTTCATCTTGTCGGGAATTTCTTAAGTATTTTGTGCTTGTTTCCACCACATCAATCTCGTATTCACCCCAGGTGGATCCTGTTGTTAATGTTGGTACGGCATCCGTTACAGTAGTGACTGTTTTGTTATTAGAAACATAAGAACCGTCTTTCTGAAGTGTTTTATACTGAGAAGGAACCTGTGTAGGATTTTCATTTAATGTAATATCAGAAGCTTCCTCATATGCTTTGCTTAATTCTTTGTTTGCATCTTTTAAAATAATGGATTCAACATAAAGGTCAGAATCAACAGCAATATTTACATTCGCAACACCTTTTACATGATATCCTCCTGCAGCTTCTGCACTTTCCTCCTCATAATCTGTCCAGGCATTAGATAAAACAGAATACTTAGAAGTGCTGGCAGTAGTAACGACATCAAAGCTGTCTGTGCTGCTTACATCACCAGAATAAAATTCTTTGTAAGTTAAATTAGATGTTCCATATATCGTTCCGGAAAAACCTGTACCATTAGTTAATTTATAATATAATCCACTGTTTCCAATCTGAGTATAGCCTTCTAAAGCTTCTGCAGAATATGTGTAAGTGCTGTCTGCGATAGAAACGGATTTTGTTCCTTCTGCTGCAAATGCAGGAACAGAAAGCTGGCTGACAGACATAAATACTGCCATAGAAGCTGCCAGAGCCTTAGTTAATAATTTTTGTTTTCTCATTAAATTTGTAGTCTCCCTTCTTCTCTTGTATACTTTTAGAACTTGATTATGAAATCAAACATAAAAAATTCCAAAAGGACAATTTGATAAGAAATTCAAGTCGAGCGACCGCGAGACTTGGCGCGTGATTCTGGTCAACGTAAGTTGACATATTCTTTACAGAATCACTGCGCATCCTCGCGGAGCGTTTATCTCAGTCGAAGATTGGACTCCCACTGAGACAAATTTGCTGTCACTCACCACCTGAAAGAGGTGGGAGTCTTCTCGACTGAGATAAATATATAAAAATCTGTGCACTGATTTTTAAGGCAAAAAAATTAGAGAACTCTCCCTAGCGCGCATACAGAGTGCGTTAGTGGAGAGTCCCCTACCAGGTTTTCATGCATGAATATCTAATAAAAAGATATTAAGCACCGAAAATTCAATTCAAATCTTGTAAGTCTGAGATAGAAAATCTATTCTGCAATTAGATAGTACTATATAAAATTAGTTGTGTCAAACAAAAAATGTCAAATGAAAAAAGTTCTCAAAAAAGGGAATGCTTAAATAATAATTTGTTGGGAACAAGACAGATGCTCCTACAGGGAGAAGACATTCGTCAGCTCCTAGAATCGCTATAAATTGAAATGCAATATATTTACAAAAATGCAAAAGTATGATAAGGTGTATAAACAAGAAAATGAGAGTATATTTTTCCATCTGAATCTTGCGTAGAAGGATTTTTAGAATGGGAGGTGAAATGAACTTATTATAGTAATTTTGTAGGAAGATATAGTATAATAATAAAAGGGAAAGGAAATACATAATATAGGATAGGAGAAATCATGGAAGTAAGGAAACGATTTGAAAATGATAAATTAAAAAAACTTCAGATTTTTAATGGGGCACAGTTAAAATATATAGCATTTATATCCATGTTGATTGATCATGTAAATAATGCGTTGATAACTCCTTTTCTGAATGGAAAGGGATTTTTATTGCATTTATCTAATCTTTTTTCAATTCTGGGCAGGATTGCATTTCCTATTTTTGTGTTTTTTATTGTAGAAGGATTTTTTAAGACCAGTAACAGGAAGAAGTATCTTATAACGCTCTTGCTATTTGGTGTGATATCCGAAGTTCCGTTTGATATGTTTACATCAAAAGTATTCTTTGATCCATATTGGAATAACATCATGTTTACTTTAGCTTTATGTCTTATTACAATTTGGATTATTGATGCTGTAAAAGCAAAGATCAGCAATAAAGTTTTGTGGTATAGTATCTCAATCGTTGTTGTAGGGATTTCGTGTGCAGTAGCGATGGCGCTCAGTCTGGATTATGATTATCATGCGATTATTGTTGCATACATTTTTTATATTTTTTATGATAAACCAATACTTGGAGCGGGATTGGGATATCTTTCGATTATTAAAGAGTTATATTCTTGCTTGGGATTTGCTATGACAGTAACATATAATGGTGAAAGAGGAAAGCAAAATAAGTGGATAAATTATCTTTTTTATCCGGTTCATATTTTAATATTAGGGATTCTGCGTTTTTATTTAAATATTTAAAAATCTTTAGAATTATTTAGTATGAAAGAAAACAGGGGTATGTTATAGTTATAACTAGTGTTAAGATTTACACAAACAAAAAGAGGAACATTTCACAAGAATAACAGGCAGATTTTACATGCATTTCATTTGGAGTTACAGGGATAGTTATTGGGAAAGATACATAAGAAACGCATATTTATGAAAGAAAAAAGTATAATTCAACAGAACTTAAAGAAAATAATTGGTGTTATTGTGGTTTCTGTTTTTGCCATAATAACGATTTATACGGTGTTTCGGGGGAGCGGCATCTCTTTGAACGAATTAACAGCGAGTTTAAAAGAGGCATCCTGGGAAGGTATTCTGCTGGCATCGGTAAGTATGCTTGGTTTTATTTATTTTGAAGGGGAAGCGTTAAGAGTTCTTGTCCGGCATATGGGATATCCGGCAAAGAGAAGCCATGGTTTTGTTTATTCGGCGGCAGATGTGTATTTTTCTGCAATTACGCCATCTGCTTCGGGAGGACAGCCGGCAAGTGCATATTTTATGCTGAAGGATGGGATAGCAGGAACAGCGGTTATGGCTGCATTGCTACTGAATCTTATTATGTATACCCTTGCGATTCTGACGATCGGGCTGGTAGATATTTTGATTTTTCCGGAAGTTTTTCTGAATTTCAGTATCGGGTGCCGGGTGTTGATCGTGGCAGGTGGTTTAGCTTTAGCAGGGCTTGGGATTATCTTTTATCTTCTGCTGAGAAGGCAGGCATTGATTGAATCTGTCGGTGCCTTTTTTGTCCGGATTTTACGGATGATTCATTGTGGGAGGCTTGCAGATAAGTTAGAAAAGAAACTGGAAGTTTCTATCGAGAAGTATAGTAGTCTTGTGGATGTGATTTTTGATGGAAAGAGAATGTTATGGAAGGTGTATATCCTGAATCTGTTACAGAGATTGTCGCAGATTATCGTAACACTTTTTTCATTTGCAGCATTGCATGGAGATTTACGAAAGCTTCCACAGTTATTAGCAACACAGATTTATGTTGTTATGGGTTCAAACTGTGTCCCGATTCCGGGAGGAATGGGAGTGACAGATTATCTGATGTTGAAAGGCTATCAGCAGCTTATGAGCAGGGAAGCCGCATTTCAGCTTGAAATGCTTAGCAGAGGTCTGTCTTTTTATGTCTGTATCTTTGTAAGTCTGACCGCAGTTTTGATAGGATATGTAACGATTAAGAGAAAAAAGAAATTGGAGAATGAAAATGATAGGATTTTATGATTACACAGTGATACTTACTTATTTGTCACTGATGTCGGGAACAATAGGAATTATGCTTTGTCTAAATGGGATGGGGCATCCATACCTTGGTATGTTTTTTCTGCTTTTTTCCGGACTGTGTGATACTTTTGACGGTAAAGTTGCAAGAACAAAGAAGGATCGTACACCGCAGATGAAAAAGTTTGGTATTCAGATTGATTCTTTATCCGATTTAATTGCATTTGGAATACTTCCGGCATGCATTGGAATTGCGATGCTTCGATATATTATGTATATTCCGGATTTATCAGGCTTTACAAAGTATATTCTTACACATTATAACTTACAGGCACAGATTGTATTGACAGCGATTGCCGTTTTATATGTACTTGCTGCGATGATTCGTCTGGCATATTTTAATGTAATGGAAGAAGAAGATCAGAACAGAGATGAGTCCGGTGCTAAGATTTATACAGGATTACCGGTTACCTCTGCTGCATTGATCTTTCCGGCAGTGTTGCTCGTACATCTGTTAGTACGTGCAGATCTGACTTTTTTATATTTTGGAGTGATGTTAATAACCGGTATATTATTTGTTTCTAAAATACATATTAAAAAGCCGCAGAATAAGGGAATCGCTACTATGATTTTCTTTGGTGCGGTAGAGTGCGTTGTTTTGATTTTTGCGTTGAAATTTTTGAAAAAGTAAAGCTTTCATATAAAGATTTAAACTTTGTAGTATTTTATGAGAATACTATGGGGATTTTTGTACATAAATTTTAAGAATTAAGAGATTACAGACAGGAGATTTACATATGACTATCCTAGAATTTTTATATAATACAGTTCCAGGAAGATTTCTTTTAAAATCGTTAACCGGCCCACGGCTTTCTCGTATCTGTGGGCATTTTTTAGATTCTGAATTGTCGTCATTTCTCATTCAACCATTTGTAAAGCAAAATGCAATCCAATTATCAGATTATGAAACAACAGATATAAAAAGTTTTAATGATTTTTTCTCAAGGAAAATAAAACAGGACAAGCGTCCGATAGATATGGAGGAAAATCATTTAATCGCACCATGTGACGGTCTATTATCTGTCTGGAAAATAAAAGAGAATACCGTTTTTCCCGTAAAGCAGAGCCATTATACAATTTCCTCTCTGTTGCACAGCAAAAAGCTGGCACAGCGTTATCATGGGGGATACTGCCTTGTATACCGTTTGTGTGTAAATCACTATCATAGATATTGTTATGTGGATTCCGGGCAAAAGAGTAGAAACTTTTTTATTCCAGGACGTTTACATACGGTAAGACCCGTTGCCCTCCGGGAAGTTCCTGTATTTACTGAGAATAGCAGAGAATATACATTAATTCGGACAGAAAAGTTTGGCACAGTAGTACAGATGGAAGTTGGCGCAATGCTTGTTGGGCGGATTGTCAATCATGAAGAAAAAGGAAGCACCATAAGAGGAAAAGAAAAAGGATATTTTCAATATGGAGGTTCTACAATTATCGTACTGATTGAGCCAGAACAAGTTCAGATACGCGAGGACATTTTACAAAGTTCTGCACTGGCAAAAGAAGTGCCCGTCAAGATGGGGGAGGTCATTGGTCATGCACTCGAACATAAAAGAACGATTCAATAATTTACTGCCAAAGTATGCAATCCTGCCGATTATCGCAGCTTTACTCATAAATAACTGTATCTACATAGGTGCGGCACAACTTCGAAATCACTTATCTTTTTACTCACTGGCAATCTCGCTAGATGAAAAGATTCCACTGTTGACACCATTTGTCATATTTTATGTACTGGCATATGTCCAGTGGGCATTGAATTACATATTAATTGGCAGAGACAGCAAAAAACTGTGCTATCAGTTTGTACTTGGAGATATTCTTTCCAAAGTCATCTGTCTATTCTTCTTTATATTGTTTCCAACCACATTAACCCGGCCGGAAATTACAGGAACAGATATATTCAGTCAGCTTGTTCGCTTTATCTACTCTGTAGATGCTCCCGTCAACCTATTTCCGTCTATTCACTGTTTAGAGAGCTGGTGCTGCATACGTGCCGCCTACAAAATGAATTTCAAAACAGAAAAGAGAACCAACTATTATCGAGTGGCAACGATTCTTATGTCACTGGGGATATTTGCATCAACATTATTTATAAAACAGCATGTAATTGCAGATGTATTTGGGGGAATTGCAGCTTTCGAAATTGGAATGATTTTAGCAAAAATTCTGATTTGATGGATTAAAGAAACGAAACCCAGAAACGTTATATAGAATAAAATGTGAAGATAGTCGCGGCGTAGAAAATGCCTGAC
>OFMX01002069.1_pt1 | contig 12838 bp, 10 predicted proteins | sample 1541901 | NCBI WGS metagenome assembly OFMX01 (sample SAMN04209222, study PRJEB22552) | human gut metagenome | biome: gut; material: feces | host: Homo sapiens | place: USA: Oklahoma | reverse complement strand
CCCGTGCGGGGCGCCCGAGTGTCGAAAGGGTGCTTGCTTTTTCTGTTTTGGGAATGTGCTTAGTCCGCGGCGATGTAGGTCTCAAAGACGTAGGTCTTGTTCTTGCCGTCGATGCGCTCCACGCAGCCGGACTTGCCGACGGGGTTGTGGTCCTCGGCAGAGATCTTGATCTTGCCGGCCATACCCTCGACCTCGACCTGAGAGTACGCGTCGGCGATGGCCTGCGGGTCATCGCTGCCAGCCTTCTCGACCGCCGCGCACCAGAGCAGGAACGCGTCGTGCGCCATGTAGCCGTTGAGCTCCATCTTCGCGCCGTTGTACTTCTCGGCGTACTCCTTGCGGAAGGCGTCGCCCGCGGGATCGACGAGGGAAACGTGGTTGATGACGTAGGAGCCGTCCACCGCGTCGGCGGCGTCGAAGAGGACCTCGGACGCGCAGCCGTCGCCGCCGAGCATCGGCACCTCAATGCCGAGGGTGCGGGCCTGCTTGTGGATTATGATGAAATCCTGATAGAAGATGGGGGTGAAGATGATCTGGGGCTGCGCTTCCTTGATTTTGGTCAGCTGCGCGGTGAAGTCGGTGTCGCCGGCGGTGTAGCCCTCCTCGGCGACGATGGTGCCGCCCTTGGACTCAAAGACCTTGACGAAGTTGTCCTTCAGACCCAGCGCGTAGTCGTCGTTGACGTCGTAGAGGATGGCGGCCTTGTCGAAGCCAAGGTTATCGTACACGAACGTACCGGCGATCTTGCCCTGCTGGGGATCGAGGAAGCAGACACGGAAGTTGTATTCCTTGAGCTGACCGTCCTGCATGGTGACCTTCTCGTTGGTCGCCACGGTGGACATATCGGAGATCTTGTACTGGTCGAGGACGGACTGGATGGCGATGCACTGACCCGAGGCGTTCGGGCCGATGATCGCGCAGACCTGATCCTGCGCGCACAGACGCTTGGCGACGTTGACCGCCTCCTGTGCGTCGCCCTTGGTGTCGTAGCAGATCAGCTCGACCTGCTTGCCAAGCAGTCCGCCGTTGGCGTTGAGGTCTTCGACCAGCATCTTGAGGGTCTGGCTTTCGCAGGTGCCGTAGGCGGCCTGGTCGCCGGTGAGCGAGCCCATCCAGCCGAGCTTGATGGTGTCGCCGCCGGAGCTGCCTCCGTCGTCCTTCTTGCCGCAGCCAACGAACAGTGTCGCGAGCATCAGGCAGGCGAGGGTGAGAGCAATGAGCTTCTTCATGGATTTGCGCATGGTTTGTATCCTCCTTCAATTTGTTGTGACCGTTTTCCTTTCCCGGAACGGTCAGGGCTTGCAGGGATGGATGTCCGCCGTGCGGAGCCGGCCCCTGCATCAATGCCGTCCATACTTGATGTGTATGACGCAAGAGAGCGGCAAATGAATTGCAAAGGGCTTATGTCCAAAATAACACCTCGTCGAGTTATTGTCAAGTCATATCATGAGATACTTGCAAAGTGTATGATTTTTGTGCAAAATAACAAAAATGACCGAATCAAAGCTCGAAAAGCGGCGAAAAAAACGCTTCGGCTGCGGAAAACAGCCGAAGCGGCAAGGGGAAAAGAGATTATAGGCGACTTTCCTGAAGCGCGACCTTTTTGCGGAAATCGCCGGGTGTCATCACCTTGAAGCGCAGGAAATTGCGGTTGAAGGTCTTGACGTTGGCGTAGCCGACCTCCATGGCGATGTAGGTCACGGTCTGGTCGGTGGTGAGCAGCAGCTCGGCGGCGCGGTTGATGCGGACGTAGTTGAGAAATTCCTCGAAATTCTTCTCCACCTGCAGCATCAGTGCGCGGTTCATTTCGGCGGCGGTGCAGCCGAATTTTTCGGCGACCGCGCGTGCGGAGAGCGGCTCGTTGTAGCTGCGGCAGATATACTCCACCAGCGCGTAGACGCGCCGGTCGGTCTCAATGCGGCAGATGCTCTCCACGCGCCGGTAGGTCTTGCGGTAGTCGTTGATGCGCATTCCCACGCGCGCGGAAAAAACCTTGGAGATATGCGAGGCGTCCACATAGCCGAGCGCCGCGGCGATCTCCTCGAGCGTGAGGTCGGTATAGAGCAGATAATTCGCGGTCTTGCCGATGCGCATTTCGTTCAGAAGGTCAAAGAACGAGAGTCCCGTCATGCCGCTGATATAGCTGCTCAGGCTGCTCTCGGAGACATAGAAGATGCGCGAGAGCCCCTTGAGCGTCAGCTTTTCGCCGGTGTGGCAGTAGAGATAGCGCAGGATCTCGCTCATGTCCGGCGCGGCGGAGGCGCGGTCGGCCGCAGCGGGCTCGGGCTGCTCGGCGCGGAAGCGCTCCATGAGGATCACCAGTTCGACGAGGCGGTTGACGACGGCGAGCGAGCCGAGGACCTTCGGCGGGGCCGCGCCGAGAATGGATTCCAGCCCCACCTCCTCGCGCAGCGAGAGGAAAAATTGCTGCATCCGGTGGGCCTGTCCCTCGTTGCAGTAGAGCGCGGGCTGCCGTTCAATATGCGCGAGCCAGTCTACCGCGTCGCCGCGCTCGTCGGAGAAGGCGCGGATGTAGCGGTTGAGCGTGTGGAGGTTGTAGATCACGAGGTGATATTGCAGCGGCTCGGCGACCTCCGTCACCGCCGTGATCTGCCACGGCAGGATGGAGAGAAGCGTATTCGGCCGCAGCTCCACGTCGTGCCCCTGAATGCGGATGACGCCGTGCCCCTCGCAGATGTAGAGGAAGCGGGCCTCCTGATGGATCAGCGGCGCGGTCGGCGCCTCGATGGTCTCGTTGTCGAACGAGCACAGCTTGCTCCGGTCGAGACGGGAGCGTTCAAAGGACTGCATCGCGGCAAGGTCTTTCATATCGGTCACCTCATTCGGCCCGCGCCGGACGGCGCGGGGTTGCCTTATGCGTTGTTTCGGTGTATAGTATACCGCAGAGGCGACCCATTTGGCAAGTGCCGGAAAGCTCGCAGGGAAGCGGAGCAGCAAAGGGCATGCCACGCAAATTTGCCGTTAAATACAAGAAAAATAGCTGAAAATGTCCAGCACGTTTTTCAAAAATTGGTATGCTATGTACAGAACATGAGTCAATTTCCCCCATTGGGGGCGAACTATCTTGAAGGAGGACTATCCCATGCCTGTTAATCTCAAAGGCCGTTCTTTTCTTACGCTGAAGGATTTCACCCCCGATGAGATCCGCTATATGCTCAACCTCGCCGCCGATCTGAAGGCGAAAAAGCGCGCCGGCATCCGCGGCAACCTGCTCGCCGGCAAGAACATCGTTCTGCTCTTCGAGAAGACCTCCACCCGCACCCGCTGCGCGTTTGAGGTTGCCGCCTATGACGAAGGCGCCCACGTCACGTTCCTCGACTCCAAGTCCTCCCAGATGGGCAAGAAGGAGACCATGGTCGACACCGCGAAGGTCCTCGGCCGCTTCTTCGACGGCATCGAGTACCGCGGCTACGACCAGAAGGTCGTCGAGGGTCTCGCCGCCAACGCCGGTGTTCCCGTGTGGAACGGTCTGACCGACGTCGATCATCCCACCCAGGCGCTCGCCGACATCCTCACCCTGATGGAGAACACCAAGAAGCCCCTCAACAAGTGCAAGCTCGTTTTCTGCGGCGATACCCGCAACAACGTGGCGTACTGCCTGATGTACATCTGCGCCAAGCTCGGCATGCACTATGTCGGCTGGGGCCCGAAGGAGCTCGCTCCCGCCGCTGACGTCGTGGAGTATTGCCGCGAGGTCGCCAAGGAGACCGGCGCCGTCGTCGAGTACGGCGAGGACAAGGCTCTGCTCAAGGGCGCCGACGCTCTCTACACCGATATCTGGGCTTCCATGGGCGAGGAGGACAAGATCCCCGAGCGCGTGAAGCAGCTCACCCCCTACAAGGTCACCGGCGACGTGATGAAGGCCACCGAGAACAGCGACTGCATCTTCCTGCACTGCCTGCCCTCCTTCCACGACTTCGACACCACCATGGCCGCCTCTCAGAAAGAACTGGGCTACGATATCCGCGAGGTCACCGACGAGGTGTTCCTCTCCCCGAACTCCAAGGTGTTCGACGAGGCCGAGAACCGTATGCACACCATCAAGGCTGTCATGGTCGCCACCATCGGCAACGTCTGATCGAAACAACTCGCTCAAGGGCGACGATCTTTTCTTCACTCACGGCAAAGCCTCCGGTGCAAACCGGAGGCTTTGCCGCATTCCGTCATTATATAATATAAGGAAACCGCTCTGCCCACGGCAGAGCGGTTTTTCGTTCAATCCTCCGGCATGGCGACGGCGCGCACGGGCGAGCCGTCAGCGTTCTTGAAGCGCAGGGGGAGCGTCGCGTAGGGAAAGGCTTTCCCCACAAGGGAGGCGAGATTGCAAAGGTTTTCTGTGTTCACAAAGCCTGCGCCGAGCAGAATCTTGTGCACGGGATAGTCCGCCGTGTCCATCGGGTCGATGGAGATGGCGTCGGTGCCGACGCCCTTGAGCGGAAAGGCGGCAAGGTACTCCGCCGCCTCAAGCGAGAGCACGGGGAAGGGGGAGAAGTACTGCTCGCTGCCCCAGTATTTCTCCCAGCCGGTGTAGAAGAGCAGGAAGTCCGCGGCCTCGATCTCCGAGGCATGGAGCTGGAGCCGCGCTTTGGGGATCTCCTTTCCCGCAAGGTCGGAGCAGTCGAGCACATAGGCCGTGCCGATGTACTTGTCCGCCGGAAATTGATCGAGCGTCTTGCCGTCGCGCAGCATATGCGCGGGGGCGTCCATGTGCGTGCCGGTGTGGGAGCCCATCGTCAGCAGCGTTTCGCGGAAGCCGTGCTGCTCAAAGGTGTTCGAGGGCGTGAGCTTCGGCGGCTCGGTCTCGGGATAGACGGGCATGGCCTCTTCGATGAGGTGGGTCAGGTCAAGAATTTTCATGGCGCTTCTCCTTTTCCAAAAAAATCATCAGGGCGGCGAGGTCGGCGGGAGAGACGCCCGAAATGCGCCCCGCCTGTCCGAGCGAACGGGGACGGATGGCGGCTAACTTTTCCCGCGCCTCGAGCCGCAGGCCGTCGATGCCGGAATAGTCAAGCTCCTCGGGCAGCAGGCGGCTCTCGAGCCGCGTAAACTCCTCGACCTCGGCCATCTGGCGGCGGATGTAGCCCTCGTACTTCACGGTGATCTCCACCTGCTCGGCGACGTCCTGCGGGCAGGCGGCGCAGCCGGCATCGAAGGCCCGCAGATCGTTGTAGCGCAGCTGCGGGCGGCGCAGCAGCGCGATGAGTGGGCTGCCGTCCGTGATCTCCGCCGTGCCGCGAGAGCGCAGCAGCGCGTTGAGCGCATCGCTCGCGGGAAGGCCGGTGTGCTCGAGCCGTTTGATCTCCCGCGCGACGGCGGCGTACTTTCCCTCCACGGCGGCAAGACGCTCGTCGGAGATGAGGCCGATGTCGTGCCCGAGCTTTGTGAGCCGCCGGTCGGCGTTGTCCTGCCGCAGGAGCAGGCGGTACTCGCTGCGACTCGTCATGATGCGGTAGGGCTCGTTCGTACCCTTGGTCACAAGATCGTCGATGAGTGTGCCGATGTAGCTCTCCGAGCGGGAGAGGACAAAGGGAGACTGCCCCGCGAGCCTGCGCGCGGCGTTCACACCGGCAACAAAGCCCTGTACGGCGGCCTCCTCGTAACCGGACGAGCCGTTGAACTGCCCCGCGCCGTACAGCCCCGCGATGGCTTTCGTTTCCAGCGTAGGCTTGAGCGCGGTGGGGTCGATGCAGTCGTACTCAATGGCGTAGGCGGGGCGCATGATCTCCGCGTGCTCGAGCCCCGGAATGGTATGGACCATCCGCACCTGTACGTCCTCGGGCATCGAGGAGGAAAAGCCCTGAATGTACAGCTCCTCGGTATCAAGCCCCATCGGCTCGATGAAGAGCTGGTGGCGGGGCTTGTCCGCGAAGCGGACGATCTTCGTCTCGATGCTCGGGCAGTAGCGCGGCCCGACGCCCTCGATCACACCGGAGTAGATGGGGCTGCGGTCGAGATTTTCGCGGATGATGCGGTGTGTCTCCTCGTTCGTGTAGGTGAGGTAGCACACCGCCTGATTGCAGGGAACGTGCTCGGTCGTGAACGAGAACGGCAGCGGCTCGGCGTCGCCATCCTGCCGCTCCATTTTGGAGAAATCGACGCTGCGGGCGTTGACGCGCGGGGGCGTGCCGGTCTTGAAGCGACGCAGGGGAAGTCCGAGCGCGCGCAGCTGCTCCGCGAGCGGCAGGCTTGCGTGCATCCCATCGGGGCCGCTTGACTGAATGCATTCGCCCGCGATGGTGCGCCCGTCAAGGTAGGTTCCCGAGCAGAGGATGACGGCCTTTGCGCCGAACACCGCGCCCGTCGCGGTGACGACGGCGGAGACTGCGCCGTTTTCCACGCGCAGCTCCACGATCTCCGCCTGCCGGAGCGTCAGGTTTTCCTGCTGCTCGAGCGTATGCTTCATGATCTGCTGATAGCGGCGGCGGTCCGCCTGCGCGCGCAGAGACCACACGGCGGGGCCCTTGCCGCGGTTCAAAAGGCGATACTGGATGCAGGCGCGGTCGGCGGCCTTTGCCATCTCGCCGCCGAGCGCGTCCAGCTCGCGTACAAGATGGCCCTTACCCGTGCCGCCGATGGCGGGGTTGCAGGGCATATTGCCCACGGCGTCAAGGTTGATGGTGAAACAGACTGTTTTCTGCCCCAGCCGCGCGCTTGCGAGCGCGGCTTCAATGCCGGCATGGCCCGCGCCGATGACGGCGACGTCGTAGTCGCCGGCAAAAAATTCGTACATAGGCGTCCTCTCGCCTCCCGAAGAACAAAATTAGATACATTATTTTACCACAGGGCTTTGAGCGGAAACAAGCAAAACGAATTAGCGCAAAGCACAAAACGGCGAAAATATTTTTGTGAAATATGTGGAAAATCACGCTTGCGCACTTGACGAAGAAGTGGTATCCTACTCTTGAAATTGAAAAGAGAAAGGAGCGTGAGAACCAATATGATGTTTGAAAGCTTCAAGGGCTTCGATGTCGATGACATGATCTTCGGCACGACGGAGCAGATCGTCAGCGAGCGCTGAGCGACCAAAACGGAACCACGCAGGGATGCGTGGATTTTTTGTTTTTATGGGGCAGTTTGCACCGTTGACGATAAAAAATTGGGAAAATCCGCCGCCGAGGCGGATTTTTCTTGCCTTTCGCGCGGCGGTATGATATACTTTTTCGGCTAATGCAGTATGAGAAGAGGAGATCACCATGGCTGTTATCGAATACGATTCCTATAAGCAGAAGCTGCTCGCCATGAGCGACACGTTTGAAAACCTTCAGAAGGCGCTTGACATCGAATCCTCCAAGCACGAGATCGCGCGGCTCGAGGCCGAGGCGCACGAGGACGGCTTCTGGAACGACATCGAGCGCTCGCAGGCCAATCAGATGCGCACCAAGCAGCTGCAAAATAAGGTCCACCGCTTTGAAAAGCTCGTCTCCACGCGCGACGACCTGCTCGCCCTCATCGACATGGGCAACGAGATGGACGACGCCAGCCTGCTGCCCGAGCTGGAGGAGGGCTTCGCCGATCTGGAGAAGCGGATCGAGGAGGTCCGCCTCACGACGCTGCTCTCCGGTGAGTACGATAACTGCAACGCCATTCTGACCTTCCACGCCGGCGCGGGCGGCACCGAGGCGCAGGACTGGACGCAGATGCTCTACCGTATGTATATGCAGTGGGCGAACAAGCACGGCTTCGAGTTCGAGATGATGGACTATATCGACGGCGAAGAGGCCGGCATCAAGAGCGCGACGGTCATGGTCAAGGGCGAGAACGCCTACGGCTATCTCAAGAGTGAGAACGGCGTCCATCGTCTGGTGCGCGTTTCGCCCTTCGACGCGAACGCCCGCCGCCAGACGAGCTTCGCCGCGCTCGAGGTCATGCCCGAGCTGCCCAACGACATCGAGGTCGACATTCGACCCGAGGACATTGAAATGCAGGTCTACCGCTCCTCCGGCGCGGGCGGCCAGCACGTCAATAAGACCTCGTCTGCGGTGCGTCTCATTCATATCCCCACCGGCATCGTCACCGCCTGCCAGACGCAGCGCAGCCAGTTCCAGAACCGCGACTACGCCATGCAGATGCTCAAATCCAAGCTCATGGAGCTGAAGATCCAGCAGCACGCGGAGAAGATCAGCGACCTCAAGGGCGTGCAGCTCAAGATCGAATGGGGAAGCCAGATTCGCTCCTATGTCTTCATGCCCTACCAGCTCGTCAAGGATACGCGCACGGACTACGAGACCGGCAATATTCAGGCGGTCATGGACGGCGACCTCGACGGCTTCATCAACGCCTACCTCACCAAGGCCGCGAACGGCGAACTGAAAAAATAAAGAAAAAGGTGCTCTGTCCGCCGGACGGAGCACCCTTTCACGCACGGAGATACGGAAAATGGACGAAAATATCAGAGAAGAGATCCTACAGGAAAATAAAATGGGCACCATGCCGGTCGGCAGGCTGCTCTTCAGCATGGCGGTGCCGATGATGGTATCCATGCTGTTTCAGGCGCTCTACAACGTGGTGGACAGCATCTTTGTGGCAAAGCTCAGTCAGGACGCGATGAACGCCGTATCACTTGCGTTCCCGCTCCAAACGCTGTGCATCGCCTTTTCCGGCGGCACGGGCGTGGGCATGAACGCCCTGCTCTCCCGCTCGCTGGGCGAGAAGAATCAGGCGGGCGCGGACCGCGCGGCGAATGTCGGCCTGTTCCTCACGCTGTGCAATTTTGCGCTCTTCGCCCTCATCGGCTGGACGCTTGCGGGACCGTTCTTCCGCTTTCAGACGGACAACCCGCAGATCATCACTTACGGGCGCGACTATGTGACCGTCTGCATCGGCTGCTCGGTCGGCCTGTTCTTCCAGATGTATAATGAGCGCCTGCTGCAATCGACGGGACGCACGAACCTCTCCATGATCACGCAGATCGCCGGCGCGGCCACCAACATCGTTCTCGACCCCGTCCTCATTTTCGGCCTGCTCGGCTTCCCTCGGCTGGAGGTCGCCGGTGCGGCGATCGCCACCGTTATCGGTCAGCTCGTCGGCGCGTCCATCGGCTTCTATCTCAACCTCACGCGCAATCCCGACGTGCATCTGCGCCGCCGCGAGATCCATCCCCACGCCGCGACGATCAAGGAGATCTATGCGGTCGGCGTGCCGTCCATCATCATGCAGTCCATCGGCTCGGTGATGGTGTTCGGCATGAACAAGATCCTCATCTCCTTTACCGAGGCGGCGACGGCGGTGTTCGGCGCGTACTTCAAGCTCCAGAGCTTCATTTTCATGCCCATCTTCGGCCTGAATAACGCGATGGTGCCTATCATTTCGTACAACTACGGTGCGGGCAAGCCAGAGCGCTTCCGCAGGACGATCCGCCTTTCGGCTGTCACAGCCATCGCCATCATGTGCGTGGGTCTTGCGCTCTTCGAGATCATCCCCGGTACGCTGCTCAGTCTCTTCTCCCCCTCGGAGGAGATGCTGACCATCGGCAGGACCGCGCTGCGCATCATCGGCCTGACGTTCCCGCTCGCGGGCTTCTGCATTGTCTCGGGCAGCGTCTTTCAGGCGCTCGGCACGCCGTTTTACAGTCTGATCGTCTCGGTCTGCCGCCAGATCTGCGTGCTGCTGCCGGTGGCGTATCTGCTCTCCCTGACCGGACGGCTGGAGCTGGTGTGGTGGTCGTTCCCCATCGCCGAGCTCGTGAGCCTGACGCTCTCGGCCATCTTCCTGCGCAGGACGCTGCGCGCGGCCGGCGAACGCCTGAGCCAAAACTAAAAAACAGGAGACGCCGTCCGGTGGGTGGCGTCTCCTTGCTGTATTCTGCGCTTACAGCCCCAGACCGGGGATGTTCAGACCGCTGGTGAAGCTGTTCATGCGGCTGCTCATCGCGTCGTCCGCCTGCCGCAGCGCCTCGTTGACCGCGGAGATCACGAGGTCCTGCAGCATCTCGACGTCCTCGGGATCGACCGCCTCGGGCTTGATGGTGAGCGCGGTGATCTCCTTCTTGCCATTTGCCGCAGCGCTGACGGCACCGCCGCCGACGCTCGCTGTGAAGGTGGCCTCCTCGACCTCCTGCTGAGCCTTCGCCATCTCCTGCTGCATCTGCATGAGCTTCTGCTGCATCTGCATCTGCTGCGCCGCCTGTCCCGCGCCGTTCGAGAAGCCGCGGCGCGCGCTGTAACCCTTTGCCATATCCGTATTCCTCCTGATGTTACTTGATGTTGAAGTTATCAAACTTGCTGCCCATACGCAGCAGGTCCTGGAATTTGTCGCGTTTTTTCCCGTCCTCCGGCTCGCCGACCACGAAGCGCACGGCAATCGCCTGACCGACACTCTGGCCCGTCACCTCGCGCAGCACCGCGGCGACCGCCTCGGTATCGAGCATGGCCTTCGTCACCGCCGTCGGACAGTAGACCGTCAGCACGCCGTTGGCGAGCCGTCCGTCCGCCTGACCGACGAACGCGCGCTTGTCGGGCGTGAGTCGGTTTTTGTAGCTCTCCATCAGCGCGAGCCAGATATCGCTGTCACCGGTCGGTGCGGACGCTTCCGCCTTCGGCTCTGCGGCCTGCGGCGCGGGAGCCGTCATCGCGCTCTGCGGACGTTCCGGCTCTGCCGGCTCGCCGTAGGGCGGGGGAGCGTCGTCAAAGGATCCATCCGCCGGCGCGGGCACGCTGTCCTCCCACGGGGGCGGCACCTCGTCCTCCACGGCTGTCGGCTTCGCCGCAGTCTTTGCGGGAGCGGGCTTCTCCGCCTGCGCTGCGCCTTCTGCGGCGGCATAGCGCACGCCCGTGGCCATCTGCTGTTCGAGCCGTGCGAGCCGCGCGTTGATGGCGCTCAAATCGCCGGAGAGCGTTTCGTCGCAGAGCTTCAGGAGACACAGCTCCGCATCCGTGCGGCGGTTGACGCTCACGTTCATGTCCGCCGCCGCGCGCTGGAGCGTGGTGCAGATGGCGATGAGCCGCGCACTGTCGGCCTGCCGCAAAAGGCTGTCCATCGTCTGGCCGTCGTAGCCACCCGTGAGCAGCGCCGCGCCGCCCTCGGGAGCCGTTTTGGAAATGAGCAGGTCGCGTGCGAGCGCGGACAGCTCGCCGAGCACCGCGCCCACATCCTTGCCGCTGCCATAGAGCCGGTGGAGCAGCAGCAGCGCGGCCTTCGTGTCGCGCCGCAGAACACAGTCCATCAGCTGCGCGGTTTGGAGGTTGCCCGCCAGTCCCAGCGCGTCGAGCACCGCCGCGCTGTCGATGGTCCCGCCCGCCGCCGCGCACTGGTCCAAAAGACTCAGCGCGTCGCGCAGCGCGCCGTCGGCAATGTGCGCGAGCAGTTCCGCGCCGTCCGGCCGGAGGTCGATGCCCTCCTGCTCCGCGATGTAGTTCAGCCGTCCCACGATCTCGCGCGGCAGAATGCGGCGGAACGCAAAGCGCTGGCAGCGCGAGAGAATGGTCGCGGGCACCTTGTGCAGCTCGGTCGTCGCTAGAATGAACATCAGGTGCTCCGGCGGCTCCTCCAGAATTTTCAGCAGCGCGTTGAACGCCGCGATGGAGAGCATGTGCACCTCGTCGATGATGTACACGCGCTTTTTCACCTGCGCAGGGGAGTAGATGGCCTCGTCTCGCAGCGCGCGGACGTGGTCCACGCCGTTGTTCGAGGCAGCGTCGAGCTCCATCACATCGAGAAAGCCGCCGGACTCGATGCCGAGGCAGCTTGAGCATTTGTTGCAGGGGTTACCGTTCTCGGGGTGCTCGCAGTTCACCGCCTTGGCGAGGATCTTTGCGCAGGTGGTTTTGCCCGTGCCGCGCGTGCCGGTGAAGAGGTAGGCGTGCGAGAGCCGTCCCTCCGCGACCTGCCGCTGCAGCGTTTCGGTGACGTGCTCCTGCCCGACCACGTCGGAGAAGGTTTTGGGCCGCCACTTGCGGTACAGCGCCTGATACATACCACATTGCCCCTTTCGTGAGGATAGAAAAGGTCCTCCGTATACAGCTGCGTGACCGGCGCCCTTGCGGCACATGACTGGTCCCGCTTAATGCTGCTCGGTTCCCCGCCTGACATGGTTCGCGGGCATTCATTGCGCAAGACCGATCCCGCAGCTGTATGCGGAGGACGGATAACAACAGATATTATACGATACGGCTTTCGGAAAGGCAACAAAAATTTTTTGAAAAAAGTGAAAAAAGGACTTCACAAATGAGAAAAGCTGTGGTATGATATGCGGGCTGAAAAGTTCATGGGCCTGTAGCGCAGTCTGAGAGGGCGATCCCGACATAAAGCGGGCCCACTTGATGATCGATATTTTCAGCCAAGTTAATATTTGGGCCTGTAGCTCAGTTGGGAGAGCGTACGGTTCGCATCCGTAAGGTCGTGGGTTCGAATCCCTTCAGGTCCACCATAAAAAGCCGTGAAATCATATGATTTCGCGGCTTTTTGCAACTTATTGAGACTTTGATGCGAGCTGATTTCCGCTTAAATTTGCCACCGATCGGTTCGCATCCCTTGCGATCATATACTCTTTTCAAACCGCATTACCTTACCGTCCCGCCGGTGACGGAGGAACTCCTCAAGACCTTGCCGGTACTGGTGTTTGCCGTCTTTTTCAGCGATGACCGCAAGGACATTCTGCCCGCGGCCATGTCCGTCGGCATCGGCTTTTCTATTTTGGAGAACACCGCCATCCTCGTGCAGAACCTGACAGTGGTAACGTTGGGCTGGGCAGCGCTGCGCGGCTTGTCCGCCAGCCTGATGCATGGCCTGTGCACCATGATCATCGGCGCGGGACTGCCCTACGTCAAAAAGACCTGCTAATAAAAGTCAAGCGTGAAATTCAAGAATTTTAGAGCAGAGA
>OFMX01002066.1_pt1 | contig 12856 bp, 11 predicted proteins | sample 1541901 | NCBI WGS metagenome assembly OFMX01 (sample SAMN04209222, study PRJEB22552) | human gut metagenome | biome: gut; material: feces | host: Homo sapiens | place: USA: Oklahoma | reverse complement strand
TGCAGCACTGCCTTTTTTGCATTATTTTCGGGTCTTGCTATAGTTCCTCCTGCAAATGCGCCGTCCCCCTCTGCTGTACTGCCGGGCGGCTGAGATCAGACACACGACTGGGAGAGTGTGGTCAGCGACACCGCGGGGCGGTGCGGCTGGGATGACAGGAGTGAGCGGTGAAGAGAGAATGAATGCCTCGGTGGGTGAGGTGTGAGGTTGGAAGATTGTTATGGTGACAATAGAGTGAAAGTGTTATGACGTAAGGAGTGATGGTGGTATGATGCTGGGTAAGTATTTTAAGAAGACGGTGTTTCGGAAGGAGCACACGGCGGATGGGGTGGTGCCGGAGGCGCCGCAGGGGATTTTGAAGAAGTGTAATGCTTGTAAGGGGGCTATTTTTACGGAGGATGTGAAGAGGAATCTTTATATTTGTCCGAAGTGTGGGAATTATTTTCGGGTGCATGCGTATCGGAGGATTGAGTTTCTTCTGGATGATGGGAGTTTTGAGGAATGGGATCAGGGGATGACGGCGGGGAATCCGCTGGGGTTTCCGGGGTATGAAGAGAAGGTGAGGGCTCTGCAGGAGAGAACAGGACTTACGGAGGCTGTTGTGACTGGTAAGGGACGGATCAACGGGATGGAGACGGTGATCGGGGTCTGTGATGGCAGGTTTATGATGGCCAGTATGGGTGAGGCTGTTGGGGAGAAGATTACGCGGGCGGTGGAGAGGGCGACGAAGCTCTCGCTGCCGGTGATTTTGTTTGCGTGCTCGGGAGGGGCGCGGATGCAGGAGGGGATTGTTTCTCTGATGCAGATGGCGAAGACGTCGGCGGCGCTGAAAAGACACAGTGATGCGGGGCTTTTGTATGTGAGTGTGCTGACGGACCCGACGACGGGCGGCGTCACGGCGAGCTGGGCGATGCTGGGGGATATTATTCTGGCGGAGCCGCATGCGCTGATCGGGTTTGCGGGACCGAGGGTTATTGAGCAGAAAATAGGACAGAAACTGCCGAAAGGGTTCCAGCGGGCGGAGTTTCTGGTGGAGCATGGGTTTGTGGATCGGATTCTGCCAAGAGAAGAGGCGAAAGAGGTGCTGGCGGAGATTCTGCGGATGCATGGGAAAGATATCGAAGTTTCCTCGGAAGTGCTGACTTTGGGGGATGGAGACGTGAAGCGGTCTTTGGCAGCACCAGAAACGGGAGAGAAAACATCGGCTTGGGACTGTGTGCAGAAAGCGCGGAAAAAGGACCGACCGGTGGGAGAAGATTATATTCGGGAGCTGTTTCCTGATTTTATTGAGTTTCATGGTGATCGACTGTATGGCGATGATGCGGCGATCATCGGCGGTATTGCATCGTTTGACGGCACACCGGTCACGGTCATCGCCGAGGCGAAAGGCGCGGATACGAAAGAAAACATCCGCCGCAATTTCGGCATGCCGTCCCCGGAGGGCTACCGCAAAGCCCTGCGTCTGATGAAACAGGCCGAAAAATTCCACAGGCCTGTTATCTGTCTCGTAGACACCCCAGGCGCCTTCTGCGGAATGGAAGCCGAAGAACGCGGCCAGGGCGAGGCGATTGCGCGGAACCTGTATGAAATGTCAGCGTTAAAAACGCCGGTTCTTTCTATTGTCATTTCAGAAGGCGGCAGCGGCGGTGCACTGGCACTCGCCGTGGCGGATGAAGTGTGGATGATGCAGAATGCCATCTACTCCATCCTGTCGCCGGAGGGATTTGCAAGCATCCTGTGGAAAGACGGCAAACGCGCGCCGGAGGCCGCCGAGGTGATGAAGCTGACGGCGGGGGATTTGAAGGAACTGAGAATTGTAGAAGAGATTGTGGAAGAGCCGGGGGAGTTTACGGTGGACACAATGCCAGTGGTGTGTGAAGAATTGAGAGGCAAAATTCTGAGATTCCTGGAAAAGTATGAGAAGATGGATGGGGAAGAACTGGTAGAGGAGAGGTATCGGAGATTTCGGGATATGTGAAAAGAAGATTTTGACATATTCTGAAATGCATGATATTATGATATTGAAAAGAGTGCTACCGATAGACGGTTAGTCCATATTTATTGGTTTATGTAAAAATAGTCGCCAAAGTTTGCAGGACTGGGCGGCTATTTTTGTGATTTCGCAGTATCTTTGCCGAAGTTGTATCCAAGGCTAAAGCAGGTTAAGCCGAAACTTACAACTGCTATGAAGTCGATAATACTCATGGCTTAGCCCTCCTTTCCAAGGAATTCCCATATAAAGGGTTTCTATGTAATCGGAGAGTCACAGTCCCTCCGTAGAAGGACTAACCGCCTACCGTTATGGCAGCACCCGTATATTGAGTATAACAGTTTCTTGTAGTCCATTCAACAAAAATATGATTGAAATGCAGAATAAAAATATACGGATTTTAGATATACAAAATAAATAGAGGATTTGAAGGGAGGAATAACTAATTGACGTTGGCGGAATTTATGGTAAGATAAAAGGGCAGGATACAAATACCGAGGATATTCTGCGAGTTCAGACTTAGGTCTGTGAGTTGAAAAACATTTTTGGATAAGTGTTAGACAAAAAGCATTAGAAAATATTCTAGTGCTTTTTATTTTAGTATTTATGTTATACAACAATGTAAACTTTACATTATTGTATAAGTATAAAAATATAATTATTGTTGCATATTAGTAAAAAAGGTGATATAGTGAAAGGGTAAAAAAGAAGAAGTTATCAGATATTGGCAGTATCGGATAACTTCTTCAGGTAGAAAACTGATTCAATTTAGAAATAAGATCTAAAAAGAATAGTAAACTACGAACATATACTATTCTATACGTTATTTTCTAATTTGTAAAGTCTTCTATAATTTTAGAGTAAAAAATACTCTAACACACAAAGGAAGAATTACAAAATCTAAAAATCTTTGTAAATTCCCAATGTGAAAATAAAAATCAAATTGATACTAAGGCAGAAATGCGATTTAAGAGGAGAGGTGGTAAAAAGGATTTTGAATAGAATTATTTGACATGTCAAAGTAGAAAACGATGAGGTATAAACTAAATATATGATCGAACAAAAGTTTGAAAATATATTGCGTTACAGGTCGGAGTCTGCTATAATGTGGTAAAAGTGAATAAAAAATCAGAGCTTGACTCCGAAAAATAAACAAAATAGACAAAAGGAGAAAGTGATGAATAATACAAACGAAAATAAAACAAGTGACATCTATCTTGCACATGTGGATTTTGAAACAGGCCGTACCCAGAGCTTTCAGGAACATACAGATAATGTAACATCATATGCAAAAAGCATTTGTCCTATGGAAGAGATTCAGAAACTTGTCGAGGCGGCCGCACTTTTTCATGATGCGGGGAAACTCTCTGATGATGTGCAGAAAGATTTTCAAGATATCTTGAAAAAGGGGGATCAGGCACACCGAAACGATTTGGATCACTCAACCGCAGGTGGACGGATGCTATGGAAAATGATGCGGCAGAAAACAGCAGCAGAGCTGTTAAGTACAGTTGTGTACTCACATCATGGAATCAGCGACTGTATTGATTTTGAAAGCGGGTGTACCTTACAGGAACGCAGAGCGGAAAAAGAGTGTCAGGAAGACATTGTGAAGGAAAGATTTTTTCAGATCTTTGATAAAGAGAAAATCCAAAAAGTGTGCGAAGCAGCAGATGCACAATATGTTCAGATTAATAAAAAAATAGGAATGTTTGTGCGAAAAAGCACAAAACAAAATCGTCATTGTGGAAATGGATATTTTTATATTGGAATGTATTTCAGAGTATTGCTTTCTATGCTGCTTGACAGTGATTGGACAGATACGGAAAAATTTTTTCAGAATGAAGAATTGAAACAACGTATTTCAAAGAAAGAAATACAGAAAATATGGCAACAGAGTATACAATGTTTTGAGAACTATCTTAATCATGAAATTCGAAACAAGGCAGAAAATGGCCAGAGTCTTCAGGCAGTCCGGCAGGAGATTTCTGAGAGGTGCTATGAAGAGGCAGAAAAAGAAACGAGACTGTATCGTCTGACAGTACCAACGGGAGCTGGAAAGACATTAAGTAGTTTGCGCTTTGCACTGTATCGTGCCGAGCGGACCCAAAAACAGCATATTATTTATGTTGCCCCATTTAACAGTATTTTAAGTCAGAATGCCGATGAGATCCGGAGAGCAGTTGACGATCCGGATATCGTACTGGAACATCATTGCAATGTGATTCTTTCGGAGGGAAAGCAGGAGAAAGACTATAAAAAACTGACAGAAACATGGGATGTGCCAATTATTATGACATCAGCTGTACAGGTATTGAATGTACTTTTTTCGGGACAGAAAAGAGATATCCGCAGAATGCATACCTTATGTAACAGCGTGATCATTTTTGATGAGGTACAGGCCATTCCGAAGAAGTGTATGGAACTTTTTAACTTAGCAGTAAATTTTCTTACCAATTTTGCGGAATCGGATGTTGTATTATGTTCAGCTACCCAGCCATCCATTAAAGATTTGAAAGAGAATAATTTAAGTGAATGCATGGAGATGACGGAAATCATAGAAAAGTATGAAGAAGCCTTTCGAAGAACGGATATCGTAGATTTGACAGAAACAGAAGCGTATCCGGGCGGAATGGAAATTGAGGATCTCTGTGATTTTACGTTGCAGCAAGCTGAGACATTTCGAAATGTGCTGGTCATAGTAAATACAACCGAATGTGCAAAACAAGTATATGAAAAGATAAAAAGCAGCTGTTCAGACGAAGATCAAGTGTTTCACCTGAGCAATAAACTTTGCCCGCAAAATAAAGAGGACACGTTGGAAACGGTCCATGCGGCATTACGAAAAAATAGAGAATCCGGATATACAGGCAGAGTGATCTGTATCAGTACACCGGTTGTAGAAGCGGGTGTAAATTTTTCTTTTGGCTGTGTCATTCGATCAAAAGCGGGATTGGATCATGTGATCCAGGCCGCTGGAAGAGGAAATCGCCACAAGGAGTATCCCTGGTTTGGAAAGATTTACATTGTACAATTGACAAACGAGGCCGAAAGTCTGGAAAAGCTGCCAGAGATACAAGAAGAACAAAGAGCAGTACAAAAATTATTAGAACAATTTCGAAGTAAGCCTGAAATTTTTGAAAAAAGATTAGATTCGTCGAAAGCGATAGCGATTTATTATCAGTATTACTATCAGGTGCTGCAGGCTGATATCACGAAATTTCCGGCGAAAAATTATAAAACGACTTTGCTAGAAATGCTGGGAAAAAATTGTCCGGGAAGAAAACAATATTGGCATAAGTTTGAACAAGAGTATAAGGGGGGAATGGCACAGGCATTTGCAACGGCAGGAAAAGAATTTGAAGTTATTTCTAATGATTATAAGATTCCAGTTGTGATTCCCTATAATGATGAGGCCAAAAAACTGATTGCAGCATTTGTCGGAGCAGATGATGAGTATTTACCTTGGGAGGAAAAGCAGAAGATGCTGCGGGAACTGCAAAAATATACGGTTGGAATTTCAGAAGCGCAGAAGGAACGTCTTAATAATGCAATATATCAAATTAGTGATGAAGAAATACTGGTGTTGAGCGAAGGGTATTACAGCAATGAAGTTGGTGTGCTGGAAGAACCGCAGATGAACTTCGAGAACTATTAAACATACTGGAGGTGGTACAATGGAAAAACATGCGAATACCATAGAGTACGAGGTGTATGGGGCCTATGCATTGTTTTCTGATCCGGTGGTGCGGGTTGGAGGCGAAAAAACAAGTTATTCAATTCCAACTTACGAGGCATTGCGAGGTATTACAGAAAGCATATTTTGGAAACCCACGATCTCTTGGGTAATTGATGAAATTCGCGTTATGAACCGGATTCAAACGGAAACAAAAGGTATTCGTCCTATTAAATACAATGGCGGAAACGAACTGGCATACTACACATATTTAAAGGATGTGCGTTATCAGGTACGTGCTCATTTTGAATTTAATGAGCATCAGGTCAACATGGTACAGGATAGAAATGAGCGAAAATATCAGTGCATGTCAGAAAGAATGGTAAAGAGCGGTGGCCGGAGAGATATTTTTCTTGGAACAAGAGAATGTCAGGCATTTGTGGAACCGTGTGAATTTGGCAGTGGAGCAGGATATTATGATGATATGGAAAAAGATATAGATTTCGGTTTCTCTTATCACGGAATTACTTATGCGGAAGAAGCCGTTTTGTCGGAGGATCAGGGAAACATGACGGTAAGATTCTGGGAGCATCCGACTATGACAAGGGGAGGCTACATCGTTTATCCCCGTCCGGAAGAGTGTACAATCAAACGTCATATACGAAAAATGCAGCCGAAAATATTTGAAAATATTGAGAAAGAAGAACATGAAAAAAGGGAGGTGAAAGATACGTGAACTGGGGAAGAGAAGCACTGGATTTGTATGAAAAAAATCTGAACAAGGTAGGAAAAATAGAATATCGTGGTGAAATTCCCTATACGCTGCTTCCAACATTCCACTCAACGGCAACGGCACAGATTACGGTAACAATTGATGAAGAAGGTAACTTTTTACATGGCGAACAGGTTCCTGCAAATGATAAATTTACCATTATTCCGGTTACAGAAAAATCAGGAAGCCGAACATCTGGAAAAGAAGCCCATCCCCTGTGTGATAATTTAAGATATCTGGCGGGCGATTATCCGCTTTATGTGGCGGACGATGGAAGCTGTTTTGAAATTTACATGGAACAATTAAAAAAATGGTATGAGTCAGAATTTTGCCATGATAAAGTAAGAGCAATTTATTATTATCTGCAGAAGAAAAGTTTGATGCATGATTTGATTGAACAGAAGGTATTGAAGCAAAATGAAGATGGAACGCTGGCAGAAAAGGAAACGATTCAGGGAATTGATCAAAGTAAAGCGTTTGTGCGATTTATTGTGCGCTCTTTAAGTAATCCACTGACAGAAACAGTTGATGAATGCTGGAAAGATAAGACCTTATGGGAAAAATATCAGCAGTATCAACGGTCTATGGAAGGGGAAAAGGGACTTTGCTATTTAAGTGGAAAAAGAGAAAGTATTTCCTATCTACAGCCAAAGAAAATCCGAAATGAAGGAGACGGCGCGAAACTGATTTCTTCAAATGATAAGGATAATTTTACGTATCGTGGTCGATTTGCAACGAAAGAAGAGGCATTTGCAATTGGAAATGAAACATCCCAGAAGGTTCACAACGCATTGAAATGGATTATCCGCAGACAGGGAGGCACATATGATACCATGGTGTTTGCTACATGGGAAACAGCGGAGGATTCAGCAGGAGAATTAGAAGTTCGATGGGACTCGGATACGGAGCATATTATATCTGAATTTGATGAATGGGATACCGGACTGGAAGATCCGGAGTTTGCCACCAATGCGATCGGAGCGGAGCTGTTTCAGAAGGCGATGAGTGGGTATCGCACGCTGCAGAACGAGGAAAAATGTCCCACGACTATGAAATATATGGTGTTATTAGGAGTCGATGCAGCAACACCGGGGCGCCTGGCAGTCGTGGAAGCAAAAAAAATTGAAGAAACGCGATATTTAGAGAATATCAGAAAATGGCACAAGGACTGCTGGTGGCGTCATGAAAAATGGAGAGACGGAAAAAGAATTGTTTATTATGGCATGGTTGGAGTAAAGGAGATAGCGGATCTTTTATTCGGAATAGAAAATAATGGAAGTATTACCATTGTAGATGGAAACAGCAAAAAACTTTATGCTGAGGTTGCAAAGCGTATCTTGCCATGTATTTGGGATGGGCAGAGAATACCAGCTGATTATGTGGAAAGGGCGATAAATAAGGCATCTAATCCATTGGCATATAAAGAACGGAGAAACTGGGAGCAGATTTTGCAGCTTGCGTGCTCCATGGTTAAAAAAAGAAGAAAAGAACTTTATAAGGAGGAATGGAAAATGGCGGTAGACAAAAATTGTACAGAAAGAGATTACCTGTATGGAAGATTGCTTGCTGTAGCAGATCGAATTGAATATCGGACTTTTGATATGGATAAGGACAGAAGTAGAATTACAAATGCAAAGCGATACATGAATAATTTTTCGCAGAGACCGTTTGAAACCTGGAAAGTTATTGAAGAGAATATTCAGCCGTATTTGAGCAAATTGCCAGTGCCGGAACGAAGATTTTATGAAAATCTGCTGGACGAAATCGAGGACGCATTTGAAAGTGTAAACGATTATCAGGAGAATAAACGTTTAAGCGGCTTATATTTACTTGGATTTCACAGTCAGTCCTGTGCGCTGAGAACTTACAAAACAGAGAAAACAGAGGAGAAATAAAGAAATGAGCGAATTAAAAGGAAAAATTGATTTTACATTATTTGTGAGTGCAACGAATGCAAATCCCAATGGAGATCCACTGAACGGAAACCGTCCGAGAATTAATCTGGATGGATATGGGGAAATTTCAGATGTCTGCATTAAACGAAAAATCCGAAACCGCCTGCAGGATCTGGGACAGAAAATTTTCGTGCAGTCAGATGACAGAACGGACGACTCATTCAAGAGTCTGAAGGAGCGCGCAGATGGTTGCGAGGAGCTTAAAAAACAGATGGGAAATAAGAAAGATGCGAGCAGAGATCTCTGCGCACAGATTGCATGCAGGGAGTGGATCGATGTGAGAGCATTTGGACAGGTTTTTGCATTTAAAGGAATTCCAGTATCCTTTGGCGTACGCGGTCCGGTGTCGATTCATCAGGCAGTAAGTCTGTCTCCGATTGATATTATGAGTATGCAAATCACCAAGAGCGTAAACAGCGAGGCCGGAAAAGAAGGAAAGGCATCTGATACGATGGGAACGAAACATAGAGTTGGGTTTGCCGTATACAAGGTGATGGGAAGTGTCAATGTGCAGCTCGCGGAAAAGACGGGCTTTACCCAGGAGGATGCTGAGATACTGAAAGAAGCACTCATGACATTGTTTGAAAATGATGCATCGTCAGCACGTCCGGAAGGAAGTATGGAGGTATGCCGGATGTATTGGTGGCAGCACGAGGAAAAAACACCGGCTATTTCGAGTGGAAAGATCCAGAGAGGATTTGACTGGAATAAAGATTTAGATCATCCGAGAAGCTTTAAGGATTATGATATTACCTGGAATGTAGAAGGATGCAGAGAACCGGAGATTTTTGATTTTGTCTAAAGATACGGTCGTTTTCCGTGAGGGGTGAATTGGAATGTATGATGAGGATGATTATCTGCAGTTGTCAGGAATTCAACATTTTGCATTCTGCCGGCGCCAATGGGCACTTGCATATATCGAGATGCAGTGGCAGGAGAATGTCCGCACGGTAGAGGGAAAGATTCTTCATGAAAATGCACATAATCCGGGTCTCAAAGAAAAAAGAGGAGATCTGCTGATTGTGCGTGCGATGCCGGTTCACTCCTGCGAAATGGGAGTGAGCGGCGAGTGCGATGTGGTGGAATTTCATCGGGTGAAAGAGGGGATTTCACTGCATGGAAAAGAAGGATTTTATCGTGTAGTGCCAATAGAATATAAGCGGGGAAAACCAAAAGAAGGAGAAGAGGATATCCTGCAGTTGGCAGCGCAGGCGTTTTGCCTGGAAGAAATGCTGTGTTGTGAAATCGAGTATGGATATCTTTATTACGGTGAAGTCCGCAGACGCCATAAGGTAGAATTTGATAATGCAATCCGGGAAAAAGTGAAGCAGATATTTGCAGAAATGCATAAGTATTATGAACAACAGTATACACCGAAAGTAAAAATAAGCAGGAAATGTAATGCATGTTCATTGAAAGATATTTGTCTGCCGGTTTTAAATAAGAATAAATTGGTTGCGGAATACATTACCAAGAGAATGCAGGAAGAGGAAAATCTATGAAAAGATTGCTGAATACCTTGTATATTACTTCTGGAAATCGTTATCTTTCACTTGATGGGGAAAATGTCGTAGTAATGGAGGATAAAAAGGAAATAGGAAGAATCCCTTTACATAATTTACAGGCGATCGTGACCTTTGGCTATACAGGAGCGAGTCCGGCATTAATGGGGGCGTGCGCGCAAAGAAACATTGAACTATCCTTTATGTCCGGAAATGGCCGTTTTCTGGCGAGAGTCAGCGGAGAAGAAAAGGGAAATGTGACACTGCGAAAAACACAATACCGCATCAGTGAGAAAAAAGAAGAAAGCGTCAAAATAGCAAAGAATTTTATTCTTGGCAAAGTCTATAATGCCAGGTGGGTGCTCGAGAGAGCCGCCAGAGATTACAGTATGCGGCTGGATGCAGAATTGCTTAAGAAAAAATCAGCTTTTCTGGGGCAGAGTATGAATAAAATCAGAGAATGTGAAGATGCGGGAACACTTTTAGGTCTGGAAGGAGAAGCTGCATCGGTATATTTTTCCGCTTTTGATGAACGTATTCTGCAGCAGAAAGAGGATTTTTATTTTCATGGAAGAAATAAGAGACCACCGTTAGATAATGTGAATGCGATGCTTTCGTTTGGATATTCTTTACTGGCAGGAATGTGCGGCGGGGCGCTGGAAGCAGTGGGCCTGGATCCATATGTTGGATTTTTCCACACAGATCGTCCGGGACGAATGTCATTGGCGCTGGATCTGATGGAAGAATTTCGTAGCGTTATGGTAGATCGGTTTGTTCTGACACTTATCAACAAGAGGATTATGAAGCCAGAATATTTTTTAACTAAGGAAAACAGTGCCGTTATTATGACGGAGGAGGGACGAAAAGCCTTTCTTAGTGCATGGCAGGGAAAAAAACAGGAGATGATTACGCATCCATTTTTAGGCGAAAAGATCGAGTGGGGAATGGTTCCATATGCACAGAGCATACTGCTGGCACGTTTCCTGCGAGGGGATCTGGATGAATATCCGCCATTTTTGTGGAAGTAGGTGATTTTTAATGCTGGTGCTGATCACATATGATGTAAATACACAAACCGCTGCAGGCAGAACGCGATTGCGCAAGGTAGCAAAAGAATGTACCAATTACGGCCAGCGAGTCCAAAATTCTGTCTTCGAGTGCCAGATGGATGCGGCTAAGTGCCGACAGGTAAAAGATATACTAGAAAAAATCATAGATAAAGAGACTGATAGTTTGCGATTTTACTATTTGGGTGAAAAGTACAAAAACAAAGTAGAACATGTTGGTGCAAAAGCGGGATTTGACGTGATGGACACACTGATTCTGTAGTGCGAATGCCAAGTGCACAGAAAAAAGCAGGAAGATTCGCACTTGAAATTTAAAGGGTTTTTGCTGAAAAGATAGAATTTGGGGGAGGAGGGAGATGAAATGAGGAAGAAAATATAGAGATATTGAATAAGCATAGCCGCGATTTAGAAGAAAAATTTGTCTAAATTTGCCGTCGCCCTCCGTGAGGGCGTGAGTTGAAATACAACCGACTGGATTCAGGTCGGAGCCGATCTCAGTCGCCCTCCGTGAGGGCGTGAGTTGAAATATGATCGCCATCTGTGTGTTGTCCACTTCGATGTCGCCCTCCGTGAGGGCGTGAGTTGAAATACTCCGACCACGTCCTCTCCTGCAGCATTTTTCGTCGCCCTCCGTGAGGGCGTGAGTTGAAATTTGTTGTATTTAAAAAATTCGCCATGAGCGTACCGTCGCCCTCCGTGAGGGCGTGAGTTGAAATACACCCATCTGTTTCAGTTTCACCGCTTCTGCTTGTCGCCCTCCGTGAGGGCGTGAGTTGAAATGTAATTGCCGGAATCGTTGGCCCGGAAGACGCAGAAGTCGCCCTCCGTGAGGGCGTGAGTTGAAATATGACGGAGTTCAGCTCTTCGGAACAGCTCATAGTCGCCCTCCGTGAGGGCGTGAGTTGAAATGACGCGATGTCTGTCGCAGGCCCGATCTGTAACTCGTCGCCCTCCGTGAGGGCGTGAGTTGAAATAAAGTAGCAAGTTCTATTGTCGGCGTGTTTGGAGTGTCGCCCTCCGTGAGGGCGTGAGTTGAAATAGCCCGACTTATCGATTCGAAGGGGATGCTCCGGGTCGCCCTCCGTGAGGGCGTGAGTTGAAATGAAACCGGCGTGACGATATTGTCCCGGATGTACGTCGCCCTCCGTGAGGGCGTGAGTTGAAATGATGCGTCCCCACAAACCGGCCCGATTCCTTTGTCGCCCTCCGTGAGTTGAATCTTCAAACATTGGCGGAATTATTTAGAGTATGATGTATCACACTTCGTGAGTTGAAATAACAGCAGTTATTCCGCAAGCAGAGGAGCGTTCTCAGGAGTGAAATGTGTTTGACACGAAAGGCAAACAATGTTAATCTATAACTAGCGTAAGCGACAACTAACCGCTCATGTATTCGCAAGAACCATGAGCGGCTATTTTTCTATTTTAATATTCGGTGAGAAAGGAGGAAAATTATGAAGAGTCCATTTAAAATATTTTGGATCGTACTCGGCTTTCTGTGCCTGGGATTTGGCACCATCGGCATTGTGCTTCCGATTCTGCCGACAGTTCCATTCTATATGGCGACCCTGTTCTGCTTTGCGAAAAGTTCGGAATGGCTGCACAGCTGGTTTATTGGAACTCAATTATATAAGAAGCATCTCGACAGCTTCGTACAGCATCGGGCGATGACGGTAGGAACGAAATGTAAAATTATCGGGATGGTAACGGTTGTGATGGCGATCGGCTTTTTTGCTATGAAGAATGTGCCGATTGGAAGAATCTGTATTGCTGTGGTATGGATGTGCCATATTTTGTATTTCTTCCTGCGGGTCAAAACCGTAAAAACAGAAGATCATATCCTAGAGCGTGTTTGAAAATTAAAAATTGCACAAAACATATGTTTTTATGCCCTT
>OFMX01002065.1_pt1 | contig 12857 bp, 12 predicted proteins | sample 1541901 | NCBI WGS metagenome assembly OFMX01 (sample SAMN04209222, study PRJEB22552) | human gut metagenome | biome: gut; material: feces | host: Homo sapiens | place: USA: Oklahoma | reverse complement strand
AACGCTCCTTGGGTTGCGGCAAGGTCAGTTGTATGTAGCCGGTGATTCGGATATTCTGCTTTCAAGGTTCTCAAGGGGAGAGAGCCTTATTTTTGCTCTCATAATATAAAGACTGTTTTCGGAGAAAAAAATTAGAGAAAAATCAAAATTTTTTTCTTGATGCTGAAATTTGTTCGTTTTATACTGTAAGCATACGAATGTGAGGCGATTCGACTCGTGAGACATGAGGGCGGGAACCTAATATATGCTCTTTCCAATGGGAAGCTGGTATCCGTAGAGGATGTTCCTGCGGGGCTCAAATGTGACTGCTTTTGCCCCGCCTGCGGGGAGCAGCTTGTGGCAAAGAAAGGTCAGAAAATGACCCACCATTTTGCACACAAGGCAGGCACAAATTGTGCTTTTGGGTATCAGACCTCCTTGCATTTACTGGCAAAGGATATTCTTGCTAATGCCCGCCGCATGGTGATTCCGGAGTTATATCTGCGCCCGGACAAACCGTGGCTCAGAGATCACCTTATTTCACCTGCGAGAGAGATTTTAATTGATGAAGTTGATGTCGAGCAGAATCATGGCAGCATTATTCCAGATGTTGCCGTCTATGCGGGTGGAAAAAAGTTCTTCGTAGAGATTTATGTTACCCACGCAGTTGACGAGGAAAAACTCTCTAAGCTGAAACAATCAGGAATCTCTACCATTGAAATCGATTTAAGTAAGGCTGACCGATATATACAACAAGCCGCAGACTTATCAGAAGTTCTTCTTGGCAACAGTGAAAATAAGAAATGGATATTCAATACGCAGGTGGACAAGTGTTATCAAGCATTTCTCCAAGTCTCGGAAAAAAGACGTATTTTCCACAAAGGACATGTAGCCTATACGGATTTCTGCCCAAGAAAGCTGCACTGGGTCAATGGAAAACCCTGCGCCAGCCAGCTTGAAGACTGTTTTAACTGTGATTATCAGTTTGAGGTTGGCGACGATTATGTGCTTTGCATGGGGCGGTCACTTGTTACTTCCATTGATGATTTGAAGAAGCCACGAAAAGAGCGCCGCCCTTGCCGAACATCACCTGTAAATTTCAAGACGATGGCAGACGCCAAACTTTGGATATGCCCAGATTGCGGCTATCCCTTGCACCGCGTAGAGGGGAAGCATGGCTCCTTTATTGGGTGCAGCAATTACCCGTGGTGTAATTTTACAATGCCTGATAATAGCAAATAATGGGTTGCCCGACACATCATCGGACAACCCATTTTGTCTTATTTGCTTGTAAGAGTTTGATACATTTTCATCAGTTCGGCAACGCAGGCGCTCTCGCTGGTACGGGCGGGGCTGCCTTTTACAAAACCATAGGCATCCATCACAGCACGGTCATTGGCTTGGTGCGCCTTGCGCTGTTCCGGCGACATGGTCAGTTCATCGTAAAGGTCTGCCAAGCTGCTGTCCGGGTAGAGCGCACGGGCATCGAGGGTAGCCTGCGCAGTCTGCTCGATTTTTAGCTTTTGCTGTTCAGTTGTGGTCGGCCAAGTCCAGCGCCGTTATCCAGCAGCACCTGATTGCCGTAGCTGTCGTTCCAGCCGCTGACCAGCACCGTGCCGCTGTGGGCAGCCAAGATGGGTGTTCCCTCCGGTGCGGGAATATCTGTGCCGCGATGCCCGGCATTGCCGAAGGCGTCCACTTCCCCGAAGTGGCAGGATATATAAGTGTGCCCCGGCAGCGGCCAGCACAACTCGCCATCGGCAACAGCAATCCCGCCGCACAGAGCAAGCAGGCTGGGGCGCATTTCCTCGGATAGCAGCTGGTGCAAAATGTCTTTTTGGTCTTGGGTGAAATTGTACAACTCGGCCAGTTCATCCACAGTTTTGCTGCTGACGGTGATGTGCAAAATATAGTCGGTCTGCTGCTCCGGGTCGGGGTCGTCCTCGGTGGGTTCGGGAGTGGTGTCTACTTCTTCGACCTCGTAGGTGATCTCGTGCATAGCCCAAAAGGTGTCTTGGATGCGCTGCATTTGGGCGGCATTGATAACGACAACGTCGCTATCAGAGTTGAGGTTGGTATGTACTGCAAAGATGGCCAGCACCTCCGGCCAGTAGCTTGCCCATGTATGACCGTCCTCGTAGTCGTAGGTGATGGTGGTTTCGCTGCACTCCGGGTGGGCGGATACGATGTCATTGACGGCCGCGCCGAAGTCGGCGTTGGTGTCGGCTACGATTTCGGCAATAGGGATGCTGTTGGGGTCGTTGGATTCATCGGCAAACAAGATGCCCATCGGTGAGCCGATCACCGCCGCAGCCGCGCCTATGACCATCGCCAGCAACAGCACCACGCCGCCCGCACCAAGCAGCGCCAACAGCGATTGCGCGGCGTGCCGCACAGTTTGGGAGAGCAGGGCTTTGATTTTGGCTGCGATATAATGAACGCCACGGCTGATTGCTTCAACCGTGGCTTGTTTATTGCTGCTTGTGGGCAGCTTGGGTGCGTGGGTAACGATGGGAGCGGTATTGCCCGCCGCTGTGGTTGCCGTCTGCTTTTGCAGATAGCGGCGCACAGCCTCGCGGGTCAGGTGCTGCCGCTTTAAGTGCTGCTGCATTTGGGCTTGGTAAGGCGGCGGTGCCGGTGTGGCCGATGACGGCACAGGGGCTTGCGGCGCTTGTGTTTTGGCTGCGATGGCCTTTTGCCGGAAACGCTGCTTTTTGAACATTTCCCTGCGCTCGGTCTGCGTGGGAACAGTGACTTTCTCTTTTTCAGTCGGCTTTGATGCAGATTGGGCGCTGCCCTGCAAGGTGAGATTCTTCCGCTTCTCCTGCATTGCACGAAACTTGCGGTAGCTGATGCGGGCGGTGCTTTTGGCGGTGTTGCCTGTACGGGCAGCCACATCGGAAATGCCCTGCTGCACCTCGGTTTGTGCGTATTCTTCGGGTAATTCCTGCCGCTGCTCGGCGGCGCGTTCGCCCTGCGTCTTGGCCCGCATAAGTGTTTTGCGCACAAGCTGCTTGCGCTTTGCTTTAATTCCGGACATCGTCAATTACCATATCGTCCAACTGGCGCGTATATTCCGGGTAGCGCAGTTTTACGGCCTCGTACATATACGGCGCAAAGGAACAGTCGAACAGGTCATAGGGTGTGCAGGATTTGTCAGAGTACCCATTCCAAAGGTTATAGGCAAAACGGGTCAGCTTGACTGTGCCGCCGGTCTGCCAACCGGCGGCCAGTGATTCCGGCTTGATTTCATCTTTTTCAAAGTCGAAGCAACTTTCAATGTTGTTGCGGAGTGCGGGTACGGCAGTCAGGGTGTAAATCAGTGCGCGGTGGTAGCTGTCCATTGCCTTGCAGCGGTTGAGGTGGGTTAAGTATGCCCTACGGTGGGCAGGGGTCATAAACTTAGGTTCGGTCATGGTGGTGTCCTCCTGCTTTCTTTATATATGAGGTTATATTTTTGAGATTCTAAGGCGGGCGACACCCCGCCTTTTGTTTGTGTAAAATCATGCTCTTAGCGATCTCCGTGGTCGATGGGTTTGATTTTCAGCTTATTGCCATCGCGCTGGAATTGCTCGTACTGTTCAGGAGTGCATTTCATCGGCAACAGGCCGTGCGGCGTGGGGAGAAAGACAACAGGGTTATGATACAGCCTTTCATATAAGAAAACCTGTCTATCAGTCAAACTGATAAAGTCTTCTCCGCCATTGCCGCAGACCACAAAAGAACCTGCAAGAAAATCTGTATGTCCGTAAAGCCGGTTAGGCGGCAAACCGTCAATCTTCCCGGAGTCGTTGCAGATAACGCAAACGCTATCTCTCCACGGACGGCAACATTCAATATCACCGCCGACAAGCTCCTGCAATGCCCTTAATGTGTTGGGAATCGTGCGTTCCTCCGGGTATTTACCGGGCTGCACATACAGCACGCGGATTTCATTTTCACTCATAGGATTCACTCCATTTCACCGGGTTTGGTCGTGAGTAATTTGTATGTTTTGGTGTCTTTCGGTTGAGGGTTATTGAATGGGATAAGGCTGTTGCCCATCTTGATAATTCCCTCACCGGGTTGGGCCAACAGCAAATATTTCCGCTGCGGCTCGGACAAGCCGTACAGTTCTACTACGCTGTCAATGTCCTTGGTCTGACGCAGCATAACTACAAATTCGGAGTTTGCCAGCATTGCATAGGCTGTGTCATTGGTTAGGCAGTCTTGCACATTCTGCGTGATGCCGGTGGCGTAGGCGTTGTACTTCCTAAAACGTTTCCAGCTTGTGTACAGGAAATTGGCGCTCAAAGAATCGCGCAGTAGCAGATAGATTTCGTCAAAGTACACCCATGTGGCTGCTTTTGGGTCATTGCGTTCGTTGCTCATCACGGCGGTATTGATGTACTCCAGCATGGACAGCATGGCAACTGGCTTTAGCTGTTCCCCCAAGCTCTGGATGTTGAAGCAGATCAGGCGGTTGCTCATATCCACATTTGTAGGCTGGGCGAACACCTGCATACTGCCGGTTGCGAAAATTTCCAGTGCAAGTGCCAATTCTTTGGAACGGTTGTCGCCCTGACTGTTCAGCGCCGCCCACAAATCCTTGATGGTCGGGCAAGGCGCTGTGTATTTAGATTCGATAAGCGGTTTGTAAATGCTCCTCAATGCGCGGTCAATCAGACTTCTATCTCCGGGCAGAACATTTTCTTTTTTCATAATCTGTTCGCACAGGCTCAACACAAACTCTGCTTTTGCCACATAGGGCGGGATGTCCGTGGATTTGTCTGGCTTAAAGTCCAGTGGATTGAAATAGGTGCTGCTATCCACCGAGATATTGACTACCTCGCCGCCCAACTCCTGCACAAGCGGCGCATATTCATTTTCGGGGTCTACGATATAAAACCGGGCCTTGGTAAAACGCAGATACAGCATAAGGATTTCCAGTTTGACGAACATAGACTTACCGCCGCCGGATGTCGCCACAACCATTGCATTGCCGTTGACGAGAGTTGTGCGCAGCCCGATGATAAGATTACCTGTGACCGCGTTTCGGCCATAGCAGATGCCGCCCGGAGTGAGAATTTCTTGCGTATTGAACGGTACAAGTGCTGTCAGCGATTTCGTCAGCATCGTGCGCACACTCTCGATGCGGCGCAAGCCGTAAGGCATGGCCGTGTTAAAGGCGCGTTCCTGCTGAAAATACAACTCGGTGAATCGGCAGTTATAGTTTGCCGCCGTGGTTTTCAGTGCATCGGTTTCCAGCGCGAGATCTTCCAGTGTGTCAGCAAAGTAAGTGACGGTGAGCAGGCTCAAAAACATCTGCTGGTCGTTCTCCGTCATTTCTTTGCGGATGTTGGCAATGATGCGGTCCTGCTCCTGCGTCCGCTGCGGTACGGAGGAAGTGAAGTCCAGATTTTCCACGGATTTCTTATTGAAACGGACTTTCTCGGCGTCGGTTTTCATCTGTGCGCTGTCGATTTCCTTGAAAGCATCCTCGGTTTCCACTGGTTCAATGTCAATGGATAGAACAATATACGGCACTTGCTGGAGCAGTGCGGAGATAAACTTATCATCAAGCTGCTGCGGGTACTCGCTGATCGTCATGCACTTGGCATAAAAATCCTCAATTTCAATATGCTTTTTGCAAAAGCGGATGCAGTCCGGGGCGATAGAATCGCGGAAGTCCTGCCCCAGTTTGGCGCAATTATCAAACTCGAAGTTAAAACGACCCTCCTCGGAAATGCGGAAAAACTTGTGCAGTACCTCCAGCCGTGCGCGGTTGTCCAGCGGCGTGACGGCACATTCCAAGGCAGAAAATGCAGACAGCAAATGCCCCTGCACCTGTACAAAGCGTTCGCGGGCCTCTTTTACGCCGGGTTTGTTCGTGGACACGATGATGTACTTATGCTGCACCACATTTCCATTTTCGCGGGCGTTGGCCTTGATTTGGCGGTTGCGTTCGGCGCGGAGGGCATCAAAGCCGTCGTTCTCGCGGTGGTACAGCACATCACGGGCAAAGGCTTTTTCATCCATGCGCTGGCTGACGATGCAGACTTGCATCCAGCAGTCAGCGGGGACGCCCGCGTAGACCGTGCCAAGCTGCATTAGAATATTCTGCTTGGCCGCGTCACTCTGCATGGCGTAGTTGATGTCGCTGATTTGCCACATCAAACTGAACACATTTTCCGATTGCCAAACACCGTCTGCATAGATTCTGTCGATGGGGATGCTCTGCTGCACGGAACGGGGCATTTTATAGCTGCCGCGTGTTTTTCGCGTAGATGCGTACTCACTCAATCTCAATGCTTATCACCTTTTTTCTTTTTGCAATATTTGTTGTCGGTTTTCCATAGCCGCCAATCGTTTCTGATAACTGTGCTGTCTATTACAACAAGCAGGAATTTTTCAAAGGTCAGACAGTCATAAGTGAAAAATCCTGCTGCTGCAATCGGCGCAGCGGCCACAATGCAGACCCAGCCCGCCGTTTCATGACCCAACAGCGGGGTCAGCCCCAAATAGACCGCAACTGCCACGGCAATGGCCGCGCCGGAGCAAATCATCTGCCGCAGATTCAGCCCCAAAAAGATTTCCTCTTGGTAATGGCGGATTTCTTTATTTATCGGAATTTGCATATTACAACCCCATCATTTCATGGATAATTCGGTCGGAGCCTTTTATCAGCCCCACAAGTACGAGCATATTGAACACGGTTTCCGCAAGATAACTCCACACAATAGTGGTCGCTTCACCGCTGGTTACTGTCGGCGTACTGACAAACGCCGAGTAAATCACACAGGCCAGCACAATGACCGCACCCTCTAAGCACACGCCAACATAACTTTTCAAAAATGATATGCCCACGGATTGTGTGCTTTCCCCAGCAAAAGCCGCCAGCGGCAGCGGAGCCAGCGCTGTGTACATATACAAACGGAAGAAGCGGCCATACACGGTAAGGATCATTACAAAGGAAAGCACCGTAATGAACAAGCTGCCGAGAATCGTTACGAGCCATAGCGGTATGCTGGCGAGAAATCCCACATTTTCGATAGCGGTCTGCATTTCTGCGGGCAGCGACACCATAGCTTCCGAGATACCGCCCATGCTGTCGGCCATATCTGTGACGATGCCGTTACAGATGGAAAACACATTCAGCATAATGTCCATGCCGTATCCCACAAGTGCTTTTGCCGCCACAAAGCGGAGAAAGTAATGGATTGCAGCTTCGGGGCGTTTTAACTCGTGAAAATTCATTGTGTTTTTGCATAGCGATATAGCAAAGAACAGCACGACCAGTGCATAGCCAATGCCAACCATACCATTGTGCAGTGTCTGCATCACGCTCCACACTGCGCCGCCCTTAAAAGTTTGGGGGCCGGTTGTCACCAGCCCCCATAACTCGCCCAGCTTTCCATTCCATGTGCTGAACGCATTGTTCAGATTCTCAACAATCCAGTTTTGATTCAAGTTTTCACCCACTTTCAGATAAAAGAAAACAGCCGACAGAAAGTCTGCCGACTGCATAGCTTAATTAAAAAAATTGTTTGTTATTAGGGTGTCCATTGTAGAAGCAACTGCATCACACACTTCATCAAAGCTGATGGTGGAAGCGTAGTCGAAATCTTTTCGGTAATTATCCCATTGCCTACGCATAATCTCGCTGTTTCGCACCGCTTCCACAATTGCTCTATAATCTTGCAAAATCGAATCAGAGCCTCGCTTACTGGCTGTAGCCATCAGTGCCGCCCCTAAAGCGGGAAAGTCTATATTTTCTGCTTGCAGTTTGGTAAGGATATAGACATCATAATAATCTCTTGGCCGGGTATTCTGGTCACTGCGAGATATTACAGTCTCCAGCTTTTCCGCCAGAATGGTGGCCAAATTGTATGCCATAACTTGAATATGACGATCTTCCAGCATCAACTTGTAGTCATATTGAATTTCGCGTGGTGTGATTTTATCGCCAGTAGTGATGTCCAGCTTTAAGGGAACTGCCATAGGCGGAAAATCGGCTGTCAAAGCTACGCGGTATCCAGTATATTCATCACCCTCCCGGATTTCACCAATGCTTTTGAATGTAAATGTGATGTCATCGTCAACAGGAACGGTGAGAATCTGCTCTATCATTTTTTGGACGGCATCCTGCGTAACTGGATAACCCTTTATGGTTGCATCCATATCCATTGTCGCTCTGGAGTTCAGCCCCACCATAGAGGAAATTAAAAAGCCACCTTTGATAATGTAATTATCCCGATACGGGGATAATGATACCCGCTCCAAGAATCGTTCCAGCATATAATTTTGCAGAACAAGCTGTGCGGAAATCTGGTTTTCTTTCGCCAGCTTTTTCATAATCGCTTTCAGCTGCATAGCGTTTTTCATAATAGTACCTCCAAATAAGGACGCAGCCGTTTTTCTACGCGTAGTTGATGAGCATATTCCGAAAGCAAAGGAATGTTCTTATCTTTACGGCCAGCGTACCGCTTGAATGCATCTGTAATGATCTGAATATCCGTGTGGCTGATGGGCTTTAGAATTTCACATAGGGTTTTTTCTGCATTGTAGGCCCGGACTGTATTTCCGGCAGGGGTGTCAACCAGCGCGATTCCAAGACTGTAATAAGGCTCTTTCTTGCAAGAGCATAAAATTCCCGCTGCTTTTGGACTGGATGTATTATATCCATAGGGAAATGCCATGTGAAACTTGTGTGGTGTCCTGTCAGTCAAATCATGCAGAAACAGTGCGGTATCCAATGCAAATACACCACGCTTATATCGCTCTTGAATGGATACAAATTCATCCTCCCAAACTTCCGGCAGGGTATATACCCCACGGGAGACCTGATCTAATCGGCCTGTATCGGCCAAATATTTCAAACTTCCGCGTGATATTCCGGCAGAAGAAATCATAGCAGCAGTTACGATGCCATTATTTTGGGAAGCCAACTCTATAATCTTCGTTGTAGAATCCATAGCACACACCTTCTCTCGAATTGACTTTTACGCTAAACATTATACGCTTATTTAGCATAAAAGTCAACGAGGCGGCATCGCTTACAGAATCATATCAAGAATATCCTTTGCAAAGTAAATGACTACGCCGCCGAAGAACGTCATAAAACCTTGCGCCCGCTGGCTGGCATCGTGGCCTTTGAGGGCAAGGCCGATTTGCACGATGCCGAAGCCCAGCAGGATCGCGCCGATGGCTTTAATGGCGCTGAACACAAAGTCGCTCAGATTGTTGATGGTCGTCAGCGGATCATCTGCAAAGGCAGGCATGGCCATAACAAAAGCAGCGGCAACCACCGTCGCCGCCACAAGATAAAGGCGCTTGATTTTGTGGTCAGTCACCTTGGTCGTATTGAGAGAAGTTTTCTTCATTTTCATAATAATTTTCCTCCGGGTGTTTTTCTAAGTAGTCGAGCTGTTCGTACATTTCTTCGGTGATTTCGGGTGCTGTCGCGGCAGCAACAGCACCCATCGTGATAGTGATGGCGTCGCCCATATAGTCGGGCGGGATTACATAAGGCTCACCTCCTGCATCGGGTGTATATTTTACATTGGGATGCTTTAATAGGTTATACTTTCGATCAATTACCGGGTCCTCGCTGCGCATCAGCAGTAGACATTCATCATCCAGCATACGGCGGATTTCATCCGGCATACACAGTTCACGGCCAGCGGTTTGCAGGCTGTCGCTGCTGCTGCCCCGGCTGCCTTTTCCAATGCTTTGGCTTTTGGTGCGTTCGGTTTCCTTGCCGAGAATCTTGGAAAGATATTCGTATGTGCCGTACTCGTTACCGCCGAGGTAAAGCAGGGTGTCACAGTTTCCGATTATGCCTTCCCAATCATCTTTGAACAGGCTTTTTAGTTGGGCAATGTTCTGCAAAATAATGTCGCAGCTGATATTTCGGCTGCGGCACACTGCCAAGATATTTTTGAAGTTCTTGGGCAAGGCAACGTTTGCAAACTCGTCCATCATCAGCCGCACATGAACCGGCAGCGCACCGTTGTATTCCGGCGTGGAATCGGCCAGCCGAAAAAGCTGGTCGAAAAGCTGCGTGTAGAGCATGGTGGCGATGAAATTAAAAGTCGTGTCATTGTCGGGCAGCACAATGAACAGCGCCCGCTGCTCCAGCCCCATACGCGGCAGGAACATTTCATCGCGCGAAGTCATTTCTGCAAACTTGCGGGAGTTGAACATGTACAAGTTTGCCGCTGCCGAAATCAAAATGGATTGCAGCGTCTTTTTCGCACCCAACATAAAAGACTTGAATTGCAGGACAGCGGGGTGCTGCGGGTCGCGGCGCTCCAGTTCTCCAAACAGCATCATCAGGGGATTCTCGACCATTTCATTCTCACTGACCTGACAATTCAGAATCATGTACATTAGTGTTGAAAAGTTCTGCTCGCTGGCGGGCGCTTCGTACATGAGATAGAGAATCAGCGCGGAAATCAGCAGCACCGAGGAATCATCCCAAAACTTATCACCGCCGCTGGGGGCATCCTTGGGTTTGGTGTTGTTGACAATGGCGAACGCCAGCTTGATGGCGTCCTCATCGGTTTCGAGATAGGCCATCGGATTGTAATGGCCTTGAAAATGCACAAGGTCAAGCACTGTCACGCTGATACCTTTCGTTTCCATGATTCTGCCGAGGGTGCGCGTCAATTCCCCTTTGGGGTCCAGAAATAGATATGAGCCAATCAGTTGCAGCGCGTTGGGCTTCACATAAAAGCGTGTCTTGCCGCTGCCAGATCCGCCGATTACGATAATGTTGAGATTATGTTTATGCGCATGGCTGTCGGTGCTGAAGCGTACATTCTCGGTCAAGATGTAATTTTCTTTGGTGTCTTTGGTATTGCGGTACTTGATGTTTAGTCTGTGGGCGCTGCCCCACTTGGCCGTGCCATGTTCCGCGCCGGGGTGGCGGTCTGCTTGGTCGAGCATATAGCAGTAGACGGCCAACGGATAAAGCACCAGCACCGCCAGCAGAAATTTTGGAGTGCTGGCGCACCAGCGCAGCATGGATGGGGTGTGCAGAATTTCGGACAACACTGCGGTGATTTCTGCCAGCCCCTGTGCCTGTTCAGTTGCCTGTGCCAGTGCTGCGGCAGCAAACAGCAGCGGTATCAGCAACAGTCCATACAGAATGATTTCTGTGCGGTGGTCTTTATTCGGACGCATGGATTAACGGGCCTCATCCCGCTGCGGTGCGCTCTGGCCGCGCTGCAGGCCAAGTCCCCTTTCTACAGTGTCTCCAATAGTCACAGACAGTTCCCGAATTTCTTCCAGTGTTTTGCGTTCCTCGCCGGGTGGAATGTGGGTATCCATCCCGTCCAAAACAGCGGCAGCGGTATCGGGTATCGGCAGAGAAAACCGACCACAAAATTCCACCGATACTGCCATCGCCGTTTTTCGTAGATAGGGAGCTTGGGAGATACCCGGCCTGTGCTGCTCTGCGGTTGCAATGACGATTTCGGCGGGCAGTCGTGCCAGCACTTCACGCTGCGGCATGGCCGTTGGGAACACAATCGCGTGTTGCTCGGCATCGTACCCGACAACGCCCTCATTTTGAAAAATGATGTTGACCGGAGAAAGGCGCTCCAGTTCCTTGATGGCCTTGTCCATCTGTTCCGGCTTGATTTCGGGGATGGGATACGGTTTGTTGCCGTAGGTCATGGACACATCGAAAATCGAACCGACATTATAATAGCCGTTGACCCGCACAAGCTTCGGGATGCCTTTTGCCCCTTTGTTCACGCGCCGCCCAAACTTATCCCAATCTCTGGCGGTCAATACGGCCCGCGCTTGCGGCAGGGTTTGCAGCACAAGTGCTGCATTGCCGGATGTGATATGACTACCAAGCCGCCCCCTGCCGTACAGATAGTCGGCAAGGCGCTGGCCATCCTGCACAACTTCCTGCAATATGGATTTTTGCGCCGCAATGGTTTCTTTAAGTTCGGCTTGCTTTTTGGCTTTCCACTCCTCGATGGGCAATCGCTGTTCGTACATTTATCGCTCCTCCTCTGCAATAATATCCTGCACTTTTTCCTGCGCCTGTGCTGCTGTCCGGGCAGCGCTTTTCAGCGCCATAATGGTTGCCCGCACAGATGGCCGGGGGTCAATATCCAAAGGATTCTTCCCGCGCGTCAGCAAGCTGTCGCCGGATTGACGGCGGGTTGGGTCTTTTTTTCTGTCTGCCGTGGTGACCTTGGGAATGGCATATCCCAACTGCTCATAGATGCGGTTTAGTTTGGCGACATCTTCAGCTTTGAACATGACGTCAACTTTTTCGTTCTGTGCCTTATCCTTGATGACCGCGAACAAGACGCCGTACTGCTTTGCCAATTCCTTAAACTGTCCCACGTCTTTGCTTTGCAGGGCAATAATTTTTAGTTCCTTGCCCTCCCGCAACAGACGGTCAAGGCTGGTTTTGCCTTTCACTTTAGGATTTTCCTTGGCGTAGGCCAGCGATAAGGCCAGTGCGTTTTTAATGCCCAGCGCAGACAGCTTAACATGGAAAGATCAGACACTTTATGTTATCTGCAATTTCCGTGCAAAGGAATTGAATGAGGTGATTCCTGAAGAATATAGAAAAGGAGTATTGCTGATTAGCAATTATGCAGAGCAAGGTTCCAGCTTGAAACCATACGAGGCTCGAATTTATTTAGAGCAACGTAATTAAAACGCATCGGATTTCCAATAAGCAATAGACCACGTCATGGGCCTCACCAGCGTAAAGAAATACGATGTAAGTACAATTACATTAGTTTTTCGACCCGACAGCTTATTCGGCTGTCGGGCCTTTCTTTGTGTTTGCCTTCAACAAGTCACTCGTTAAAACGTAACATTTATATATTAGGTTTCCGCCCTCATGTCTCACGAGTCGAATCGCC
>OFMX01002062.1_pt1 | contig 12885 bp, 8 predicted proteins | sample 1541901 | NCBI WGS metagenome assembly OFMX01 (sample SAMN04209222, study PRJEB22552) | human gut metagenome | biome: gut; material: feces | host: Homo sapiens | place: USA: Oklahoma | reverse complement strand
ACGAGCACGGCTGGGACGACAACGGCGTGTTCAACTTCGAGGGCGGCTGCTACGCAAAGGTCATCAACCTGGATAAGGACTCCGAGCCTGATATCTACAACGCCATCAAGCGCAACGCTCTGCTGGAGAACGTCACTCTGGATGCTGAGGGCCACATCGACTTCGCTGACAAGTCTGTCACCGAGAACACCCGTGTGTCCTACCCCATCAACCACATCCAGAACATCGTCCGCCCCATCTCTTCTGCACCTGCTGCAAAGAATGTCATCTTCCTGTCTGCTGACGCATTCGGCGTTCTGCCTCCCGTCTCTATCCTGAGCCCCGAGCAGACCCAGTACTACTTCCTGTCCGGCTTCACCGCCAAGCTGGCTGGCACCGAGCGCGGCATCACCGAGCCCACTCCCACCTTCTCCGCTTGCTTCGGCCAGGCTTTCCTGGAGCTGCACCCCACCAAGTACGCTGAGGAGCTGGTCAAGAAGATGCAGATGAGCGGCGCTAAGGCTTACCTGGTCAACACCGGCTGGAACGGCACCGGCAAGCGCATCTCCATCAAGGACACCCGCGGCATCATCGACGCCATCCTGAGCGGCGCGATCCTGAACGCCCCCACGAAGAAGATCCCGCACTTCAATTTCGAGGTCCCCACGGAGCTGCCCGGCGTCGATCCGAAGATCCTCGATCCGCGCGACACCTATGCTGACGCTTCCCAGTGGGAAGAGAAGGCAAAGGATCTGGCCTCCCGCTTCGTCAAGAACTTCGTCAAGTACGAAGGCAACGAGGCCGGCAAGGCTCTGGTCGCCGCAGGCCCGAAGGCTGAGTAATTCCATATTTTCCGAACAGGCCGCAGCAATGCGGCCTGTTTTTTACTGCCGGAAAATCCCTTCCGACTTTTCCGGCAATCGGACCGCAGTCCGCTGCGCGCACGGATCGTCCGCCTGCGGGCGGCGAACTCTGCGAGGCTTTTTTGCACACCGAAATGGACTTGCGATGCGCCTGCGCATCCCCTGTCACGCAAAATTCTCTGCGCCGGGGCTACCATTTTCCCTTCGAAGCTGGTATAATGGAAAAAAATCTGCTTGCAGCAGGGAAGGGAGCATATTATGGGTCTGATCAAAGCCGGTGTCGGCTCGCTCGGCGGCACGCTCGCCGATCAATGGAAGGAATTTTTCTACTGCGACGCGTTGTCGCCGGAGGTGCTGGCCGTCAAGGGCCAAAAGCGCGTCTCCGGGCGCAGCTCCAACACGAAGGGCAGCGACAACATCATCTCCAACGGCTCCGTCATTGCCGTGGCGGACGGACAGTGCATGATGATCGTGGAGCAGGGCAAGGTCGTGGAATTCTGCGCCGAGCCGGGCCAGTTCGTCTTTGACGCCTCGACGGAGCCGAGCATCTTTACCGGCTCATTCGGCAAGAGCCTGCTCGATACGTTCAAGACCGTCGGCCGCCGCTTCACGTTCGGCGGAGACACGGGCAAGGACCAGCGCGTTTACTACTTCAATACCAAGGAGATCGTGGACAACAAGTTCGGCACGGCCACTCCGATCCCCTTCCGCGTCGTCGACCGCAACATCGGGCTGGATATCGATGTGTCCGTCCGCTGCAACGGCGTGTATTCCTACAAAATTTCCGACCCCATGCTGTTCTACACGCATGTGTGCGGCAATGTCGAGGGCGACTACAAGCGCTCCGAGATCGACAGCATGCTCAAGACGGAGTTCATCAGCGCGCTGCAGCCCGCCTTTGCCCGCATCTCCGAGCTGGAGGTCCGCCCGAGCGCCCTGCCCGCCCACGCCGAGGAGCTTTCGACGTTCATGAACGAAACGCTCTCTCGCAAGTGGGGCGAGCTGCGCGGTCTGCAGGTCGTCTCCATTGCCATGAACCCCATCAGCCTCCCCGAGGAGGACGCGGAGCTCATCAAGCAGGCACAGCGCACGGCCATGCTGCGCGATCCGTCCATGGCGGCTGCCACGCTCACGGGTGCACAGGCCGAGGCCATGAAGACCGCCGCCGGGAACAAGAACGGCGCGATGATGGGCTTCATGGGCTTGGGCATGGCCCAGCAGGCAGGCGGCCTCAATGCGCAGGAGCTTTATGCCATGGGCCAGCAGCAGAAGGCTGCACCGGCTGCACCGGCTGCAGACGGCTGGAAATGCAGCTGCGGCGCAACGGCGACGGGCAACTTCTGCCCGAGCTGCGGGGCAAAGAAGCCGCAGCCTGCCGCAAACGGCTGGACGTGCACCTGCGGCCAGAGGAACACCGGAAAATTCTGCTCTGCCTGCGGCAAGCCGCGCCCTGCCGAGGGCTGGACCTGCGCCTGCGGCACGGTGAATCAGGGCAAGTTCTGCCAGAACTGCGGCGCGAAGAAGCCCGCGAACGAGCCGCAGTACCGCTGCGACAAGTGCGGCTGGCAGCCGGAGGATCCGCGCCATCCGCCGAAATTCTGCCCCGAGTGCGGCGATCCCTTTGACTTCAACGATCAGATCTGACGAAAGGGTGGGAACCTCGCATGGCTGAAACGATCCAGTACAAATGCCCCTGCTGCGGCGGCCGCCTGGAATTCGACAGCGGCCTGCAAAAGATGAAGTGCCCGTACTGCGACACGACCTTCGATGTAGAGACGCTCGAGGGCTATGACGACGCGCTGAAGCAGGACGCCAAGGACGACATGCACTGGGACGCGGCGCAGCAGCCGTGGGACGACGCGCAGATGGGCGTTTACACCTGCAAGAGCTGCGGCGGCGAGCTGGTGTGCGACGAGAGCACCGCCGCGACGGCCTGCCCGTTCTGCGGCAATCCCATCGTGCTGACCGGCCGCCTGTCCGGCGACCTGAAGCCCGACTACGTCATTCCCTTCAAGCTCGACAAAAAGGCGGCCGAGGCCGCCCTGCGCAACCATATGAAGGGCAAGCGCCTTCTGCCGAATCTGTTCCGCAGCGAAAACCGCATCTCCGAGGTCAAGGGCGTGTATGTGCCGTTCTGGCTGTTCGACGCCGACGCCGACGCCCACATCCGCTATCACGCGACGCGCATCCGCACCTGGAGCGACCGCGACTATGACTACACCGAGACGCAGCACTATGCCATCCTGCGCAGCGGCGACCTCAGCTTCACCCACGTCCCCGTGGACGGCTCGTCCCGCATGCCGGACGACCTGATGGAATCCATCGAGCCGTTTGACTTCTCCAGCGCGGTCGATTTTCAGACGGCCTACCTGTCCGGCTATCTCGCCGACCGCTATGATGTGAACGCAGACGACAGCATCGGCCGCGCAAACGAGCGTGTGAAAAAGAGCACGGAGTCCGTGTTCGCCTCGACCGTCGTGGGCTATCACACCGTCGTGCCCGAGAACACATCCGTCCGCCTGGCAAACGGCAGGGTGCGCTATGCGCTCTACCCCGTGTGGCTGCTGAACACCGTATGGAACGGCAAAACGTTCTCGTTCGCCATGAACGGCCAGACCGGAAAATTCGTCGGCGACCTCCCCGTGGACAAGGGGAAGAAGTGGCGCTGGTTCAGCCTTGTCAGCGGCATCGCGGCAGCGGCAGCCTATGGCCTTGTGTGCCTGTGGCAGCTGCTGCACTGAGGGAGGGCACGGATATGAAACGAACGCTTACCCTGCTCACGCTGCTGCTTGCCCTGCTGGCGCTGCTGGTCCTGCCCGCTGCAGCGGCGGATCTGCCCCGGCTGGTGGACAACGCAGACCTGCTGATGGCGGATGACGCGGAAGCGCTGCTGGCCGACCTCGACAGCCGCAGCGAGGCGCTGCAGTTCGACATCGTCATCGTGACCGTCGACTCGCTCGACGGCGAAACGCCGCGGAATTACGCGGAGGACTTCTTCTGGTACAACAACTACGGCCTCGGCGAGGACCGCGACGGCGCGCTCCTGCTCGTGGCCATGGACACGCGCGACTGGTACATCGCCACGCATGGCTTCGGCATCACCGCCATCACGCCCGCCGGGCGAGAGGCCATGGTGGACCGCTTCCTGCCCCAGCTCTCGAACGCTGAATATGCCGCGGCATTTTCCACATTCGCGGAGGAATGCGAGGATTATGTCAACCAAGCGAGGAACGGCTCCGCCTACGACACGGGGAACCTGCCTGACGAGCCGTTTGAAGCGCCGGGCTTCCTGTGGGTCGTGGCCTGCCTGCTGTTCGGCGCGCTCATCGGCGGCATCACGGTCGGCGTGATGGCAGCGAAGCACAAGACGGTGCGCCGCCAGCCCGCTGCGAACAGCTATGTTGTGCAGGACAGCCTGCACCTGACGCAGCAGTCCGATCTGTTCCTCTATGCCAACACGACGCGCACGGCGCGCCCGAAGGACAACGACCGCAGCGGAAGCGACGCACATTCCGGCTCCGGCGGCTCGTCGTTCGGCGGCGGCGGAGGAAAGTTCTAGGGCAGCACCCGAGAATATGCACCAAGCCGGAGGCACTGCCTCCGGCTTGCGGTGGTTTTATGGGAAAATGAGGGTATCGATGGAGCGTTGCAGGGGAGCGGCATGCCGCTCCCGGCGCAGCACCGGCACAATCAACAGGCTGTCGTTAAAATGGTAAAAGCCTCCGATTTGTCATTGCGAGGAGGCCGCAGGCCGACGTGGCGCCCTGAGCGCGAAGCGCGAGGAAGTGCCCTTGGGGTGCAATCTCGGGAAGGCACTGCCGATTCGTACCGACCGTCGTTAAAATAGTACGCGCCGATTACGTCTGTAGCGGCGCTCAGTGAGCGCCATGCAGGCTGGCAATACTTGCGGTACAAATTCAGTGGCGCAATGCCCCCAAGTTTGTCATTGCGAGGAGGCCAACGGCCGACGTGGCAATCTCGCAGTACCCGGTTGAATCGCGGGAAAGCCATCGGCGAAAACGCAACTGCCTTCCCGAGATTGCCACGGCCCCTTTGGGGCCTCGCAATGACAATTCTGATAGCCTCGTGCCGCCGAATCACTACTGCAATACCTGCAACTGCCTTAGGCGCTCAGGGAGCGCCGCTACAGACGCAATTGGTTTTTACCATTTTAACGGCAGCTTGTACTGATCGTTAGTTCCGTGCCGGGAGCGGCATGCCGCTCCCCTACAACGCACGACTGGCGGCCTTGCGAAACTATCCGCTTTCCACTTTCCATTTTCCATTTCCTGCCGCTCCCGCGCAGTCACATCGTCCTCTGCAGCTTCTTCAGCGCATGCTCAAACTCCTCCGGCAGGGGGCAGGAGAGCGTCATCTCCTCGCCGGTGCGGGGGTGCAGGAACGTCAGCTCCTTCGCGTGGAGGCACTGGGAATGCAGGCCGAGCTCCGGCTTGCCGATGCCGTAGACCGGGTCTCCCGCGATGGGGTGGCGGATCCACGCCATATGCACGCGGATCTGGTGCGTGCGGCCGGTCTCGAGTCGGCAGCGCAGGTGCGTATACTGCCCGTAGCGCGCGATGACCTCCCAGCGCGTCACGGCCTCGCGGCTGTTCTTCTCCGTAACGGCCATGCGCTTGCGGTCGCGCGGGTCGCGGCCGATGGGCGCATTGACCGTGCCGCTGTCCTCGCGGAAGCCGCCGCGGACGATGCACTCATAGGTGCGGCGCAGCGTGTGGTCGCTGAGCTGGGCGGCAAGGCGCCGGTGGGCAAAATCGTTCTTCGCCACGATGAGCAGGCCGGTCGTGTCGCGGTCGATGCGGTGGACGATGCCGGGGCGGCGCTCGCCGCCCACGCCGGACAGGCTGTCGCCGCAGTGATAGAGCAGGGCGTTGACGAGCGTGCCGTCCTCGTGCCCGGCGGCCGGGTGGACGACGAGGCCCTTCGGCTTATTGATGACGAGCACGTCCCCGTCCTCATAGACGATATCGAGCGGGATATCCTGCGCGGCGGTCTCGACGGGCCGCGCCTCCGGCAGGGTGACGGCGTAGACGGCCCCGGCCTCCGTGCGCGCGTTTTTCCGCACGGGCGCGCCGCCGCAGGTCACGCCACCCTCAGCGAGCAGGCGCTGCACGGCGCTGCGGGTCAGCTCCGGCAGGCAGCCCGCCAGAAAGACATCCACGCGCAGGCCATCCTGCGCTGCTGTGAATTCCATAATAAGCCCCCTCAGAGCCGCAGCGTGTCGCGCACGTCGCCGGAGAGCGTCTTCCAGGTGAACACGCCGTCCTCCAGCGTCATATAGCCATGCCAGCTCCCGGCCTTCGGGATGGAGACGGAGCCGGGATTCAGGACATAGACGCCGTCGCGCAGGGTGCGGCGGGGGATGTGCGTGTGGCCGTGGAGCAGGACGTCGCCCGGATGCAGGGGCGGCAGATGGTCCTCGTTAAAATGGTGGCCGTGCGTGGCATAGATAAGATGGCCCGCCGACTCGAGCAGGCAGTAATCCGCAAGAACGGGGAAGGGCAGCACCATCTGGTCGACCTCGGCCTCGCAGTTGCCGCGCACGCAGAAAATGTCTGCCTGCCGCTCCTGCAGCAGGGCGATGACCTCCTTCGGCGCATAGCCCTCGGGCAGGTCGTTGCGCGGGCCGTGATACAGCAGATCGCCGAGGAAGAGCATACGCGGCGCTTCCTCGCGCTTCCAGGCCTCGAGGAGCTGGCGGCAGTAGTGGGCAGAGCCGTGCAGGTCCGAGGCAATGATCCATTTCATGGTTTCTTCGTTCCTTTCCGTTGCAATTCTCCCCCGATCATACCACAAATGCGGCAAAACGGCAAGGAAAAACCTCTGGGGCAACAGCGCACAATTGCAGCTTCGGCCTTCGCCGGATCTTTTTTCGCTGATCTGTCGGCTCGAAAGGCCTGATGTATTGCACAGCCGTTGGCGGCTTTGCCCCCTGCGGATACACAAAGCACTCTGCACGTTTCAAGCCTTGTCTCGACAAAAAGCTCTCGCCGAACGCTCTCGAGAAATAATGCGGTGCTTCCCGAATTATTTCGGACATCAGGGTTGACAAAGTCACTGTTTTCCCCTATACTGAATACCAGATTTTACGAAAGGAGGCGCGCAGAATGTCCTATCTGTTCTTTACATCTTTACATCGGGTTCTATTTTGGTCCAGGGGACCGGTCTGTCGGTTTTGCGCGCCCGGAAGCGGGGATAAAAGGCCCTGTTTTGTTCCTTGTTGTGCGCTTCTCCGGCAGGAGAGGCGTTTTTTTGTTATGGCTGTACCGCATGATCGCAGCTTCGGCCTTCGCCGGATCTTTTTCGCCGATCCATCGGTTCGGAAAACTTGACGTACACAAAGTACGCCTGCGTTTTCCGAATCTTGGCTCGACAAAAAACCTCTCGCCGAATGCTCTCGCTGAATCATGCGGTCCTGCCTGTGAAATTTCCATTTTGACGGGCAGAGAAGCCCATGGACTTCAAGCCGCTACAGTCAGTATATCAACATCCCCCGGCAATCAGAAAAAAAGGAGAGATCTTCTATGGAAACGCAATCGATCCCGTGGCGGGAGAAGGTGCAGCTCATCGTGCACTTTCTGCGCGGCAGCATCCACTATTTTGTCGTGGCCCTGCTGTGCGCCTGCCTCGGGATGGTATTCAATGCCCTCACGCCGCAGGTCATCCGCCTGACGGTGGACTCCATCCTCGGCGCGGAGCAGCCGTCGCTCCCGGCGTTTCTGCAGCCGCTTCTGCCGCTGCTGCAGGCGCAGAAGCTCCACGCGCTGTGGCTTGCGGCCGCGGCCGTGCTGCTGCTGGCCCTGCTGCGCGGCTTCTGCAACTATGGCCAGCGCACGCAGCTTTCGCGCGGGTCGGAGTCGTTCGTCAAGCGTATCCGCGATGGGCTGTATGACCACATCCAGCACCTGAGCTTTTCGTGGCACACGGCCCACTCCACGGGCGAGATCATCCAGCGCTGCACCTCGGACGTCGACGTCATCCGCACGTTCGTGTGCAACCAGCTCGTCGAGGTCGTGCGCACGGTCTTCCTCATCATTTTATATCTCGTCATCATGTTCCGGATGAACGTGCGGCTGTCGTTCGTGGCGCTGGCGTTCATCCCGATCGTCGGCCTGTCGTCCGGTGTGTTCTACCGGCGCATCTCCGGCCGCTTTCAGGCGGCGGACGAGGCCGAGGGCGATCTGACGACCTGCGCGCAGGAGAACCTGACCGGCGTGCGCGTTGTGCGTGCCTTCGGCCGCGAGCGCTTCGAAACGGACCGCTTCTGCGAAAAGAACGAGAAATTTGCCAGCCTGTGGATCCGCCTTGGCCGCCTGCTGTCGGTCTACTGGGCCTCCGGCACGCTGCTGACGTGCCTGCAGGTCATGGTCATCATCGTCTGCGGCATCGTCGAAAGCGTGCACGGCAATATGACGCTCGGCGAATTTCTCGCCTTCATCAGCTATAACGAGGCCCTGTCGTGGCCGGTGCGCTCGCTCGGCCGCGTGCTTTCGGACATGAGCAAGGCGGGCGTGTCGCTCGACCGCGTGGGCTATATCCTGCGCGCGCCGGAGGAGAAGGACGCACCCGAGGCCGCGCCGCACAGCGCGGCGGGCGACATCGTCTTTGACCATGTGACGTTCGGCTACGGCGAGACGCCCGTGCTGCAGGACGTCTCGTTCACGATCCCGCAGGGGAGCACGTTTGCCATCCTCGGCGGCACCGGCTCGGGCAAGAGTACGCTCGTGCATCTGCTCGACCGGCTGTACGACCTGCAGGAGGGCCGCATCACCATCGGCGGCGTGGACATCCGCAGCTTTACGCGCGAGAGCCTGCGCAGCCAGATCGGCCTTGTGCTGCAGGAGCCGTTCCTGTTCTCGCAGACCATCCGCGAGAACATCGCCGCCACGCGCCCCGGCGCGCCGCAGGAGGAGCTGCGCAGCGCCGCGGCCATCGCCTGCGTGGACGAGGCCATCTGCGAATTCCCGGAGGGCTATGAGACGCTCGTGGGCGAGCGCGGCGTGACGCTGTCCGGCGGGCAGAAGCAGCGCGTGGCCATTGCGCGCATGCTGATGCAGAGGGCGCCCATCATGGTGTTTGACGACTCGCTCTCGGCCGTGGACGCCGAGACGGACGCAAAGATCCGCGCCGCCCTGCACGAATCGCTCGGCAAGGCGACGGTGCTGCTCATCTCCCACCGCGTGACGACGCTCATGCAGGCCGACTGCATCCTCGTGCTCGACGGCGGCCGCGTCTCGGAGCTGGGTACGCACGCCGAGCTCATCGCCAAGCCCGGCATTTACCGCGATATCTATGACATCCAGATGAGCAGTGACGACCGCCGCCTGCTCGGAAAGGAGGGAGTCTGATGCCTGCCTTTGATGAACAGGACTATACCAAGTCGTTCCAATGGGGCATCTGGAAGCGCCTGATGCCCGTCATGCGGCCATACCGCCGCGATTTTGCGGGCATGTTCGCCTTCAACCTGATCACGGCCGCCATCGACGTCGTGCTGCCGCTGTTCCAGCGCTATGCCATCTCAAATTATATCGAGGCCGGGACGCTGTCGGGCCTGCTGCCCTACACGCTGTGCTATTTCGGCGTCATCCTGCTGCAGGCCCTGTCCGTTGTGGCCTTTGCGCGCAACTCCATGAAGATCGAGATGTGCGCCGGGCGCGACATGCGCGCGAACCTCTTCACACACCTGCAGACGCTGTCGTTCTCGTTCTATAACGTCACGCCGGTGGGCTATCTGCTCAGCCGCGTCATGAGCGACACCTCGCGCATCGCCTCCATGGTCGCGTGGAACCTGACGGATATCCTCTGGGCCATGTTCTATGTGCTCGGCACGTTCGCCGCGATGCTGCTGCTCAACTGGAAGCTCGCCCTTGTCGTTATCGTCATCGTGCCGGTCATCGCCGTCCTCACGGGCTATTTTCAGAATCGCATCCTGCACTGGAACCGCCGCGTCCGCAAGCTGAACTCCCGCATCACCGGCGCGTTCAACGAGGGCATCACCGGCGCGAAGACGTCGAAGACCCTCGGCATCGAGGAGCAGAACACGGCCTCGTTCCGCGCGCTGACAAAGGAGATGCACGACTGCGGCATCCGCGCCGCGCGGCTGAACGCCGTGTATATCCCCCTCGTGCTGTTCTGCTCCACGGCGGCCGTGGCCATCGTGCTGCTGCGCGGCGGCTATATGGTGCAGGAGCAGGTGCTGCAGATCGCCACGCTCTCGGCCTTCACGACCTACGCCGTCGGCATTTTCGAGCCGATCCAGATGACGGCCGCGAACATCGCGGAATTCATCTCCCTGCAGGCCTCCATCGAGCGCGTGACGGGCCTGCTGGACGAAAAGCCGCAGATCGCCGACACACCGGAGGTCATCGCCCGCTACGGCGATGCCTTCCACCCCAAGCGCGAAAACTGGGAGCCGCTGCGCGGCGACATCGAGTTCCGCGACGTCACGTTCCGCTACCCGGACGGCGGCGAGGACGTACTGTCGCACTTCTCGCTGAAAATTCCCGCCGGAACGACCGTCGCCATCGTCGGGGAGACCGGTGCGGGCAAGAGCACGCTCGTGAACCTCGCCTGCCGCTTTTTTGAGCCGACGTCCGGCCAGATCCTCATCGACGGCCGGGACTACCGTGAGCGCAGCCAGCTGTGGCTGCACTCGAACATCGGCTATGTGCTGCAGAATCCGCACCTGTTCTCCGGCACGATCCGCGAGAACATCCGCTACGGCCGTCTGGACGCCACGGACGCCGAGGTCGAGGCAGCGGCGCGGACCGTTTCGGCCGATCAGGTCGCGGCCAAGCTCGAAAAGGGCTGGGACAGCGACGTCGGCGAGGGCGGCGACCGCCTGTCCACGGGCGAAAAGCAGCTGATCTCCTTTGCGCGCGCCGTGCTGGCCGATCCGCGCATCTTCGTGCTCGACGAGGCGACGTCCTCCATCGACACGCAGACGGAGCAGCTCATCCAGAACGCCATCGACCACCTGCTGCGCGACCGCACGTCGTTCCTGATCGCCCACCGCCTGTCCACCATCCGCAAGGCAGACCTCATCCTCGTCGTGCGCGACGGCCGCATCGTCGAGCAGGGCAGGCACCTGGAGCTGCTGCAGAAGGGCGGCTATTACCACGACCTCTATACCCGCCAGTTTGCCGAGGAAAGCGCCGCAAGAATTTTGAAGTAAGGCAGTGAAATTGTAGGGGCCGGGCTGTCCCCTCCCGGTGCCGCACCAGCGTAATAAACAGGCTGCCGTTAAAATGGTAACGGCCCCCGACTTGTCATTGCGAGGCCCCAAAGGGGCCGTGGCAATCTCGGGAAGGCAGTTGCGATTTCGCCGGGAGTACCCTGTTATCCGGCTGGGTACTGCGAGATTGCCACGTCGCTTCGCTCCTCGGAATGACACATCAGGCGGGTGCTGTGGTGCACCAGTGCCCTTCTGCGGTTGAATTGTCCCCTACAAGGCGCTCAATGAGCGCCGCTACAGACGCAATCGGTTGGTACGTTTTATCGTTACCCTGTACGGGCTGCAAGTGCGCAGCTGGGCCCGGCTGTCCCCTCCCCTGCAACGTGCCAACGAAACTCATACAAAAAACCGGGGCGGGATGATCTTCATCCCGTCCCGGTCGTTTTTTCAGGATTCCTGTTCGTCTGGGACGCGCGCCTGCTTCAGGGAACGGCCCGCGCTGCGGAAAAACACCCCTGCAGCATGGACGAGCAGCTTGCGCGTATCCTCGTCCAGCCCCTTGGCCGAGCGCAGCAGCGCCAGCGCGCGGGAAAAGCGATTCTCCTTCAATTCATGCAGCGTCTCGGCGTTCGTTTCGCACAGCATGTGGTAGACCGTGTCGATCGTCCGCTCGCGCTGCTCCGGCTCCAGCCCGGCCAGCCACTGCTTGAGCGTCCGGTCGAGGAAGCGGCTGCCGTTCGTGACGGTCTCGAGCGTAACGAAGCGGTCGCGCAGCACCTCCCAGGTATAGAGATTGTGCTGGCCGAAGCCGTCACCCGTGCTGTGGATGATGGTATATGCCTCCTCGTGCTCGAGCAGCATACCGACGATGGATGACTGCGGCACGAACGTCTGCACCCGCGCGCAGATACGCTGGTAGCCCGGCAGGGCGATCACCTCGGCATCGAAGCCGGGGCCGTCGTTGTTATACACCGCCGCGATGCGCTCCTGCAGGGCTGCGGGGCAGAACGCTGCGGCATAGACCGCGAGGTTGCCGCCCTTGGAGTGACCGCCGAGCAGGAACTCCCCCGGAAAGCGCAGCATGGCCGAGGCGGCATAATGCGCCGCGAGGCGCTGGGCCGGAACGGGGCAGGTGAAGGCCATGTTGAAATCCTCCTTCCAGCCGACGAGCGTGCCGTCCGTCCCGCGGAAGGCAACAAAATGCCGCCCGTCGCCGAGGGCGACGGTGATGGCCGCAAACTGCGTCTGGCTCTCGAGGTCGATTTGGTTTACATAATCCATAATCCGCATCTCGCAGAAGCGCTGGCTTGCCGCAAGGGCAGGGATGAACCGCCCGTCCTCCGGCAGGAGCAGCGGCGGCTTCGAAGCGAGGAGCTGCCGCATGAGCGCGCCGACCGGCGCCCCCTCCGGCGGAACGAGCCCGTCGAGCGGCAGGTAGGACAGGCGGGACAGCACAACGGCGTCCACGTCGCACAACGGCACGAGATCGAGCGTCAGATCGCCGCGCCAGTCAAGATAGTCAAACACATTCGCCATGCAGAGCACCTCCTGCGCCCATCATACCATATTTCGGGGGAAAAGAAAAGCGCGAGGCGGGGCGAATAGAAACGGAAAGTTTCCGGTCGTGCGTGGTAGGGTCGGGGCATGCCCCGACCGGCGCTGCACCGGCGAACGGAACAGGCTAACATTAAAATGATAATAGCCCCCGAATTGTCATTGCGAGGAGCGAAGCGACGTGGCAATCTCGGGAAGGCACTTCCAGTTCGTACAAGGTGCCGATAAAAACGTACAAACCAATTGCGTCTGTAGCGGCGTTCCCTGCGCAGCCGTTGGCGGCTTTGCCGCCTTACG
>OFMX01002061.1_pt1 | contig 12887 bp, 6 predicted proteins | sample 1541901 | NCBI WGS metagenome assembly OFMX01 (sample SAMN04209222, study PRJEB22552) | human gut metagenome | biome: gut; material: feces | host: Homo sapiens | place: USA: Oklahoma | reverse complement strand
AACATGGTCTCCTTCATGGCCGACGTCATCGGCATCCGCGACGATATGTACATCCATCAGGGCCACGAGTACCAGAAGACGTTCATGGACGCTCTGGAAGAAGGCTATCGCGACGGCATTCTCGAGCAGCGTCCGACGCTCGTGAACCTGCAGTGCGACGTCGACCATCCGACGCAGTGCATGGCCGATATGCTGCATGTCATCCACTATTTTGGCGGCGTCGAGAACCTGAAGGGCAAGAAGGTCGCCATGACGTGGGCCTATTCCCCGTCCTACGGCAAGCCGCTGTCTGTTCCGCAGGGCGTCATCGGCCTGTTCACCCGCTTCGGCATGGATGTCACGCTGGCCCATCCGGAGGGCTACGACGTCTTCCCCGAGGTCGAGGAGATCGCCCGTAAGAACTGCGAGAAGTACGGCTCCAAGTTCCACAAGACGAACGACATGAAGGAAGCCTTCCGGGACGCCGACATCGTCTATCCGAAGTCCTGGGCTCCGTTCCAGGCTATGGAAAGACGCTCCGAGCTCTATGTCAAGGGCGACCAGAAGGGCATCGACGAGCTGGAGAAGGAGCTGCTGGCGCAGAACGCCGAGCACAAGGACTGGACCTGCAGCGAAGAGATGATGAAGCTCACGAAGGACGGCAAGGCGCTGTATCTGCACTGCCTGCCCGCCGACATCTCCGGCCTGAGCTGCCCGGAGGGCGAGGTCGACAACTCCGTGTTTGACCGCTATCTCGTGCCGCTGTACAAGCAGGCCTCCTTCAAGCCGTATATCATCGCCGCCATGATCTTCCTGGCGCAGGTCAAGGACCCCGTCAAGGCTCTCATGGAGCTCGACGCTGCCGACAACAAGCGCAAGATGTTCTGAGCCGCACGGCAGGAGGATAATTACCATGGGAAAACGCATCGTCATCGCGCTGGGCGGCAATGCGCTGGGCAGCACGCCCTATGAGCAGCTCGCCCTCGTCACGGAAACGGCAAAGCCGATCGTGGATCTCATCGAGCAGGGCAACGAGGTCGTCATTGCACACGGCAACGGCCCGCAGGTCGGCATGATCAATCTGGGCATGGCCACGGCCGCCGAGGCCGGCGCCATCAAGTCCGATATGCCCTTCCCCGAGTGCGGCGCCATGAGCCAGGGCTACATTGGCTATCACCTGCAGAACGCCATCGGCAACGAGCTTGCCGCGCGCGGCCTGCAGAAGGACGTCGCCACCGTCGTCACGCAGGTGCTGGTGGATGAGAACGATCCCGCCTTCCGGAAGCCCACGAAGCCCGTTGGCGCGTTCTATGACAAGGCCACGGCCGAGCGCATCGCCGCCGAAAAGGGCTACACCATGGTCGAGGACGCGGGCCGCGGCTACCGCCAGGTCGTTCCCTCACCGAAGCCCGTGGACGTCATCGAAAAGAACACCGTCCGCGCCCTGATCAACGGCGGCTGCGTCGTGATCACGGTCGGCGGCGGCGGCATCCCCGTTGTGCGCCGGGACGGCAAGCTCTACGGCACGCCCGCCGTCATCGATAAGGACTTTGCCTCTGCCAAGCTCGCAGAGCTCGTGCAGGCCGACGCCCTCGTCATCCTGACGGCGGTGGACCGCGTCTGCATCAACTGGGGCAAGCCGGACCAGAAGAGCCTTGCGGAAATGACCGTTGCGGAAGCGGAGCGCTACTGCGAGGAGGGCCATTTCGCCCCCGGCTCTATGCTGCCGAAGGTCAGAGCCGCTGTCTCGTTTGCAAAGACCGGCGGGCAGGCCATCATCGCCTCGCTCGCACAGGCCGGAGCCGCCGTCCGTGGCGAGGCCGGTACGGTCGTCCATCTCTGATATCGTCTGTTCCCTTCCCGGGGAGCAAAGGGCCTGCTGCATGAACCCCGCAGCAGGCCCTTCTGCAATATGGGATAACACATATGCAGGGGAGCGGCACGCGGGAAATGAAACTGGAAAGTGGAAAATTTCACAAGGCCGCCGGTCATGCGCTGTAGGGGAGGGGCATGCCCCTCCCGGCACCGCACCGGCGGGAAGTGCGGGCCAATGTTAAAAAGGCAATGGCCCCCCAAGTTTGTCATTGCGAGGAGGCCGGAGGCCGACGTGGCAATCTCGGGAAGGCACTTGCAGTTCGTACCGGCTGCCGTTAAAATGGCATGCACCGATTGCGTCTGTAGCGGCGCTCAGTGAGCGCCATGGGCAGTTGCAAGTTTCCAGGCACTCACGCCGACCGCACACACCTCCAAGTTTGTCATTGCGAGGCCCCAACGGGGCCGTGGCAATCTCCTGCAGCCGGTTGCGTCTTCGCCGATGCCTTTCCTGTGATCCAGCAAGATACTGCGAGATTGCCACGTCGGCCTCCTCGCAATGACAAATCGGGAGTATTTGCCATTTTAACGGCAGCTTGTTGATTGCGCCGGTGCAGCGCCGGGAGCGGCATGCCGCTCCCCTACAAGGCGGGTGCGGTCGACGATAGTGCCACAAAACCTGCAGCCTGCAAGGCGCTCCCTGAGCGCCGCTGCAGACGTAATCGGTTTGTACGTTTTTTTTCGGCAGCCTGTGCGTATCGCCGGTGCAGCACCAGGCCCTGCGGCGAACCGGTTTTTCTTTCTTGCCTTTTTCGGCAAAATACGATATCATTAACTTAGTAAACATTGCACAGGCGTTTCCAAAATACCGAAACAAGGAGCTGGCAACATGCTGGAACAGTCGATCCTGCAGAATTATCTTGATATCCTGCGCGAGGAGCTCGTCCCGGCGACCGGCTGCACGGAGCCGATCGCCATTGCCTACTGCGCCGCGACCCTTCGGGAGTTGCTGGGCGCACTGCCCGAGCGGGTGGACGCCGCCGTCAGCGGCAACATTCTGAAAAACGTCAAAAGCGTCGTCGTCCCAAACACCGGCGGGCGCAAGGGCATCGGCCCCGCCATTGCCGTCGGCCTCGTTGCGGGCGACGCGGCGCGTGACCTGCAGGTCATCTCCGCCGTGACGGAGAAGCAGCTTGCGGAGCTGGACGCTTACCTGCAGCGGGTGGAGATCGCCGTCTCCTGCAGCCATTCCCCCTGCCAGCTCGACATCGACCTGCGCGGCAGCTGCGGCAGTCACACGGCCCGCGTGCGCATCACGAACCATCACACAAATATCGTCTGCCTCGAGCGCGACGGCGAGGTGCTGCGCGAGCTGCCCGTTGTGGACTCCGCCGAGGAGCACCGCGCGGACAAGAGTCTGCTGAACGTGGCGGACATCCTGCGCTTTGCGGCCGAGGTGCCGCTCGAGGACCTGCTGCCCCTGCTGGAGCCGCAGGTCAGCTGCAACTCCGCCATTGCCGAGGAGGGCCTCCGCGGCGCATGGGGCGCGCAGATCGGGCGCATTTTACTGGAGGATTACGGGGATGATATCAAGCAGCGGGCCAAGGCCTATGCGGCCGCAGGCTCGGACGCCCGCATGAGCGGCTGCGAAATGCCCGTCGTCATCCTCTCCGGCTCCGGCAATCAGGGCATCACGGCCTGCATGCCCGTCGTGGCCTATGCCCGCCACATCGGCGCGACCCGCGAGCAGCTCTACCGCGCGCTGGCCGTTTCCGACCTTGTCACCGTCCACCAGAAGACCGGTATCGGCCGCCTCTCCGCCTACTGCGGGGCCATCTCCGCCGGGGTCGGCGCGGGCGCGGGCATCTGCTACCTGCTCGGCGGCGACTATGACGCCGTGGCGCACACGGTCGTCAACGCCGTGGCCATCCTCTCCGGCACCATCTGCGACGGCGCGAAGCCGTCCTGTGCGGCCAAGATCGCCGCTGCCGTGGACGCGGGCATCATGGGCTACCGCATGTATCTGCACCACCGCGAATTCCGCCACGGCGAGGGCATCGTCGGCAGCAATGTTGACGATACGATCGCCAAGGTCGGCGTGCTGGCGCAGCAGGGTATGCGGCAGACGGACCGCACGATCCTCGATATCATGCAGGATCGCTGCAGCTGAACGCCCGCGTTCCTTCAAAAATCGTTTTCCGGTCCGTCATAATTTGGACATATCAGGCGGGTATACTACGAGCACAGCAAGGAGCTGAACACCATGGAGCATAACGAGCGCATCGACTCCGCTGCAGGCGAGCCGGTATTGGCCTGCAAACGAAGGAAGCACCTGCGGCTGGCGGCTCTCGCTGTATGCTGCGCCCTGCTCGGCGGAATCGCCGGAGGCGCGGCGACGGGATTGCTTCTGCAGGGCCGCGAGCGAGCGGCCATGCGGCCGGCCGGTCAGCAGACGGCCGTATCCGGGGGAGAAAGCACGGGCGCGGAGTCTTCCGCGGCGCGTGTGGCCTCGACTGCGGGAGAATTGACCCCGACGCAGCTCTATGAGCGCTATGCGCCCTGCGTCGTCGGTGTGCTGAACCTCAGCGCGGTCACGGACCTCTATGGAAAGGACACCATGCAGGCCAGCACCGGCTCAGGCGTTCTCCTCACGGGAGACGGCGAGATCCTGACGAATTACCACGTCGTCAAGGACTGCACGCAGCTCACCGTCACGTTGTATGACGGCACGGAGCACACGGCAAAGCTCCTCGGCTATGAGGAGGACAGCGACATCGCCCTGCTGAAGATCGACGGCAGCGGCTACCGCCACGCGCGCCTCGGAGATTCCGACCGGCTGCGCATCGGCACGGAGGTTGCTGCCATCGGCAACCCGCTCGGCGACCTGGACTACAGCCTGAACGTCGGCTATATCAGCGCGAAGGACCGCGACGTCGATCTGGACGGCCCGTCCATCCGTATGATGCAGCTCGATGCGGCCATCAACCCCGGCAACTCCGGCGGTCCGCTGTTCGACCTGCGCGGCAATGTCGTCGGCGTGACGACGGCGAAATATTCCGGCGAGACCGTCACCGGCGCGACGATCGAGGGCATCGGCTTTGCCATCCCCATCAACGACGTCCGCGAAATCCTCTCGGAGCTGCGGGAATACGGCCGCGTGCCGAACCGCGCCCAGCTCGGCGTGATGGTCGGCACGGTCTATTCGACGAACACGGCCCGCAACGGCCGGGTGCAGGTGCGGGATGTCACAGAGGATTCTGCCGGTGCCCATGCAGGCCTGCGCGACGGCGACTTTATCCTTGCGCTTGATGACTACACCGTGCGCACGCTTTCCGACCTCAGCGCGGCGCTGCGGCACTACCGCGGCGGCCAGCACGCGACGCTCACCATCGAGCGCTACGGCAAGACGTTCCGCCTGCCCATCGTGTTTGACAGCAAGGACGATGCGGTGCAGGACGAAGAGCCAACAACATCGGCCAATGCGCTGGAGCCGTCCGAGCAGGACAGCACCCGGCCCTGATCCGATGTCTTCCATAGATCGCCCTCCCTCTCTTTTTCATGCTTTTTCTCTTTTTTCTCTCTCTTTCTTTCTTTTCTACGAAATGTACCGTCCGGCTTTCCGGGCGGTACATTTCGTTTTTGCGAAACGGGCTGGCGAAAAAGCTGCCCAGCCGGAGGTTTCGGAGGGAAGAAAAGAGGGAAAGGAAACCGTCAGGGTTTCCTTTCGCGTTCAATAACCCGCCGCAGCGGCAGAATTGCAAAATAATACTACAAAATTTCATTTTGCAATTCTGAAAGCAGCTTGGCAAAAAGCCCGAAGGGACTTTTTGACAAGCTGACCGTCCGGCTTGCCGGGCGGTACATTTCGTTTTTGCGTCTGGGTGTCGAAAAACCTGATCAGCCGAAGGTTTCGGAGGGAAGAAAAGAGGGAAAGGAAACCGTCAGGGTGTCCTTTCGCGTCAAATAACCCGCCGCAGCGGCAAAATTGCAAAACAGTACTACAAAAAAGTTTTGCAATTTTGAAGGCAGCTTGGCAAAAGACCCGAAGGGACTTTTCGACAAGCTGACCGTCCGGCTTGCCGGGCGGTACATTTCGTTTTTGCGCTTAGATGTCGAAAAGGTTGCGCTTGTCATTGCGAGGCCCTGCAGGGGCCGTGGCAATCTCGCGGGATCACTGCGGATTTTCGGTAAACTTCGGCGAATTCGAAACATTTTATGTGAGATTTCCACGTCGCTTCGCCCCCCCTGCAATGACAAGACTGGGACATTTGACAAGCCGGGAACCGTCTGGGAGTCTCAGACTGTCAAAAAGCCTCCGCTTTGCAGAATAATGCCGACGTCATATCGAAACAACCTGTTGCAAGGCAGGCGCGTGTATGCTATAATGCAGAAAAACGTTGGAACAATTTCGGCTTCCTGCCGTCTAATCTTGCAAAGAGAGAAGGAACGACCGGCGCGGCCGGCGCCGGTCCGCAAACACAGGAGGAGAGAGCATGAGACAGGGTGTCATCTGTATGCTGATCGCGGCGCTGGTGCTGCAGCTTGCGGGCGGCGTGGTCGCAGGCGGTGCAGAGCCGCTGGCCATGACAACACAGGAGACCATCCGAACGGTCGCCGTCTCCGGCGTGCCGACCGCGCTGATGCGTGGGGCCAGACTTCCGGAGCGTATGCCGTCGTTCCATACGGACGCGGCCTGCCATCTGGCGGACAGCTGGCAGAGCTGGTCCGGCATGGTGTGGTTCTCGTCTCCGGACGGTGAGCATATCAGTAAGCCGCTCCCGGCGGGCACCGTCACGGAGCCCGGTGTATATTATTATCTTGGCCTCGTGCTCGAGCCGGATGGCCTTGCGTCCTTTTCCGACGCACCGTCCGTAACGGTCTGCGGGACGACGGCCGCTGTGCAGCGGCTCGAGGACGGCAGGCTGTTCGTCTGCGTGCGCTACGGCAGCGACGACGGCCGCCTGGAGGGCCTTCTGCCCGAAACGCTGCCGTTCCGCGATGTCTCGCGCCGCGCGTGGTATTTTGAGAGCGTCGCCTATGCCTACCGGCAGGGGCTGATGAGCGGAACGGGCACGACGGAATTCGAGCCGGATACGGCCACGTCCCGCGCCATGCTCGTGCAGGTGCTTTACCGTCTGGCAGGCCAGCCCGCCGCGGCCGGAAGCGACTTCTCCGATGTGGGCGACGGGGTGTGGTACGCCGATGCCGTCTCGTGGGCCGCCGCGGCGCAGATCGTCAACGGCTACGGCAACGGGCGCTTCGGCCCGGACGACCCCGTCACACGCGAACAGACGGCGGCCATCCTCTATCGCTATGCTGCGTGGTATGACCTTGCCGGGGACGGCGAGGCGCCCCTCTCCGGCTATCCGGACGCCGGGACGGTCAGCAGCTGGGCGCGCAGCGCCATGGGCTGGGCCGTCGGCGCGGGCTATCTGACCGGCTCTGCCGAGGACGGCGCCGTTCTGCTCCGCCCGCAGGCGCTTGCCGTCCGCGCGCAGACCGCCGCGATCCTGGCCCGCTTCTGCCGCAGCATGCAGAAGCAGGAGCACGCCATGCCGCGCGCGGACTATTTCACGGCCCGCGGCACGACGGTACTCTACCTGCCGCTCGACAACCGTCCCGTCAACGACCTGCGCGTCGAGGCGCTGGCGGACAGCACCGGTATGAATGTGCTGCTGCCGCCGGAGGACCTCTATGCCACGCGGCTCGACGGGCAGACGACGAATGCCAACGGCACGCAGTACGGCGACACGCATGCTCTCCTGCAGTGGGTGTTGGACAATGAGGACGCCTGCGACATGCTGATCGTCAGCATGGATCAGCTGCTCTCCGGCGGCCTTGTGAACAGCCGCTGGGAGGACGGGACGGACCTGACGTGGGAAAAGGATGCCATCGACACGCTTTCACAGATCGCTGCACGCAAGCCGGTCTATGTGTTCGACACGGTGATGCGCCTTGCCACGACCGCCGGCTATCAGGGACTCGACAGCGAGACCTACCGCCTGTTCCGCAGCTACGGCATGGCCGAGCGCGGCGAGCTGACCGGTCACAACCTGACGGTCGATAACATCATTGCAGGCTACCCCTACGGCGCGGACGGCGAACGGATCGAAACGACGTTGGACGACGAGCTGGTGGAGCATTATCTGGCTGCCCGCGCGCGCAAGCTGCGGCTGACGGACTATCTGCTGCGCCATGCCGAGAGCTTTGCGGCCTGTGTCGTCGGTGTCGACGACTCTGCTGCGCGCATCTCCGTGCAGACGAATGAGATCCGCTATCTGCAGCGGCTGCTCGGCAAAAACTGCGCTCTGTTCTGCGGAACGGACGAGCTTGGTATGATGGCCTTTACGCGTGCCTATGCCGACTGCGCCGGATGGAACAGCCGCCTGTCCGTGCACTATTTCGGCGGCTATGAGGACAGCGTGGCCGATGCCTACGATACCTCGACGCTCCGCGAGTCCGTGGAGCAGCATATCACGGCGCTCGGCGCGGAGCTTGTGGACTGGAACGAACAGTCAGATGCTGTCGTGCTGGTGCTCACGCGCGGCGCTTCCTCCACGGAGTGCAGCCGGTATCTGGCAGCTTGGGAGGAGAACTGCCGGAATGGTGTCCCGACGATCGTCATCGATGCCTCGTCTGCCACGCAGCATCTGCCGCAGCAGCTGGAGGATACCTCGCTGCAGTGGCTTATGGGCTACAGCGCGTGGGGCACGGCGGCAAATTCCGTCGGCATCGCGCTCTCCATGGGTCTGACGCGCCTGCAGTGGCTGCAGGGCGAGCAGGACCCGCAGCCGGAGGACAGCGAGGCCTTTGCGCGCGAGCTGATTTTCGCCTATATGAAGGACATCGCCTACTGCCGCTATTGCCGCCCGACGATCAAGGACCTGACGCCGGAGGGCATCGAGCAGGCCCTGCTCAGGCAGAATATGACGACCCGCGTCGAGACGGCCCTGAAGGACACGGCGCTTGTGACCGGGCCGGACGGCGTGACGGACTATGTGATCCCGGAATTCCGTCTGACGGACTTCTCCGCACCGCTTGGACGAAGCTATGAGATCCGCTTCCGCATCCTGTTCCCGAATGCGGAGCAGTGGATCACGGAACAGTAAGCCACGTTAAATGTAGGGGAGGGGACAGCCGGGCCCGGCGCAACGCTGCCGACCCGAACAAGGCTGTCGATAAATACGTACAAACCGATTGCGTCTGTAGCGGCGCTCAGTGAGCGCCATGGAGGCCTGCAGGTTGTTGGGCATTTTCGTCGAACGCACAGGCTTTCAGGTTTGTCATTCCGAGGAGCGAAGCGACGTGGGAATCTCCTGCAACCGGGTGCGTTGTCGCCGAGGCCTACTTGTTATCCAACATGGTACTGCGAGATTGCACCCCAAGGGCACTTCCCCGCGCTTCGCGCTCAGGGCGCCACGTCGGCCTGCGGCCTCCTCGCAATGACACATCAAGGAATATGACGCTGGGAACGGTGCAGCGCATCGAATTGGCGCTTCTTTGCCGCTTCGCGGACGGGCGGGGCATGCCCCGCCCCTACAATGTAAATATTATAACATTGCAAAATGGGAGCTGCGGTTCATTGCCGCAGCTCCCTGATTTGTTTGAGCACGTCAATCCCTCCGGCTGAGCCGGAGGGATTGACGTTTTCATTCTGCTTTACATGCGGTCCGGGGCGGAGAAGCCCAGCAGATCGATGCATTCCTCCAGCGCGCGCCTGGCAAGACGGATGAGGGCGAGGTAGCCTGCCTGCTTCTGCTTGTCCGGCTCGGCCAGAATGCGCGTCTCGTGGTAGAAGCGGTTCACCGCGCCCGCAAGCTCATAGGCATAGGCGCAGATCACGTTCGGTGCGGAGTCACGGTAGGCCATCTGCAGGGCGTCCGGCATCTGCGCCAGCTCCAGCTGCAGCGCCTTGGCGCTCTCGCTGTCGGCCGGGGCCATGGCCCAGTCGCCCTCGCCGCCGCAGCGGTTCAGGATGGACTTGATGCGGACGATGGTGTAGAGCAGGTAGGGGCCGGTGTTGCCCTCGAACGCGGCAAAGCGCTCGAGATCGAAGATATAGTCCTTCGTGGCGAGGTTCGACAGGTCGCCGTATTTCAGCGCCGCGATGGCGATGCAGCGAGCTGTGGCGTCCAGCTCGTCCTCGGGGACGGTCTGGTTCTCGCGGATTTTGTCCGTGACATAGGTCACGATGTCGGAAATGAGCGTTTCCAGACGCATGACGCCGCCTGCGCGGGTCTTGAAGGGCTTGCAGTCCTTGCCGTTCATCGTGCCGAAGCCGATGTGCTGCAGCTCCGTCTCCGGCGGGACGAGATGGCCCTTGCGCGCCGTGCGGAACACCTGCTCGAAGTGCAGGCTCTGGCGCTTGTCCGTCAGGTACAGCAGCTTGTCCGGATGGTAATCCTCCATGCGCTGCACGATGGTGGCCAGGTCCGTCGTGGCGTATAGCGTCGCGCCGTCGCTCTTGACGAGGATGCACGGCGGCAGCTCCTTGCGGTCGCCCTCCTCGGCCACGGGCACGACGAGCGCGCCCTCGCTCTCGACAAGCACGCCCTCGGCCTTCAGCTTCTCGAGCATCGGGGGGATGTAGGGCTGCGCGTCGCTTTCGCCTTTCCAGATGTCGAAGCTGACGTTCAGATTGTCATAGTTCTTACGCAGATCGGCCACGGAGACCTGCATGATGTGGCGCCACAGGGCATAGTAGCCGGGGCGGCGCTGCTGCACGGCAAACGTGATCTCGTGAGCGCGGGCGGCGAAGGGCTCGTCCTCCTTCGAGCGGGCGCTGGCCGTGGGGTAGATCTCCTCCAGCTCGGAGATCGTGAACGGCGCTTCCTCGGGATACGGGCCGGTGAAGCTCTCGTCAAAATAGGGCAGGTCCGGCTTGCGGCGCTCCAGCTCGGCGATGATCAGGCCGATCTGCAGGCCCCAGTCGCCCAGATGAATGTCGCCGACGACGTTGTCGCCGAAGTAGCGGTAAATGCGCTTGATGCTCTCGCCGATGATGGCGGAACGCAGGTGGCCGATGTGCAGGGGCTTTGCCACGTTCGGCCCGCCGTAGTCGAGCACGACGCTGCGGGGCTTGCGCTCACCGGTCACGCCGAGGCGCTCGCTCTGGCGCATCTGCTCCAGATGGGCGGCCAGATATGCAGGCTGCACACGCAGGTTGATAAAGCCGGGCTTTACGGCCTCGGCCGAGGCAAAGACGCTGCCGTCCTGCAGGCGGTCGACAACGTCCTGCGCAATGACGAGCGGGGCTTTGTGGTGCTGCTTTGCGGCGGGCATGGCGCCGTTGCACTGAAATTCGCACAGATCGGGGCGGTTCGAGACCGTCACGCGGCCGCAGGCCGCGTCATATCCGGCGGCGGAAAACGCCTCCGCCACAACGGCGGACAGCCGGTCGATCAGCTTTTCCATGGGCGATCAGACTCCTTATCGTTCGATAAACGAAATAATATACAATGATAGCAGAAATTCTGCCGCTTGTCCAGTGCGGGCAGAATTATTCCGGCAGCTCGCGGTACATGGCGGCTGCGTCGTCCTTGCGCACGGCGTCAGCCACGGCCAGCACCTCCACGGCAAGCGTCCGCTGGCCGAAGGCGATGCGCAGCACGTCGCCGGGCTTTACGTCGCAGGACGCCTTGGCCGGGCGGCCGTTCACGGTCACGCGCGCGTTGTCGCACGCTTCATTTGCCACGGTGCGGCGCTTGATGAGGCGCGACACCTTGAGAAATTTGTCCAGTCTCATAGTTCCTCCTGGTTGGGGTTCAGTCCTTTTTTCCGCGCAGCTCGATGATGCGGTCACGGAGCACGGCGGCGTATTCGTATTCCATCTGCTTTGCGGCGGCGCGCATCTCCTTTTCGAGCTTTGCGATCTCGCGCTCGCGTTCGGCGGCCGTCATCTTCACGCCGTCACGCCGCTGGGCCTCGCCCTCGGCCTGCGTGATCTCGATGAGTTCGCGCACGTCCTTCACGATGGTCTTCGGCACGATGCCGTGGGTCTTGTTATAGGCATCCTGGATGCCGCGGCGGCGCTCCGTTTCGTCGATGGCGGCGCGCATGGCGGGCGTGATCTTGTCGGCGTACATGATGACGCGGCCCTCGGCGTTGCGAGCGGCGCGGCCGATGGTCTGGATGAGACTCGTCTCGCTGCGGAGGAAGCCCTCCTTGTCCGCGTCCAGAATGGCGACGAGCGAGACCTCCGGCAGGTCGAGGCCCTCGCGCAGCAGGTTGATGCCGACGAGCACATCGAATTTTGCCATGCGCAGGTCGCGCAGGATCTCCATGCGCTCGAGCGCTGCGACGTCGGAGTGCATATAGCGCACGCGGATGCCGGCGTTCTGCAGATACGTCGTCAGATCCTCGGCCATTTTCTTTGTCAGCGTCGTGACGAGCACGCGCTCCTTGCGCTCGATGATGCGGTTGCATTCGCCGATGAGGTCGTCGACCTGCCCGTCGATGGGCCGGACCTCGACCTTCGGGTCCAGCAGGCCCGTCGGGCGGATGACCTGCTCGGCGATCTGCCCGGCGCGGCTGCGCTCGTACTCGCCCGGCGTGGCGGAGACGTAGATGGCCTGATGGACCTTTTCCTCGAACTCCGGGAACGTCAGCGGGCGGTTGTCGAACGCGCTCGGCAGGCGGAAGCCGTATTCCACCAGACTCTCCTTGCGCGAGCGGTCGCCCGCGTACATCGCGCGCACCTGCGGCAGCGTGACGTGGCTCTCATCCACGAACAGCAGAAAGTCCTTCGGGAAGTAATCCAGCAGCGTCATGGGCGGCGTGCCGGGCGCGCGGCCGGAAATGACGCGGGAGTAGTTTTCGATGCCGCTGCAGAAGCCGATCTCCTGCAGCATCTCGATGTCATACATCGTGCGCTGGCGGATGCGCTGGGCCTCAAGCAGCTTGTCGTGCTCCTTGAACCAGCGCTCGCGCTCCTCCATCTCGCGCTCGATCTCGAGAATGGCGCGGTTGAGCTTGTCCCGCGAGGCGACGTAGTGCGAGGCGGGGTAGATGGCCACATGGCTGATGACGCGCTCCGGCATACCGCTGACGGCGTTGATCTCGGAGATGCGGTCGATCTCGTCGCCGAAGAACTCCAC
>OFMX01002059.1_pt1 | contig 12895 bp, 8 predicted proteins | sample 1541901 | NCBI WGS metagenome assembly OFMX01 (sample SAMN04209222, study PRJEB22552) | human gut metagenome | biome: gut; material: feces | host: Homo sapiens | place: USA: Oklahoma | reverse complement strand
AGTACGACTGGGCAGTTACAAGCCCATGACCTTTAGGTCGTGGGTAGTTGACAATAAATATGCGTCCTTTCTAGGCTTAGTGTACGGCTGCGTCATGAATGTTTGTCAATGATACAGTACACTAGTAAGCATTTTTATTGACAAATCCTTTAAATACAGTAAGGAATAAAATCTTGATATCAAAAGAAAGTGTCCAGTTTTCAATATAGAAAATATCATGTTCAATACGTCCTTCAATAGAAGTATCTCCACGAAAACCACAAACCTGTGCCCAACCGGTCATGCCGGGACGAACCTGGTGCTTTATCATATAGCGTGGAATCTCTTCTTTGAACTTTTCAACGAAAAGAGGGCGCTCAGGGCGAGGTCCGATCAGACTCATATCTCCTTTTAATACATTAAAAAGCTGAGGAAGTTCATCAAGGCTGGTCTTACGGATGATCTTTCCTACCGGTGTGACACGAGGGTCGTTATGAACAGTCCAAGCCTTTTGTTCTTTTGAAGCAGACTGTACACCCATAGAACGGAACTTGTACATTTTAAAAGGTTTGTTATGAAGACCGACTCTTTCCTGGCAAAAAATAATCGGGCCCGGAGAACTCTTCTTTACAAGGACGGCAACAATAGCCATAATCGGTGAAAAGAGAATGATGCATACGAGAGATCCGACAATATCCATCAGACGCTTGATACACTTATTCACTGTATTTGTAAGAGGAACATTACGGATATTAATAACCGGAAGTCCATTCAGATCTTCTGTTACTGGGTTAGTGGAAATAAACTTATAATAATCCGGGACAAACTTTGTATGCACGCCGGACTTCTCACAGACAGCAACCATTTCCCCAAGCTTATAATATTCCTTCAGGCTTAATGCGATAGCCACTTCATCCATGGAAGTATTCTGCAAAAACTTTTCAACATCTTTTAATTTACCAATACAGAAGGTATTACGATAAGAAAAATCCGATCGGAGATTATCATCGAAAATACCATGAATCGTATATCCCCACTGCGGATTGGACTTAATACGATCAATATAAGCTTCTGCAGCAGCACTGAATCCAATAACAACAACGTGCTTAAGATTATATCCTTTCCGGCGGGTCCTTTCTAATGCATAACGGATCGCTGCGCGTTCTGCAATTGTAAGAAGCATGGAAAGTACATAGAACATCAGTTGAAGACTTCTTGAGACGTGTGGAATCTTCATAAATATAATATATATAAAGAAGAAAACCATTCCGATCGAATTCGCCTTAACAAGATTGGCATACTCGGCAGTCTGATTCTGAAATCTTTTTGGTTTATATAAGTTAAACTTTGCATATAAAATAAGGTATACAGGAATTAGAACGAGAAGTATACCTTGGTATTGCCATAGCTGTCTCCAGTAACCAAAACGAGGAAAAATATCCTTGAAAAGAGGACATATATATCGAATATAGTAACTAAGACAGAACGAACAATAAATAACCAGTGCGTCTAAGACAACGTGAAACCGGTTAAGATATTTTTGATTCTCTTTAATCATAAAAGTGTACCTCCATCACCAGTAAAGTTATGTATATATATTACTGGGATAATTTTCTAACTTATTATACAATAGAATAAGTCATTCTACAAGGTCAATTCTTTTCGCCGATTTACGAAAAAAGTGTGAAAACATACAAAAAGGGTATAAATCCATAATTTTGCCATAAATACAACACAAATTCATCACACATCGTTGCTAATATAAGGTTACAAACTTAGAGAAAGGGGAAAACATTATGAACGAATTTGAAAATAATAACGGATTCCATAATGAGAATGTAGAGAACAATCCGATAAATGAAGTAAATAGTAATGAAGAATATAGTAACGGAGGATATAATAACGGAGAGCTTACTGTAGATGTAACACCGACAGAAGAAACGGCAGTACATGAGCAGGCAGAAAGTCATAGATATTCTTATAAAGAACAGGGAACCGGCGGAAATTCCAGTCGATATGATTATGGCGATGACAGTCATTATGGTAACTCTTATAGCGATAGTTATAATGACAATTATAGCAATACTTACAATAATAACAGCAATTATTATAGTAACATTCCACCGGAACCGGATAAGAGACGAAGAAAAAGAAAGAATGACGATAATAATAAAAATGGAAGTGGAATAGGTAAAAAGATTGCAAAGCTGGTTGCTTCCGCAGCAATTTTTGGTCTTGTAGCAGGAACTTGCTTTGTTGGTGTTTCTGTAGTAAAGGATAAGTTTTATCCTTCCACTGCAGATAAGATTGAGACAACATCAGGAACAACAAGTTCTAAGAAAGAGACTTCTTCCGGAAGTGGTTCAAACAGCCAGAATGTTGCAAGTGTAGTTAATGAAGTAATGCCATCCGTTGTATCTATTACAAGTACGATTCAGTCTTCAAACTACTATGGATTTGGAACACAGGAATCAGAAGGAGCCGGTTCTGGATTTATTATTGCAAAGACAAAAGATTCCCTTATGATCGCGACAAATAATCACGTAGTCTCTGATGCAACATCTCTTACTGTAGGCTTTGTAGATGATACAACAGCAAAAGCTACAGTTGTAGGAACAGATTCCAGTGCAGACCTTGCAGTTATTTCTGTAAAGATAAAAGATATCAAAGACCCTACTGCATCAAAGATTAAAGTTGCAACACTTGGAAGTTCTGATGATTTAAAAGTAGGAGAAGAAGTTGTAGCAATCGGTAATGCATTAGGATATGGCCAGTCTGTTACGACAGGTGTAGTCAGTGCAAAGAATCGAGAAGTATCTTTAACAGATGGCACAATGAATCTTTTACAGACAGATGCAGCAATTAACCCTGGTAACAGCGGTGGTGTACTTATCAACATGGATGGTCAGGTAGTTGGTATCAACAACGCCAAACTAGAAGATACATCAGTAGAAGGTATGGGATATGCCATCCCGATCACAACAGCCAAGACAATTTTAACAGACTTAATGAATGCCGGCAGCGTAAGCACAAAGGATGCTGCATTCCTTGGAGTAGTAGGACGTGATATTAACGAATCTTATTCAAGTGCCCTTGGAATTCCAAGCGGAATTTACGTATCCCAGGTAGTAAGCGGTTCTCCGGCAGAAAAGGCAGGAATCTCAGCAGGAGATGTTATTGTGAAGTTTGAAGGTAACAACGTTTCTACTATGTCTGGCTTAAAAGAAAAGCTTGCGATCAAGAAAGCAAATACAAAGGTTAAGATTACATTTAAGAGAGCAAATCAGAGCGGAACTTACGAAGAAAAAACAGTAACAGTAACACTTGGTAAAAAGAGTGATTTCAAAAATGTAACAACGGATAATTCCAGTGACAGCAGCGAGTCCGACGATAGCTCTAACAATGGAAATTCTAACGGAAACTCCAATAATGGAAACAATAACGGAAATTCAGGAAACAGCAATGGCAATTCCGGTAATGGTGGTTATGGATATGACAATGGCAATGGTGGAAACAGCAGTGACGGCTATATGAATCCATATGACTATTTCTTTGGAAATAATTATTAAATAAAAAGTGTTTTTCTGTATCCAAAGTCAGAAAGTTAAAATCTGCGATATTATAAAAATGCGCCTTAGAGCAAGTTCAAACTGCAGTTGAGCAGTTTGGACGAAGTGATACGAAGCATTTTATAATATCGCAGATTTTAACTTTCGTCTCTTTTTTTCAAAAAACACTTGACATCTCATTTCACCCATGCTATCATACCAAAGTATGAACGCCGAAGACAGCAGGTGCCGTAAGGCATAAAGTGAGAACACCTGCCGAGGAAGTTATATTCAGATATTTTTATTCTTAGAATATTTCTGCTCTTTGTCTTTGGACAGAGAGTTTTTTTATTTCATCGAAAGATGATCTGACGGCGGTACACACAAATATTTAAGGAGGTGCACCAGGAAGATGGCTAAAGTAGAATTAAAACAGCCTATTGTTGACGAGATTAAGGCTCAGCTTGACGGAGCGAAATCTATGGTAGTTGTAGATTACCGTGGAATTTCCGTAGCTGATGTAACAGAACTTCGTAAACAGTGTCGTGAAGCAGGTGTTGTTTATAAAGTTTATAAGAACACTATGGTAAAACGTGCTGTAGAAGGTACAGAATTCGAAGGCGTTGTAAAAGATTTGGAAGGAACAAACGCATTTGCAATTTCCAAAGAAGATGCAACAGCTCCAGCAAGAATCGTTGCTAACTTTATTAAGAAAGCAAAATGCTGTGAGTTAAAGAGCGGTGTTGTAGAAGGTACTTACTACGATGCAGCAGGTATTGCAACAATCGCAACTATCCCATCAAGAGACGAACTTATCGCCAAATTTATGGGAAGCATTCAGTCCCCAGTTACAAACTTTGCCCGCGTAATCAAACAGATCGCAGAGCAGAAAGATGGTGGAGCTGCAGAATCCGAAGCAGCAGCTGAATAATTAATATTATAATATAAAGATTTATGGAGGGAAATAAGATGACAACTCAGGAAATTATCGAAGTTATTAAAGGTTTATCCGTATTAGAATTAAATGATTTAGTAAAAGCTTGTGAAGAAGAATTTGGTGTATCCGCAGCAGCAGGTGTTGTAGTTGCAGCAGGAGCAGGTGCTGGAGAAGCAGCAGAAGAAAAGACTGAATTCGACGTTGAGTTAACAGAAGTTGGCGGACAGAAAGTTAAAGTTATCAAAGTTGTTCGTGAAATCACAGGATTAGGATTAAAAGAAGCTAAAGCTGTAGTTGATGGTGCTCCTAAGGCACTTAAAGAAGCAGTTTCTAAAGAAGAAGCTGAGGACATCAAGAAACAGTTAGAAGAAGTTGGAGCTAAAGTTACAGTTAAATAATTGTATTTTTCCAATATTTAATTTCTTGAATGAACGCTCGGAGGGTGTAAGCTCTCCGAGCGTTTTTCGTTTATGCAGCTTGGAGGTATATGATGAGTAAAAAATGCCCTTATGAAAAGAAATGTGGCGGTTGTCAGTATATTGATCTGCCTTATGAAGAACAATTAAAAAAGAAGCAGAAAGAGACGAATAAACTTTTAAGCAGTTTTGGAAAAGTAAAGCCGATCATCGGAATGAAAGATCCATGGCATTACAGAAATAAAGTGCATGGTGTTGTAGCAGGAGACCGTCATGGAAACTGCTTTACAGGAATTTATGAGAATCGAAGCCACCGTGTTATTCGTGTAGATTCCTGCCTGATCGAGAATCAGAAGGCAGATGCTATTATGAATACAGTAACTTCTCTTATGAAGTCATTTAAAATGCGTCCTTACAATGAGGATACCGGATATGGCTTTTTACGTCATATTTTAGTTCGAACCGGCTATCACACCGGACAGATTATGGTTGTTTTAGTTACTGCATCTCCGGTATTCCCATCAAAGAATAATTTTGTCAAAGCGCTTAGAAAAGAACATCCGGAAATTACGACAATCGTGGCAAATGTAAATAATAGAAATACGAGTATGGTTCTTGGTGATAAACAGCAGATTCTTTACGGAAAAGGATATATCGAGGATGTGCTTTGTGGAAAGACTTTCCGTATCTCATCTAAGTCATTTTATCAGGTAAATCCAGTACAGACAGAAGTACTTTATAATAAAGCGATTGAATTTGCAGGACTTACCGGAAAAGAAAGAGTGATTGATGCTTACAGTGGAATTGGTACGATTGGAATGGTGGCAAGTGATCATGCCGGAGAAGTCATTTCTGTAGAATTAAATGGAGATGCTGTCCGCGATGCTGTCTTTAACGCGAAGCAGAATAAAGTAAAAAATATTCGTTTTTATAAAGAAGATGCCGGAGATTTCATGGTAAAAATGGCATCACATAAAGAAAAAGCAGATGTAGTATTTATGGATCCTCCGCGTGCCGGAAGTGATAAAAAATTCTTAGATTCACTTCTTCGCTTAAAGCCAAAGAAAATTGTCTATATTTCCTGTAATCCGGAAACACTTGCTCGTGATTTAAAACATCTTACAGGGAATGGATATAGTGTCAGACAGATTCAGCCTGTAGATATGTTCCCTTCGACTGGTCATATAGAGACGGTTGTGTTAATACAGAGAAAGACTATGTAGAATCCTTGAATTTAAGTGTTCTGTGGGAATTTGTAGTTTCAAAATAGCAGGAGAAAATCAGCGAGAAAAAAATAGTCAGAAAAAAGAAATACTGGCATATCCCAGATGCGGCTTCGGAGCGTGTTTAAGATGCGAACGAGCATTTTAAACACAGCGACTATAGAGCAGATGGGATATGCCAGTATTTCTTTTTTCGTCTACACGAAATCTACAATTATTATTTTGTCTTCACAGTCTTTATTGCAGACCATTTTGATGTAGCTGTCTGATATCCGGCTTCTGTATATACGGCGCGGATGCGGACTTTATATCTTGTTTTCTTTTTCAGTTTCTTAAGTTGAGCAGATGTGATCTTAGCCTTGGAAACTTTAATTGTTTTTGTAGCTTTTTTGTTACCGAATCCTTTTGTTGTGTACTGGATTTCATAACCGGTAGCTTTCTTAACTTTTTTCCATGTAACTTTTGCTTTGTTCTTTGTTGTTTTTCCAACTTTAAGAACAGGTTTAGAAAGTTTTACATTTGCTTTCTTTAATGCTGGTGTCGTGTTATTTTTCTTTTCTGTTGCAGGTTTAGAAGGAGTAACTGTTTTCTCTTTTAAGTCTGAAAGAGCTTCTGTAAGTTTTGTGTTTGCAGCATCAACAATTGCCTGTGTGTTAGCGGATTTTGCTTCTTTTGCTTCTGTTAAAGCAGTCTGAAGTGCTTTCCAGGTTTCGGCAGTATATTTGCTGCTATCAAGTGCCTCTGCTTTTTTGATAGAAGCTTCAAGGGTAGAAGTATTCAGCTGTACAGTTCCAGATACAGATGGGTAACCGGTTGATGTAAGCTCTATTGTGTAAGAAGCAGATTTGTCTGCAAATACAGGTGTAGAAGAACCATCTTTACCTTTAATTGCTGCATTGAAGTTAATGTTTCCGTCTGCATCAAATAAATCAGTAGCTTTAATTCCGCCTTTTCCTGTTTTTTCTACCCCATTAATTTTAATAGATGTAATATTATTTACATATTTTTCAAAGCTGACACCGGCAGGAAGAGTAATCTGATTATTTTTATTAATGGAGATGTCTCCAGTCTTGTAGCCAGATTCTAATGTGAAGGAGGCTACAATATCAGAGTAAGTATTATCTGTAAATACCATAGAATAGGAACCTACACCAGTATGATCTGTAGCTTTTATCGTCAGAGTATTGTTTGCGTATGTATAATCTGCACCTTCTGTCAGGACAGTTTTTCCCATACTTACGCTGCTTAAAGTATAATTAGAACCGGAAGGAACAGCAGTAGTATCAACAGAAACGGTTGCGCCATCTTTAAAGTTATCGTTGGCGGTAGCTTTAATGCTGTCAGACCCAGCTAAAGTTTTACATTTTAAGTCAGTGTTGATCACAATATCAGCATCGTCTTTTACAAGATAAGTAACTTTTTTAATTGTTTTACCCTGTAAAGATTCATGACGCTTATAATCAATTGTGTTTCCGTGTTTTTCTTTAAATCCATCTGTTACGGCAAAGGCGAATTTTCCTCCAACCCAGATGTTTTCCAGATGTTCCATACCGTATTTATTACCATCTTTGTCTTCAACAATGATACCAAGTAAGGAATCTTTAGCACTTAACTTAGAAAGAGGGCTGTTTTCAGAAGTTACAGGATCTACTTCATATTGTCCGTAGGAAGACTGTGTTTTGATAGTAAGTGTATCAGAAGTATCTTCGGTAACTTCAGATTTCATAGCTGTTAAAGTACCATCACCATTTAAGATTTTATATTCAGATGGTGTCGTATCAGATAACGTCATAGAATTAATAATTTCTAATAATTTATTGCTGCATTCTTTCTTATCGGAAATAGCCTTTTTCGCATTTTCATATAATGAAGTTGGAACAGCGATATTTACGTCTTTCATACCGATAATAGAGCCACCCTGTCCGTTTGTATTATCTTCTGAATACGTACTGGAGAAGAAAGATTTGTATTTATTAGTTGTTGCACTACTTACTGCATCATACATACCTCTTTCGCGATAAGAAGCTGCTTTATCTTCAACATCAAGATTTATTTCAGCATCCTCTTTCACATCATTTAATTCTCCGTAATAGAAATCTGCATAAGAAAGATTCGCTGTTCCGTATACATAAAGTTTATCAAGAGCATTTTTAGCGTCTGTAAGATGTTTAATTGCCTCATCAACCTCTGCCTGAGTAGGAGCCTCTTTTGCTAAAATGTCTTTTGCTTCTTTTAATTCTGTTTCGAAGCTATTCCAGCTTTTTTCTGTATAATCTGATTTATTTAATCCTTCAACAGAAGAAACAAGTTCGTTTAACTTAGTTTTGTCGCCAGCATTTGTGTCAGGTTTTACAATGTTTGCATCGGTAGCTTTAAAGTTATATGTAGAATCAGCGTATCCAAGGGCATAAATAGTTAAGCTCCAGTAACCAGTTCCGTCATATCCTTTTGGAAGCTGACAGCGAATAGAATCTGTAAGACCTAACTGAATTCCATTACTTTTATGCATCCAGTTATCAGCAGCAAACTTTGTTCCGTAAGTAGCAAGTGCATTAGAATGTGTGCTGTCATTTCCATAGTATGTCCATTTTACAGCTTGCATATTAGCACCAAGATTGCCATAATTTTTTGTGAAATCTACACGGAGAAACTCGCCATAGCTTCCATTAGCACTTTGTACAGTTGCACCCATGTTACTTAAATCAGCAGTTTTGAGAGCCTGACCTTTAATACCAGAAGAAGAGCCGTTATTATTTCTTTGGGTAAATGTAAAGGAACTGTCGCTCTGCTTTTCGGCAGTTTTTAGACCATTGGTATTCTTATCGACAGATGCGGTAACTTCATATGCCTTTAGATAGTTTTCTCCATAGCCGCCAATTAAGGTACTGTCATTTTCTACAACGGAATATTTTGCTTTGAAAGCTTCAAAATCAGAAGACTTTACTGCAACAGGTACATATTTAAGACCATAAACTTTATAATCTTTCATAGTATCTTCAGTGCCATCACTGGTTTTGATTGCGCCCCTAGTAAAGGTGATTTTTTCTCCATTAGTGAGGATTGCAGTATTAGCATCTGTCCAGTGAGATATACTATAAGTTCCCTTTTCACCTTCAATAACTGCAGTACACTGATAACTTCCACGATGAAGACCGTGATTAGCGGTAGCTCTTGTTACAGCATCAAAGGCACCTTTATCTTTTTCACCGTGTGAATCAGCTGTATCAGAAGAAGTGGTATTTCCAGCTGCAGTAACTCCTTCTGCCTTCCAATATTCAGCCCATGTCAGGCCTGCATAGCAGTAAACGTAGTCATCACTATTTTCTGCTGTCTGTGTCTGTACTGTAGATACACTTGCTGCTTTTACAACTGCTGGAGTAATACTGGAAAATACAGTAGTACAAGTCATTGCAAGAGCAAGAGTACCTGCTACAAGTAATTTGTTTCTCATAAGTTCCTCCTTATATTATAATTGGTATTTGGGTCAGCTTATTCTAACGAAAAATATAATAATATACTATTATTAGTTATGTCAAATTGTATATGTATTAATGAAAAAAACTCTCATTTGCTTATAAAAAAATTGCATTGTCAGAATATTTTCTATATAATGTATAAAGTTAGAAAGAACTAATGAAAGTAAGTTTTAAGATAATGGAGGATTGTTGTGATAAATTTTAGAAAAAAAGCAGTTGCGATGTTACTGGCTGCTGTGTTCACTGCAGGAATGCTTTCCGGATGTGGAACATCAGGAGATACAGAGAAAAGTAAGAATGATAGTAGAAAGGCTGTGGAGCAGACAACACAGGCAGAAGCGGATACAAATAGTAAGGCTCAAAATGAAGAGGACAAATCAGAATCAAGAGATATTTTTGCGATGGATACGTATATGACTTTAACGGCTTACGGAAAGAATGCTAAGAAAGCGTTAGATGAGGCGGTTGATGAGATTAACAATATTGAACAGCTTGTTTCTACGGGGATTGACAGCAGTGAAGTTTCGCAGATTAATAAGAATGGGAAAGGTTCGGTATCAGAAACAACAGGATATCTGATTAAGCGCTCAAAAGAGATTTATGACAGCACGAATGGAGTGTTTGACATTACGATTTACCCGATTATGCAGGCGTGGGGGTTCCCGACGGAGAACTATCGTGTTCCCGGAAAGAAAGAGCTGAAGAAGTTAAGGGGACTGATGGGAGCAGATCACGTTTTATATGATGAGAAAAAACAGGAGGTCATTTTAAATAAGGAGGGAATGAAGATTGACCTTGGTGGAATTGCGAAAGGATATACTTCTTCAAAAGTAATGGATATTTTTAAAGAAAATGGGATTTCTAGTGCAGTAATCAGTCTTGGTGGTAATGTGCAGACACTAAACGGAAAGCCAGATGGTTCTGACTGGAGAGTGGCGGTTGAGAATCCGGCAGATACGGGAAGTTATATTGGAGTGCTTTCTATAAAGGATAAGGCAGTGATTACTTCTGGAGGATATGAGCGTTATTTTAAGCAGGACGGCAAAACATATCATCATATTATTGATCCGGCTACCGGATATCCGGCAAATAATGGTCTGACTTCTGTTACGATCGTATCAGATGACGGAACACTTGCAGACGGTTTATCCACATCATTATTCATTATGGGACCGGAAAAAGCACAGAAATACTGGAAAGAACACAGTGATGAGTTTGACACGATTCTTGTAAAAGATGACGGAAGCATTTTAGTTTCAGAGGGACTCGCAGATTATTTTACCAGTGAGTCTGATTTTACGATAATAAAAAAGTGATATAAAAATAAAAAAAGTGATACAAAAATTTCTCATAAAATTAAGTACAAAAAGATTTCGAAAGTACAGGAATACAAAAATACATTCAAAAAAAAGGGAGATATGATGAGAGAAAAGTGGAAAAAATATGTTGGAAAATTTAAAAGTCTTGGTGATAAAGTTTCAGGTGTGAAAGGAATTACAGCGATAATTCCAGCGGTTTGCCTGGCGGTTCTTATGGTGACGGTACTTACCGGATACAAAACCCCACAGGCAAAAAAGTATGAAGCTTCAGAGACAGAAGATATCAGTCAGATTAAGGAAGCGCTTGCTAAGGAAAGTACAGCAGCAATGGCAGAAACAACGAAAAAGAATACAACAAAGAAGGGAAAGAAGGGGGCTATTGATGTAAAAGATGGAACTTATAAAGGTTCAGCAAACGGATATGGCGGAAAAGTTACAGTAAATGTTACTGTAAGCAAAAAGACGATGACGGCGATTGATGTTGTCAGTGCTCCGGGTGAGACGGATTCTTTCTTTAATCGTGCAAAAGGGGTTATTGATGAGATGCTTACGGCACAGAGTACAGACGTAGATGTTGTGTCTGGGGCAACATACAGTTCAAACGGAATTATCGGTGCAGTGAAAAATGCACTTTTTGGAACGGAGTCTAATAATGCGACAGCGGCATCAGCGAATGCAGGCAATGCAGGTGGTTCGGCTCCGAGTGTCTCTAAAGTAAGTGAATCCGGTACATGGAAGGATGGAACTTACACTGGCTCCGGTAAAGGATTTGGCGGAACCATTTCTGTAAAAGTAACAGTAAAAGATGGAAAAATCAGCGCGATTGATGTAACAAGCGCATCAGGAGAAACTGCTTCCTATTTTAGTAAGGCAAAAGGAATTATTCCAAAGATGATCAGCGGTCAGACTACAAATGTGGATGCGGCATCTGGAGCAACCTATAGTTCCAATGGAATTATTACCGCAGTAAGAAATGCTCTTTCAAAGGCGGAAACAGGAAAAAGCAGTACGAAAAAGAAAAAGAAGAAAAACAAAAAAAATAAGAAAAAGAACAGTAGTTCCGACAGCAATAATAACAACAATAATATTGCAGCACCGGCAGAGGGGTATGAAGACGGCACCTATACCGGAAGTGCGGCCTGTTCGGGAGAACAGTTTAAGGAATATAGTGTAACGGCAAATGTAACGATTAAAAATGGAAAGATTTCTGCAGTGGAGATTTCTTCTACAGCAAAAGGAACCAACCTGAAACAGTTTATGAGCAGAGATGAGATTAAGAATCTTCCATCACTTATTGTCTCTAAAAACGGAACAAGCGGAGTAGATGCTGTCAGTGGAGCAACGTACAGTTCCCATGCTATTTTTAATGCGGTAAATGATGCTTTATCAAAGGCGAAGAAAAACAGTTCTTCTACGGAAAAGAAAGAAGAGACAACAACGGAGAAAAAGGAAGAGACGACAACAGAAAAGAAAGAGGAAACGACCACAGAGAAAAAGGAAGAGACAACAACGGAAAAGAAAGAGGAAACGACTACAGAGAAAAAAGAAGAAACAACAGAAAATCCAGACGAAGGGAAAAACTACAAAAATGGAACATACAAAGTAAGCATAACCTGCGAGCCGGATGAAGATGAGGATTTTGATCCGTATACGATTTCCATGGATATCACAATTAAAAAAGATAAAATTACAGAAATTTCCAATATTACCGCAAATACAAATTCAACGAATAAAGCATATACAAATGATGCAAAGAAAGGAATGGTTTCTAAAATTATAGCAAATGGAAATGCAGATGGTGTAAATACTGTAGCAGGAGCCACCTGTTCTTCTAAAGCAATCAAAGATGCATGCCAGAAGGCATTTAATGCGGCAAAGAAGTAATTTTAAAAAGAGTAGCTTTTGCGTTTATTTAAGAAAAAGTTATCTCAGTCGAGAAGAATCCCACCTCTTTCAGGTGGTGAGTGACAGCAAATTTGTCTCAGTGGGAGTCCAAT